>AZIC01001550.1_pt1 | contig 26469 bp, 31 predicted proteins | sample 359061 | NCBI WGS metagenome assembly AZIC01 (sample SAMN02429709, study PRJNA222657) | marine sediment metagenome | biome: Sediment sample; isolation source: sample MGS-MES from oil contaminated site at the harbour of Messina (Sicily... | place: Italy: Messine | collected 2011-04-30 | depth 1 m m
GGATGGAGAAGACCGACGATTTGAGTGGCTGCAGAAGATTAAAAACGCGGTCAAGTCTTTAACGAACTGAGGGGAAGCCATGAAATATAAACTGTTTGCTCTGATCTTCTTGTGTGTTTTTTATCTCGTGACATCAGAAGTACGCAAAGGGGCGATGAAGTCACTCAGCCGTGAAGTCGAGCAATGCTACAGCGGGTTTTATAACCGGGGTTATGAAGTCGGATATGAAGACGCGAAAGCTGGACGGGAGCGGGCCCAGCCAATTGATTTCAGATTCAAAGATGGAGCCGTCACGGATGCCGGAAAAACAGATTGATTTAGATACAGTACCAGCGTCGGCGGTCGCCTATGAAAAGCCGTATTGCCGAAAACACAGGGTGTTCATGAACGTTGTGGAAACGGTCTGTCACCCCGATCACGCAAGAATGACATTGCGGGTTGTTCGAAAGTGCCTCTGTCCTAAATGCAGTGCGGAAGGACTCTCAGAGCCGACCATCGTTTCCAATTCCAGGGAGTTCACTGAGTAAGGTACTCCGTATGTATACGGACTGCCTGATTTTCAAACCCCGATCATGGTTTATTATCGCACCTGTCAAACGGCAGGTGTTTTTTTGTTGATAGGGCTGAAGTGTGATGGATTTGCTCAGAAAAATCTTTGTTGGTGTGACGGTTGGCCTGATCGTCGTCGGCGTCCCGGCTTTTACAGCCTGGCTGTTCCGCATGGAGAACATTGGAACTCAGCTGCTGGAGCAAAACAAAGCATCGAACAGACGCTTCGAGTATCACGAAAAAATCCAGAGCGATCATGAAAACCGAATCCGGGTACTGGAGCAAAAATGAAATATCTTAAATCCACGTTGTTGAAATTGGCGCCTGTTGCCCTGCTTATCCTTGGTGGTTTTTCGCTACCGGCTTCAGTCTATGTTTACAGCCAGTCACTCGGACAGTCGCTCATTGCTGAGGATGAACGGGAAATCGAAGCCGTCCAGGTTATGAAACCAGCCCGCGCTGAATTGCATCCTGAACTGATGCTGATTCTCAATCAGATTGCCGATCGGCAGCAGGTGTCGAGGCCGCAACCAATGCAGACCCCTCTGCAGCCGATTCCAGAACCGATGATCAATGCACTCGTGAAAATGAGTAAGGACATCGAGAACCTTGCCAAGCTGGTGGAACAAGACAGAGAGCTGTTTTCCCAGTTGAAACGGGCTGAGGCTTCTGTCGATCGGAGCGGCAACACCAAAGAGGCCCTGAACGATATCTATTCCGATGTTGAAGTGCCAGACCTGCCAGACCCGATGGCGAAAGGGCTCGCACAGCATCCCGGGGCGCGTGTTGTCGTGCATCCCGAAGTCGGGGTTCCTGTTCTGGCCAAGACCGAATGGATACGCACGCACGGCGGGAGAGTCCTGCAGTTGAAGCGACATAACGGGCGGGAGCGTCCGATCACGATTGAATATTCTGCCTCTGCTCCTGCACCTGCTCCTCAGACTGAACCGTTCCGGTTGTCCCTGGGCAACAACTAAGGGGGCCGCATGGCTTACTCTCCTGAACTCGCTCACAAATGCGCTGCTCTGTCTGCTCAGGTCTACCAACCATACTTTGACGAAAACTGTCCGAGTGTGGCGAATGACCCGAATCAGGCGTTTTTCTCGATCGGCAAAACACAGGTCTGGTTGATCAATGAACCGGACGCTGTGTTTGTTGTCTTCCGGGGAACGTCTTATGAAGACATGATGACTGATGCAAAAGTCCGGAGAGTGGAAACCAAGTATGGTGGCATACATCGGGGCTTTTATGCTTACGTGCAAAACACGGTCGACCAGGTTGATGCAACACTCTCGAAATGGTCTGAGAAACCAATCGTTCTGACAGGTCACAGTCTGGGAGCCGCGGCTGCCGTTATCCAGGCTTGTATTCTCCATGCAGATGGTCATGAGATCGCTGCTGTTTACACGTATGGCGAGCCGCGTGTAGGAAACTCTGATTTCGTTGATTGTGCAGAAACTGCATTCGGGGACATCCATTATCGACATTTCAACGGTCTGGATGGGGTCCCCATGATTCCATTCTGGCACTGGGGATACAGGCACTGTGGTCAACGTTTTTATTTTTCCACGACTCGACAGCGTTTAGTCCGCAATGCCCCCCTGTGTCAGGTTGTCCTGGAACACTTGCCGATCCTGCTCTTTAAGCCCTGGAAATGGGCTCTTTATAAAGCTCTTGATCATCCGGTTTATCTGTATGTGGCTGGATGCGAACGAAACCTTTAATCAAATTATTTCTCAGGAAATAATCGAGAGGGAACCATGAAACGCTTTTTGCTTTTGATTCCGTTGTTGCTGTGTGCCTCAGTGCTGCCGGCAGCCGAGTACAAGACCAATAATTTTACTGTTACCTGCTCAGACGCTGAACTGGCTGAACAGATCGGGAATGCGGCGGAACATTTCCGCAAGCAGCACGCGGTTGACTGGCTGGGTGCCGAATTGCCGAAATGGTTTGCTCCCTGTCCAGTCTCTGTCAAATACGGGGATATCGGGGCCGGTGGTGCTACCACGTTTTCTTTTGACCAGGGCCAGGTGTTCGGCTGGAACATGAATGTCCAAGGGACCCCTCAGAGGCTGCTGGATAGCGTTGTGCCGCACGAAGTACTGCACACGGTGTTCGCGTCTCATTTCCGGCGAATGGTTCCACGGTGGGCAGATGAAGGGGCCTGTACCTACTGTGAGACTGAAAGCGAACGAAACCGGAACCGGCTGGTTGCCCTGGAAGAAATGCGACCTGGTGAGATGATTCCAATTCAAAGTCTTCTCACAATGCCGGAATATCCGAAGGACGGTCGAAAAGTCGCTCTGTTCTACAGTCAGTCTGCCCTGCTGTCTGAATATATGATCGACATGAAGGGGAAACAGGAATTTGTATCTTTCCTGTGGAGCTATTTCAAACAGCCTAACTGGCTGGCAGTCTTCCGGAAGCATTACGGCCAGTCTCCCGAACAGGCCTATGCATCGGCGGTCCAGGTCAAAAGGCCTACCCCCTTTGATTACAACAATTATCACATCGACTATTTCAGCCAGGACAACTGTAAACCCTGCATTGATTTTGAGGCAGATCATCTACCCACCCTGCTGAAATCGAAAATCAAAGTGGTCAAAATCAACCTGTCTCAGAGTCACAATAAAGAGCGCGGCGACCAGGACGGTATCACGGGCACACCTGCATTCGTCATTTATAAAAATGGCGTGAAACAGAAAGTAATCAGGCGGACATGCACTGCTCAGGAATTAATAACCGCTTGCACTGGCGATAAGCCGGCGAAAACAGTCCAGGTCGCTCAGGGCTTTGGGCTCGGCTATTTCGGGCCGCTACCAGGCAGCAATGCCAACGCCGGCAGCCGGGCGAATCCACACAATGACCTGTCAGCTGCTCAGACTCAACTGATCAATCAGATTGTTGACCAGCGGTCACAGATGGCAATCAACCAGACGATCAGCAGCCGCATGACCGATCTTGAAAAGCTGATGGATTCCCGTATCAAGAATGCCATTTTGGAGATCCAGAAAAACCTCACTGACGAACAGAAAGCCCTGATCAATGCATCCGATGACCAGAAAGCAAAAATTGCAGGATTCACGGAACAGATCGCAGTTATTGAGGCTTCAAAAGCAGAATTCATTGCGATGCATGAAAAGGCCCTGGCTGAAGAGAAGGAAAAGCGTGAAGCACTGGCAAAGGAAGTGGAAGCCGCAAAGACTGAGACTAAATCAGTGAAAGAGAAGTTGGCCGGGCTTGCGAAAGAGGGTGTTTCCACTGCCCTGCAGAGTGCGACGGGGACGGCCAGCTGGTCAGTACCTCTGAGCATTGCCGGAACTCTGATTGGCTGGTTCTACAATCGTCGTAAGAAAACGGAAGTCGAGAAGGCGAAATGAGCGTAAACGGACCTCCCCCAGAGGACCACAAGGATTCGCGTCTGACTTCCCCTCCAGCACCACCCAGGAGATACGAATCGGATCCGGAACCACAGCCTGAAGACGAACCGGAAAACCTGTGGTGGTTACTTTTACTTTTGTTAGGCGGCTGAAATGTTCAGAAAAACTGATTCACCAGGTAAGCAGGCAGTTGACCGATTCTTAGACATCAACGAATTGGACAGGCAATATGAGATCCTGCGACGTCTTATGGTAACGAGTCCCGAAGACGAACAGCGGAAAGACTTCAAGTTCACGTTTCAGATGGCCCTGCGAAAGATCGCCAGTGAGGGGAAACAGGCAGAGTTCTGGGACATGATGAACACTGTTTGCAAAGAAGTCTACTCGAACCCGTTTGATTATGAGGCCCTGCTCTCAGCGATTGAGTCCCCCAGCAATGTCAAACAGAACGTCCATTGCCCCAAATGTGGCAGCCTCTGGAGAATCCGTTCAGAACATGCCGTTGCAATCTGTAAGTACGGGAGATGTGTTAAGTGCCTAACTGATGCAAAGCAGCTGTTCGATGCTGATGCAATCCGGATTTATTCGTATGACGTGGACCGTGGTATGAAGTCCAGGCGAGCTGTTGAAGCCGAGCAGAACGAAGCGTTACGGGATCTGGCCGGGGCTGCTGATAGTCGGTCAAAAACAGCCCAGCAGATGGATGTAATCATGAAGGACTGGAAGAAACCCACCAACGTTGAAAGGGAGCGAGAACTGCAGGCAGACAGGGCAGCAGCTCATCTGGGGTTCGCTGCGGATGAACTCGACGCGTTCCGTGAACCAGAAAAAGAGGTACGGCAACGGGGGCCTGCTGATGCGAAAGACATACTCAGTGATGCGCGGAAGGTGTTCAAAGACTGGGAACAATGGTTGGACGTAACTGAGGAAGCTGTTCGGTCTGCGGAAGTTCTCATGAATAATCTTGGTGAATTGGTGGTGTCATGCGAGTCCTCAAACCCTACAGATAAAGCACCAAATACATCAGATACTTAACACAGCAGAAAAGCCCTATTTTTATAGGCTTTGCTGCATGTGATCATCATAAACGGAACTGTGCAAAAACCCCTGTTTTTATAGACTCAAATGCATGTCATACATTCAGGTCAAAAAACCCCTTGTTTTGTAGTGTTTCCAGAGGGTCACGGGTCCTTCCTGGGTATAGAAAGAGCTCCATACCATAGGGAACTGCCGGTTTCTGTTATTGCCTTTCATTAAATTATTGAGCGTTGAGTGATGTGGTTGCCAAAAAGCGAGCGAACAAGAAACAGTCTGGCCGTAAAGTCGGGAGACCGAAAACAAAGGATTCAGCGGTCAGCGGTCGCGAACACAGCGACAAGATGGCAATGCGAAGCCGGACGATTCATTCCAAGGCTTCAGACATTGGGCCCATTCCACAGATAGTGGATCCAGCCAGAAAGAAACGTTGTCGTAATAACCTGTCTAAATTCCTGGTCGAGTACTTTCCTCAATCGACCGGGCTTTACCCCAATAGTGAAGACCATGACCGTGCTGATAAGTCGATGCAGTTTTCTATCCTGGACTCGGGGAAGTACATCAATGCGGTATATCGTGGGTTTGGCAAGACGACGAAAACACAGAACTCTGTCCTCTGGGCAATTCTTTATGGACACAGGAAGTTGGTCCCGATCTTCTCAGCAGATCAGGAACTGGGTAACGCTCATATCAAATCGATCCTGGATGAACTCGAAACCAACCCGCTATTGATGGAGGATTTCCCCGAAGTCTGCTACCCGATCATGAAATTAGAGGGGAAGCATCAACGGTGTAATTCGCAACATTCCCAGGGAGTCCCCACAAACATGGTCATGAAAGCAAATGAAATCGTTCTCCCGACTGTGAAACTGCGCGGCAGGAACACACCTGCCAGCGGTGCACAGATTAAGGCGTTCGGTTTCTTGAGCAGTCACCGAGGTCTGAATACAAAGCTCCCGGACGGAACCGTTCAGCGTCCGGACTTCGCTATAATCGATGACCCCCAGACGGATGTGTCTGCACGTTCCCCCGAGCAGGTCCGGAAACGCCTGGCTGTTCTCAGTAGTATGCTCAGGATGGCGGGGCATGACCGGGACATGTCAGTGGTCTGCAATGCGACGGTCATTGAAAACGGGGACATGATTCACCAGCTGCTGGACCATAACGAACATCCCGAATGGGAGGGTATTCGGGTCCAGATGGTCAAGATGTTTGCCGATCGGCATGACGATCTGTGGTTGCAGGAATATAAAAAGATCCGGACCAGCTATAACCCTGAAGTTCCCGGTGATTTGAAGCGGGCGCAGCGGGATTCGACGGAATTCTACCGCAAGAATCGGGCTGCCATGGATGCTGGTTGCGTCATTTCGTGGGAATATGCTTATGACAAATCCTCTGAACTGTCTGCCATTCAGCACGCCTACAACATTCTGATTGATGAAGGGGAGGAATCATTCTGGTCTGAGTGTCAGAATGACCCCAAACGTGCCGTTGTCAGCGACATGCCAGAGATCATGGTCAAGGATCTGGCGGCGAAAATGACTGATTACTGGATGGGCACGGTGCCGAATAACTGCCGTACCATCGGCATGGGCATCGACGTTCACAAAGAGCTGCTGTATTACACGATCACAGCGTTCCCCGATGACTTCAGTGTGTTCCCGATCCTCTACGGCACGTTTCCGGAACAGAACCGGGCGCGGTTCAAACTCTCGGAAGCGAACCCGACGATTGCAGACAAGTATCCAGACATTGCTCCAGAGGAACAGATTAAACAGGCTGTCAGGGACCTGATCAATCACCTGATGCCCAAAGGATTCGAGAATCCGAACGGTGACAAGTTCTCCATCAGCTATGGCCTGGTGGATGCCGGCTGGGGGGAGATGTCCGAGGCGGTCAGACAGGGTGTCCTGCAGAGCAATCACGCTGACCGTGTCTTTCCCGCGTTCGGTAAAGGGGTGACTGGCAATGAAACGCCGATGCTGGAACTGTCTCTGAAACAGGGCGAGTACCGCTCCTTTGACGAAAGCATCCCCTGGCGGTCTCTGACGTCGACCACGCACGGATCCAGAACGATTCAGTGGGATACGAACGCGGTCAAGACATTCCTTCGAAACCGAATGAGTACTCCCCTGGGCGGGGCTTCGGGTTTCGCACTTCCGAGACAGGACTCCAGTCAGAAACTCTATGCAGAGCATCTGCTGTCTGAATATGCGGTCTTCAAACAGGGGAAACGACGTCCCTATTACGACTGGACGTTGCCGAAAAACCGACCAGATAACCACTGGCTCGATACGCTCAATATGTCAATCGTGTCTGCTTCCATGGCCGGTATCACTGTGATCAGAAAGCCGGAATCGAAACCTTCCAAACCGAAAAAGAACCGACGAAAACGCAAGAAAGTGAGTTACGGATGAACGAAAGCACTGAAAAACCAAAGAAAAAACCGGCTGCAGCAAAGAAAGCAGCGAAGCAGGGACGTCCCAGGGGCGCGAAAACCGTTGATAAGCCTGAATCCGTGGCGGGTTTAACCCGGTGCAAGGTCTGTCATTCGACGGAACGGGAGCGGTACACGAACCCGCGTAGCGTTTCCCAGTGTGGAATCGATCCGGAGGGCAAGCCGTACAACCGGGTTACCTGGCGAAATACCCGCTGCAAAAACTGCGGACAGGTCCGTGTTGATAAGTCTTATGAGCAGATCACGGAAAAGTAGCAACTATTTTCGAAAAATAACAAATGAAAAATATCATCGTTATTTTCCTGTCTTGTTGCCCCCATGAATCCCCCGGATAAATAGCACCATGAGCGAAGAACAAGAACATATCGACGAAGTGTTGAACACCGGCGTTGCTTCCACGAGCTCGGACGGCCAAAGCACGAATTTTGTTTCTCCTGCCGAGTTGCGGAAGCGGGCCCGGGAACTTGATGAAGCGGAAGCGGAAGCCAACGCAACCAAGGTCAAGCGCCCTCTGATGTCTCGAATCAGGATATGGTGAAATGATCGCAGGACCTGCCACACTGGAATCCGGTTGCACTGAGGTTCATGTATCGTCATTCAGCTATGACGCTGCAGAGGACCCGGGCGGAAAGCGTAAGTCGGTATCAAGCCGTCTGCAGTCCGCTGATGCGCATCTGGATAAAACCCGGCGCAAGAAAACAATCGGTGCCGGGCGGGACCTGTGGCGAAACTTCACGCTGGCTGGCTGGGCAATCCGGAAACACCTGGATTACACCACGCAATTCACGTTTCAGTGTCGGACCAAAGATAAAGACTTCAACAAAGAGTTTGAAAAACGGGTCAAAAAAGCATCGAAGCGGAAGAGGTTCGACAAAGCGAAACGTCATTCCATGCGGCGTTTCCTGCGAATCATGGAATGCTGCTCTGTGATCGATCACGATATTGGCGTTGTGAAGCTCAAAAGCGGGCACAGTCAGGCGATTGAAGCGGATCGGATCCAGACACCCCCGAATGTCGGGAAACATGAGACCTGGACTCAGGGAGTCCGTACCGATGCCTACGGTGCTGCCATGGAATATGGCGTGTTCAATCGTGGCAAAGGGGGCAAAGGTTACGAGTTTGCGGGACGTGTGAAGGAAAATAACTTCTGGTTGCACGGTCATTTCGACCGGATCGACCAGTACCGCGGCTGTTCTCCGATGGTGTCCGCTATCAATTCCATGCGGGATGTATACGAGGGCATTGATTTCGGTCTGGCAAAGCTCAAAGTTGAGCAGATGTTCGCATTCATCGTCAAGCGGGATGCGGCTAAACGACCGCACGGACCAGGCACTGACGACGATGACGACACAGAAGGGTACAACGTCTCTTTGGATGGTCGCCCGATCTTCCTGGATATGGATCCAGGCGATTCTGCTGACACGCTGAAATCAGATGCCCCTGGTTCCAACACAGTCCCGTTTCTGAATGCCGTGATTGCCATTGCTCTGAAATCGCTGGATATCCCGTATTCGTTTTACGATGAATCATTCACAAATTTTTTCGGCAGCCGGGCAGACTGGCAGCACTACCAACGCAGCTGTGTTGATAAGCATGAACGCGGTGTCGAGTTTCTCGACTGGTGGACTGAGGCATTCACGATTCGCGAAGTGCTGGCCGGCTTGCGTCTCCCTGACGGTCTGACCGTCCAGGACGAATTCTGGGAGTGGGTGCCGGACGGTATGCCCTGGTGGGATCCGGTTAAAGAAATCAACGGTGACAACATGGCCATCAACAGCGGGTTCGACACTCCCCAGTCTGTGGTCAAAAAACGTGGCACGGGAACAGGCGACTTCTACGACAACGTGGACGCGATCGCAGAGGCCAACAAGTACGCCCTGAAAAAAGGGGTCATGCTGGACTTCAAAACGTTCCTGGAACCAATCAACGTGGTGGAGAAAGACGAATGATTCAAGCATCTGAAGTAATTAAAAAGCCACTGGCACGGGATAAATCTAAGGTCAAGCGCGGTTTTAATGGTGAAGTCGTTCGCGACGGTGGCGACCGTGGCGCCGGATTGATCAAACATTTTAGTGTGATCACACGCGGTGAAGCCCTCGGACATGGTATGTGGTGTGATGCTGATTTCTGTCAGCAGGTCCACGACGCCATCAACGCAGCTGGTGACGCGGGCCTGAAATGTCGGTTCACGCATCCCGGTCTGTCTGCAGATGGAATGGGGAAGTTCCTGGGGAACCTGAAGAATGCCAGCATGGAAGGCGATCAGGTGTTCTGTGACCTGCACATTTCGCAGAACGCACACAATACCCCTGATGGGGACCTGGCTGATTACGTGATGAGCCTGGCTGAAGAGGACGCAGATAAATTCGGTTCCTCTATCGTATTCATGCACGATGACAAAGCGGAAGAACTGTTTTACATCGAACACAAAAGTGAGGATTCCGGGGAATTCGAAAGCCCGGATCCAGACAACTCAAAGAACTACTACCACGTTCGTCTGAAACAACTGTTTGGGGCGGACATGGTTGATGACCCTGCGGCGAATCCTGGGGGACTGTTCCATCGTGAGCAGGAGATAGCTCAGGAAGCGACCCAGTTAATGGAATATGCGCTGGATCTGGACGGGGCTGATATCCCCGCTCAGGTCCAGTTTGACATCAATCCAGACCGTCTGAAATCGTTTTTAAACCGGTTCCTTAGTGATCACGGTCTAAAAGTAATCCCTGTTGAAGAGGAAACGGAAATGACCACAGAAAATGATAAACCGGCTGAAAAGCCAACTGAAACACAGCAACCTGCAGCCCCTTCCCGGTCTGATTTTGCTGCCGAACTGAAACAGTTTACCGATGCATTCGGTGGCGAAAACGGCGCGAAATGGTTTGCCGAGCCCAAGACATTCTCTGAAGCACAAACCAGCCAGATTGAGCTGTTGAATAGGCAGTTGACCGCGAAAGATGAAGAAATCAAGGAACTCAGCGCCAAGCTGGCCGCGATCGATACCGGCGAAGAGGAAGGTTTCGAATCCCAGGACAATGAAGGCAAAGGCAAGAAAGGTTTCGCGAGCTGCTTCCGGATGGCGAACAGCAAAAACTAACAGCGTAACCCGCTGAGCGACTTCGAATTTACATACTGAAACTCACTCCTGAAAAGGAATCGATAAAATGGCTGCTGAATTTTTAACACTGGCCGATCTGGTCAAAATCAACGACATGAATCTGGCGGATCTGGAAGTAACCGATCTGCTGGACGATGCCCCGTTCATGAAGGCACTGGCCGCACAGGAAGCCAGCAACGGAACGGATCACAAGTATCTGAAGGAAACCGGGGCGCCGGTGGTTGGTTTCCGCGATCCTAACGACGGACGCGAGAACAAGAAATCCACTGATACGCTGGTGACCATCAATCTGAAGATTCTGGATGCTTCATTCAGTGTTGATATGGCCCTGGCGAATGCCTACAAGAAAGGTCCAGAGGCTTATGTGGCCCGCGAAGCATGGCGACACTTGAAAGCCGCTTTCTTCCTGGCAGAGCAGCAATTCATCAATGGAACTGGTGTTGATTCAGACGGCTTCGAAGGCCTGATTGATGCGGCCATCCTGGCTTATAAAGATAGTGCGATGGTTGTGGATGCGACTGGAAGTACTGCCAACGGCGTGACCAGTGCTTACCTGGTCCGGACTAATACGGCTGGAACTGATGTTTCAGCCATCACGGGCCAGGACGGTGAAATCGAAGTCGGTGAAACTACCGTGATCGAAGGGGCCGGATCTACCACAGGCACACTGCCGAAACTCTATACGCCTATCACGGGTTGGTTGGGTATGCAGATCGGTTCCGCTTATTCGGTGGCTCGTATCTGTAATATCGACGGTTCCAAGCCGCTAACGGATGATCTGGTGTATTCAGCGCTGTCAAAGTTTCCTGCAGGCCGGAAGCCTAACCTGCTGGTCTGCAACGGTGATGCCCGCGAACTGCTGCGGAAATCCCGCACAGCAACCAACCAGACAGGGGCACCTGCTCCACTGCCTGAAACGGTTGGGCCTTGTACGGTTGTCGAAACTGATGCCATTGTCAGCACTGAGGCTGTTCTGGGCGCGACTCCATAATCATGAGCATTTTTGAACGGGCATTGGCGGTAGGTCTGAAGGCTGGCTTGAAAATGAGTCGAGTCAGCCTGACCTATACGCCAATTTCCGACCCTGAAACCCCCATTACATTGATGGGGTCTCAGGGGAAGAAGCTGTTCAAAGTGCAGGAACCGGGGAATCCGATTGTCATTGTCGAGAGTGTGGATTTTCTGATTCTGGTTGCGGATCTGGTGATTGGTGTTGATCTGATCAAACCGCAACGGAACGACCTGATTGCACGCGTGCGAGGCACGAAAAAACTGACTTACAAAGTACTCCCCCTGGGGAAAGGGATTCCCCTGTTTGATTATTCGGATACCGGGCAGACCGTCTACCGGATCCACACAAAAGCGTTTGGCGAAGAGGATGTTGTTTAATGCCCATTGATGTGACAGATATCGCTGAAGCGATTGTGGAAGCCCTGACTGAAGTTGCCAACGCAGCGGAATTCAGCGAGGCATTCACGGCCAAGCGGTCTTATGCACTCAATACCGACTGGTCGACCTACACAGAAGACCCCCAGGTATTTGTGATATCACGAAAGGAAGAAAACCAGCCGGAAGACCGGGAAGATGACCGTTTTGAATTCAGTGTGGGCATTGCTGTGATTCGCAAGGTGACCAACACGGACCCGGAGACGATCGACCCGCTGCTGGATCTTCCCCGTTCGATTCGGGAATTCCTGAATAAGCGGGATATGGCCGGGGCAAACAGCAACAACTGCACGATTGAAGTGCTGTTTCTGGCGGATGAACTGAATGAAGATTCCTGCCTGGTGTCGGCACTGGGCAGCGAGTATTGGACTGAGCAATGAAAATCAACAAGGTAACCACGTTTTTCGACCGGATGGCTGTGATTGAGCGTCTGGATCCGGCTACGCGCAAGTTCCTTGGCTGGGCCGGGGGATTGACTCGCAAGATTGCCCGTGGTTCATTGCGGCGGGCGCGACAGAAAAAACTGTCAGAGATGACAGACTTTGAAAAGGAAGTCTACCAGCAGCGAGTAGAACGGGCTCTGAAAAACGGATTACCGAAACCACGACGTCCGGAGATTTCAGCAGAGAAAGGGAAACCCCCTTTACTGCACATGAAGCCGAAATCGCCATTGAAAGCCCTGCTGTTTTACGGTCTGGACCTGAAGACAGATACCACTGTTGTAGGTCCGGAGAAAGCGAAATCCGGGGTGGTTCAAAAGCTGGAGCGATCACACCCCCTGATGAGACCGGCGCTTGACCAGGTCAGGCCCCAGATGACCCCTTACTGGAAAAACTTAATTACCAATTAACTCAGGAGATAAAACCATGACCACTGGTCGTAAATCAAAAATGTATATCGATGTTGCTGGGGCTGGTCAGGGCACCTGGGTTGAGGTGACTCCCGTTGGCGATGTTGACCAGCCTGATTCCCATAACACTGAGGCGCAAAACACGCGTGAATCCAAGTTCCAGAAAAACTCTCTGGGAAACCGGGTGGTTGAACTCAGTTTCAATCTGAAAATCAAGAATGGCAACGCGAATTTCGAAGCTCTCCGCGATGCATACGAAGCTGAAGACGTGATCGGTGTGGCCAACTACATCGGCGATATGGAAGACGTGGGCGCTCAGGGAATGCACATGGATTGCATTATCTCAGAGATGCCGAAAACGATTCCCCTGGAGGGATACGCGAACAGTAATATTAAACTGCTGCCCGCGTATGACAGCGCCTTTGAACCGGTGCTGATGGAAACAGAAGCGTAATCAGCAGCCACTTCAAACAGTGTCTTTTTAACCAATTTATTTCCTGAGAAATAATCGAGAGAAACCATGAGCCAGAAAAATACGCTTAAACAGTTGAAAGTCGGTGATGTCGTGGAACACAAGGTCATCGGCAAGGACGGCGAAGTAAAATCCGTCAAATCGCGTGTGATCGGTAAAAAAGGCCAGCCGGCTACGTTGAAGAAACCGGGATCGGAGACAGCAGACGCCAAAAAGTAAGGCCCTGTTTTCTTTCCCCGTTTTGTAAATCAGTTATTCAGGAGACAGAGTTTTGTCTGCCACATTTAAAGACACCCAGGGCCGGGAATGGTCCATCAGAATGACCATCGGTCTGGCTGCCAAGTTGAAAAACGAGGTCGGTTTCGACTTCGTTTCTGTGTTGAATGATCCCCAGAAAGCCTATGAGCTGATCGGTACGCTCTACGAAGACATCGAGAAATTTCCGAAAGTCATTCATATGGCAGCGGGAATGGATGTTTCACTTGATGATTTTATGGATGCGATGGACGGCGAGACGGTTGCCGATGCTTTTGAGGCACTGGATCAATCATTCACAAATTTTTACCGTCCGGGCAAAAGAGAACAGATAGCCCGGTGGAAGGAACAGCTGAAACAGGGGCTGGAGGATCAACAGGATCTAATCATGGAGGAACTGGATCAGAAGATGCTGGAGGGCTTCCCGAACCTGCTGAAAGAAGCTGCCAGAGAATCGATGTCTGGGAGCTGATCTGGCGAATGGCGGGATTTATCGGAGTAACCGATATCTGCCCGCTGACTTTGCGGGAACTGCTCTGGATGTATGAAGGCAAACACGACGTTCACGACAGCGCCTTACGGTCTGTTGTGGCAGCGATCTATAACACGTTTTCCAAAAAATGGATTAAGCCGAGTGACCTGGTGTCTGAGAAACCTGTTTCAGATCAGGAAATGACGGTCGAACAGACAGAAGCTCTGTTCATTGCAATGGGAGTCTGTACCAGTGGCGGGTAGCACGGGAGCAATTAGAGCGGGCCGGGCCTTTGTGGAGATCAGCCTGCAAGATAGCAAGCTGATGAAAGGCTTGAATAAAGCAGAGCAGCGCCTGACTGCCACTGCCGGCAACGTTCTGAAAGTGGGCGGCGGTATGATTGCTGCTGGTACTGCCCTACTCGCTCCTCTCACTGCTTCCGTGTTCAAGTTTGCTGACATGGGGGACACAATTGATAAAATGTCTGCCCGCACAGGCGCCAGCACCAACGCGCTTTCAGAATGGGGTTTTGCAGCCGAGCAGAGCGGCGCCAGTTCTGAAGTACTCGAAAAATCGTTTACTCGACTGCAGAAAAACCTGTTTGATGCTCAGGCCGGCACAAAAAAGAGTGTCGATGCATTAAAACACATCGGCTACACATGGGAGGAACTGAAAGACAAGTCACCTGACGAACAGTTTGAACTGGTGGCAGAAAAGATTGGTCAGCTCGAAAACCAGACTATCAAGGCCGGTGTGGCCAATGACCTGTTTGGCCGCTCTGGTGTGAAGCTGCTCCCGCTGTTCAACCAGCAAAAAGAGGGTATGGAAGCGCTGAGGCAAGAGGCTCGCGACCTGGGGTTGTCGATCGGGCCGGAACAGGCCAAAGACGCTGCCGAATTCACCGATGCCTGGAACCGGGTGAAACGTTCTGTTATGGGAATCACATTTGCCATCGGCGGTGCATTGGCCCCCACGCTGACTGACCTTTCCCGGTATGTCGTGGACACCATCAAGGTAGTCCGCGAATGGGTCAACGAAAACGGCAGCCTGATTAAAATGGTGGCCGCTACGGGTGTCGGTTTGATCGTCCTGGGCGGTGTTCTGGTCGGTGTTGCCGGTGTCCTGTTCGGGGTGGCGATGGGTTTTAAGCTGCTGGCCGCTGGGATCAGCCTGGTTGTCGGTCTGGTGACATTCCTGCTGAGCCCGCTGGGGCTCGCCCTGGTGGCCCTGGGTGCCATTGCTTACTACTCAGGCGCGGGGGCTGCTGCGCTCGACTGGTTGAAAGAGAAATTCGGAGAACTGGCGACGTTCGCTACGGAATCATTCGGGCTGATTAAAAAGGCCCTGGACGCTGGAGAGTACCAGCTGGCCGCAAAGGTCCTCTGGGCTGCCGTGAAAGTGGTCTGGTACGAAGCCCTGCAGACGCTGTCTGATAAAACGGCTGCCTGGAAGAAAACATTCCTGGATATCTGGCATGGCACGATTGACAACATGTCGAGCTACTTCATTGATGCCTGGGCAATGCTGCAGTCTGCCTGGACGAAGATCACACAGTTTTTCGGGGATGCCTGGGACCTGGTTATCAATGGGATCATTAACGCGTGGAAAGATGCCCAGAATTTCATCGCGAACAAGGGTTTAGAAATTGTCGGTTCCATCAACTCTGATTTCGATGTTGAGGGGGCAAAAGAATCGCTGAAAGAGATGAGCGATCTGGACAAGAAAAACCGAACGAATGCCCGCAATCAGAGCATATTAAAACGCGATGAAGAAACCAGGCTCGAACTGACTAAGATCGAATCTACCCGTGTAGGTGCCCAGGAATCCAATTCTGAAGAGGCAGACCGGAAACGCGAAGCCCGCGAAAAACGCCTGGCAGACTCCCTGGAAGCGTCGCAGGTGAAGGTGGACGAAGCGAAAGCCGAGTTGACGTCGTTAACCAAAGAAGTCAACGCACTGCCGGACAAGCAGGAATCCGCCATCGTCAACGGTGCCAAAGAATTCACGGATTTCGAAAACTCCACGTTCAAGAATGCCAATTTCAAATCTGGTGATGGGTTTGCCGTCAACCTGAAAACGGATGCCGGGGCAAAGCTGATATCCGACCTGTTCAACAAAAGTCTGGAGGGGGAGCTGCTTGACGCAACAAACGACCTGGTGGGCCTGATGACATCAATGGTGGCGGTGCTGGATAAGAAATTGAACAGACCTGTGAATGTAGAGGATTCCTGATGGCTGGTGATGTGATTGCATGGCGACCTGGTTACGGTGACTCTGCAGAGGCTGCGGAAGGTCCCGTCCAGAACTACACAGAGACGTTTTATGCAACGTTGCGAACCAAAAACACAAGCCCGGTGGCAATATTCAAACATCGTGAATGCCCGAAACGTGGCGAACGGCACAGGGATGATCCTGCAGCTTACGTGTCGCGTATCAAACCTGTCCGCATGGGAGAAACCCGGATCTGGAACGTTACGGTTGAATATACGACTGACATTACAGCAGCCAGTAATGAAGCTGACCCGCTGAAGCGTCCTGCCATCATCACGATTACGACCACAGTAGAGGACGTACTGACCCTGTTTGAAGCCGATGGGAAATTAAGGATCAATACTGCGGCGGATATCGTGCCAGGCACCAAGAAGAAGCCGTTCCAGGTGTATCGGATTGAAAAAAATGTTGCCGATATTCCCGACTGGTTTCTCGACTGGCCTGGTTCGGTCAACAAGTATGATTTCGTGATCGATAACAAAATCCACGAGGCCCGCACCATGATGTTATTGCCTGTGGAACGCCCTCAGAAGCTGCTGGAGAACGGGAAATGGTATTACCCGTTGGTGTACTCATTGCGTCAAGACAGGGCCACCTACGATGTTGCTGAACCATCAATGGGGTTCCATGAACTGATACCCAAAACAGGCACGATTGATGGCAAGGAAGTAACCAAACTGGTCAAGGAACGAATCGTAATTGGAACGAATTCAGACTACCCAAAAGAAAAGCAGTTTCTTGATAAAAACGGCAGAAGGATCGACCTGCAGGAAGATAAGAAAAAAGGCGGGCCTGATCTGTCAAAAATCTACATTCAAAAACGCCGGGATCTTGAGGAACAGGATTTCAGCATTTTACCAGTAACATAAGCAGGTGAAATGATGTCTTTAATAGTATGGATCGGCGGTGCGACCGCTGGAGCACAGGTTGACACGGTAGTTGTTTCTGACGACATTCAACCAGGAATGGTCATTAAGGCGACGATTGGCAGCGCATCGATCACGTATACGGTTCCTGCAGGTGCCAGTGCAGCCCAGGTGGTCACCAGCTTTGTCAGTTTGTGGAACGACTCAGCGATCCCTGAGTTTGCAGAAATCGAAGCGGAAGCGGTGGGAGATGGTTCATTCACACTCACCATGCAGGCTTCCAGTGCGGGAAAACCGTTCATAGTCGCCTTTATCATTGGCAACGGCACGAATGAAAAGCAAATGGTGACCATCGGAGGCAACCCCACTGGCGGAACCTTTGTTCTGTCGTCTGGAGGAGAAGTAACCGACCCGATAGACCATGACGCCACCGCATCCACGGTCGAGGCCAAACTGGAAGCATTGACCTCCGTCGGGGTGGGAAATGTTACTGTAGACGGTGATGCGGGAGGGCCGTGGACGGTTGAATTTATTGGCACACTGGCAGGCACGAATGTTGCGCCAATGGGGGCAAACCCCGACAACCTGACTGTTGCGGCGGAAACTCAGGAGATCGATTTAGGATCACCGACAGGCGGAACGTTTACGGTTCAGTACGGCGAGAGCGGCACGCCCTCAGCAGGCATTGCCTACAACGCTTCTGTGGCGACCTTGAAAACAGCCTTAGAAACGCTCGCAGAAGTGGCGGTAGATGATATCGGCGTGACTGGATCAGCTGGTGGACCTTATACTCTCACGTTCCAAGGTAACTTCGCGGGAACGGATGCTGAATCGATCATTGTGAACGGCACCAGTTTAACAGGTGGTTTGATGGGCTCTGTGACGATCACAGAGCAAACCGCAGGCGGTGGCGGTGGGAATGAAGTCTGGACGATCCGCGAGCAATACGGTGATGATGCTATTGCATATCTGACTGGGAATTCTAGTGTCAATGGCGGTACATTTGACATGACCGTGACATTGACTCCTGATGGCGGTTCGGCAGGCGACTTTATCACACTGACGGACATTCCGTATGATGTGACTGTCTCAGAGTTCCAGGATTTGATTGATGCCGAAACGGTGGCCGAGGGGCCGCGAGCGGTAATCGTCCAAGCCTCCATTGGTTCGCAGGACGCGGGGTCAAAACTGTCTGATGGCGACACATGGCTGATCAGGTTTACTACATCACTTGGAAATCAAACGGTGGGGGTCGGTAGTTTTGCTACTGGAAATCTGACTGGCGATGTCTACACATTCTCTATTCCAACACCATCAATTATCCTGCCAGAAATCGAGTCGAGATACGCTAGTTACTGGTTCCTCGTGATCAATGGTGAAGCAACCGAATCCATACCGCATAACACAACTGCGGCGGACATTATCGAGAAAGCAGAGGCACTATCTACGGTAGGTGCAGGTAATATCAATGTGGAATTCATCACGACCCAGAATATGATTTCGCATGGAATCCGAATCACATTCCAAAATGACCTAGGGAATCAGGATACAGAATTATCGGTGTCAATGCTCGTTTCTAGTGGATACGGATTTTTTATACAACCAAACTGGAGAGGCGCGTCAGGTACTTCCGAAGTTCAGCGAATCAGTATCGCAGGTTCTCCCGGATCAGGTAAATTCAGTATCAAACTCGGAACCGGTTACAGCCAGACGATTGACTACAATCAATCCGCTTCTGAACTGGAGGATATTCTAGAAGCCGTCTCGACCATCGGAGTCGGCAATGTGACTTGTTCAGGTGGACCATTCCCAGACACGGCCATCGACGTGACGTTTACAGGCGGTTTAGGCGGAACGAACGTTGCTTTGATGGTTGAAAATCAGGGAGCTGTCGAAACCACTCAGGAAGGCGGGGCCGCTGCGACGATTGATGTGGCGACGGTTCAGTCTACAATCGATCATACCACCACGGTAGCCAATTCGGGCCCCAATGACTTCAACACTGCCGCCAACTTTGATACGGGAACCGTACCAGTTAATGGTGATTCGCTTCTGATTCCTGACGGTGACAACATTTTGTATGGTCTGGATCAGTCTGATTTAACCCTGGTATTGCTGCACTTCACAGCGCCTGACACTCAGATGGGGTTACCCCGGCGCACTGATAATGATGATATTGAGTATCTCGATAGATTCCTGAAAATTACAGCAGCAGAGATCATTATCGACAGCAATTCAGAGCTGATCAATATCGACGTAATGGACAGCAGCCCGGCAATTGAGGTTCTGAATTCAGGCAGCGGTCAGGATGGGGAGCATGCTGTGCAGATCATCGGGGAGAATTCAGCCAATACATTAACCTTGCTGGTGCTGTCTGGGGACGTGGGCGTTGCCACAGGCCCCAAAGAGGCAGCGTATGTCAAAACCATTACGCAGCGGGGCGGTCAACTCTGGATCGGTCAGGACGTGGGGCTGGAAGATGTGGAACGTACAGGCGGTCTGTTCCATACAGATCGAACCACGATTGATGGATTGATTACGTTATGACAGAGAAATTCTCTCTCACAGGTACGAAAGCTTTTGCACGTGACCTGATGCGAATGGTGAAATGGTGGAAACAGCAGTCTGCACCCCCTCAGCAGGTTGCTGACAGTTCATTTTACGACACAGACTACCACCCACCAATTCACTATTACACGCTGGAACCGTATTCCACTTACACCATCAAGCAGTACCCCGCTGCCAGTTACGACCTGGACGGTGATTATCGATCATTGCAGGAATACCTGGTGATGGTGGATGGCGACTTACCGATTCAGGCGGCAATTCTCCACTATGACCCGAACGGGAACCATAAGCAGCTGGTGTCTTTCGTTGGTGACAGCATTAACGGATCAATCAAACTGGTTATGGATGGAGTAGAAACAGATCCTATCTCTCTGGCTGCAGCAGATGTGACCAGCGAAAATATCACAGCAGCCCTAGAAAAGCTCCCCAGCATCGGCAGAAAAAACGTGACTGTGTCTGTTTTTCCGGGTAGATGGCTGATTGAGTTTACCCGTAATCTGGCTGGCAAGTCGTTTGATCTGTTCGTAGTGGATCGTCCGGAAGACGCCGTTTTTGAAGTGCATGTCTCAGAGACGCTGTATGCGGACAGCAATAAGACTGCAGATCTGCATTACCCGATTCCGCTGATAGGCAAATGGGACGGTGACGACGAAGTGATAAACGATGCCGTTGCTGCTGGATCTAAAGGGACTGCTGAATGGTTCCCTGGTCAGGGGTACGTTTCAAACCTCAACGAATGCCGGGACTACAACGGCGATGGAACTCCGGACCTGTAAGGCAGATTGATGAATAAAAATTGTGCCATGTCACTGATTCAGAAACGCTGCCCGCGCAAGCGGTTTCCCTGTTCGCGATGTGGTGCCAAAATCGTCAACGCCGGCTTGGCCTGGGAAATCTCGATACCAAAATATAAAAAGTGGTATTACATGGATCCTCTTTTAAACGTCAACGGAGCCGCAACCGCCTCACCTGTTATTGTAAGTGCCAATCGACTGCTCCCGTTTGTAAGCCCTGAAACGGGAGCTACAGCCCCGTGTAAATTCGATGGCCCTAGTTTTACTGAAGTAGCAGTGATTGTAGACGAAACTACTCCTGCTAGTTATGGGAGTTTCGTGCAAGATTTTGAATGGACTCGATTTGAGCCGAACGTCGACGGCTGGAACCATTTCACCCGCAGCCATAAGGCAACCGTGCAATGGGCTGAAGCGATTGTGGATTCTGACAGCGGGGAAGTGACCACGCCCGGCCACTGGCGCATCGGTCTGTCGATCATTCAGAGCGTCATTTATCACCACGGAACCTTTGAAGGGACCCCCTCTTTAAACCAGGTGGCCCTGGGGGAAGGTTATAGCAATAGCGTTATTGGGACTGATGATGAAACGACGATCACCGCCAACGCGTCCACCACCAGAGTCTACACGCCCCCAGACGATTACAATTGCATTATTCCGCCCGGGGAGGTGAGCCGCTGGACCCGGCCAGTACCTACCCTGCCAGTTTTAATAGGAAACTACACTCCCGAAACCGTCCCCCCCGGTTATGAGGTGAAAGGCGGTTCCACGTTTGACAACAACGCCTACCCTATTGGGTTTCGAAATGGTGACTATTACGCCCCCCCCTATATCGATGTGAGACACGTACCCAAATGAGTTTAACCACCGAAGCAAAACAGCAACTCTGTGAAGCCTGCGAATTCAAACGTAATTACCTCTGCCGGAAGCACGGTGATGAAGTCCGGCGACTGGTCAAGACTCGCGCGACCTGTGAAGGGTGGGGCAATGTCAAAGCAATTGAGACCCGCGATATTAAGTCTCTGGTCGTCGTCTCCTGCTACTTTAATCCCACTGGCAGTGATTCACGTATGGATAATTTCAGAGCGTTTCAGGCCGCACTGGGTGTGCCTGTCGTGGTTGTGGAACTGTCGTTTGATGGAACATTCCAGATTGACGGTGCCATCCAACTGAGAGGCGATATCAATCAAAACCTGATGTGGCAGAAAGAACGGTTGCTGAATATCGGGGTTCAATCGCTTCCGGAAGATATCGAGGCGGTCGCCTGGATTGACGCTGACCTGCTCTTTCAGAACCCGGATTGGTACTCACAGACAAAATCCCTGCTTGGCACACATGAGTTTGTGCAGATGTTCGAGCGGGTTGAGTATCTGGATCCGGATGGAAACGTGGAGCGATCGCTGCCCAGCTGGTCAGCATCACGCAACGGTCAGAGAATGCCGGGTGGAGCCTGGGCAGCGCGACGGGATGCAATCAGTGGCGGGATTCCTGACACCAGCATTATCGGCGGCGGCGATTGGTCTCTGGTCAATTCCTGGCCCGTCGATCAGAAAACAGGCTGCACACCTGGCACAGTGCGACATCTATTCCATGGAACTCTGGAAGACCGTCAACACGACTCGCGTGAAAAGATCCTGAAGCGACACCATTTCAACCCGCAATACGATATTGTGATTGACCCGAAAAACGGGCTGTGGAAGTGGGGGACATTTAAGCCGGAAATGCAGGCAGCTGTGAGATCATATTTCCAGAATCGGCAAGAAGACAGGCAGCCCGTAAAACCAGCCCCCCGGGAAGTGAAGCCAGCCAGAGAGCCGAGACAGATACCGAAGCTGTTTTCCCCAGTCGAGCCCAAAAAGTACAGGGAAACGTTCGCCTGTGATGTCATTCTCCCATACAGCCAGCCAAACTATCAATATCTGGAGGACTCCATCAAATCAGTTCTGAATCAGAACTTTGTTCGGACCGTGATTCACCTGGTCAATGATGGAATGGAAGTGGACCCGATCGGGGAAAAGTACTCGAAGCTGGAGAATGTACGCTGGTATCAGAACGCAGATCGACCTGCAGGGCCTTATGTGACCTACAACCGGCTGTTTGATTATCTGGAAACCAACCTGGTTGCTAATCAGGATTCAGACGACTTGTCTCTTCCAATGCGACTCTATAAGAGCATTCAACTGATTCAGCAGGGTTTTGACATCGTGGGTGGTTCGATGGAACAGTTTGTTTCCTACGACGATCCCAGCGAGCGTATGAGACGAGCCTTGACTGCAAAGCCTTACCACTATTCCGGGAAAGTGTACGCTGCCTCGCCATCAGGGACCGTGGTCAATTCCACGATGGTGATGAAGAAATCCGTTTACGAAGCCTGCAACGGTATGGCCCCCTGGATTGCAGGAGCTGACAGCGAGTTTTACGAACGTTGTATTCAGGCCGGTTTCAAAGCAGTGGCCATGCAGGATGTGGTGGCACTCAGACGGTTACATGATCCCTCACTGTCGAATGATCAAGTTTCGAGTGGTCATGGTTCCAATCTGAGGGAAGAAATCAAGCGCATGACTGCCGAAAGCATTGAACGGCAGAAACAAGGCCCAGACCATTCCATCGGAGGGCTGACGAAACACCGAAACGACAACCAATTGATTCAGATCAAAGGGAAATGAAATGGTAGACTGCAGGAAATCCGATTTTTATGACGCGAAATATGCTGAAGGCGGTTTCGTTTACAATGAGCAGCGGGAACGGGACTGGCTGAAAAAACATCTGGTCGACCGGTTCGATCTGCAACCTGGTGACAAGCTGCTGGAAGTAGGCTGTGGAATGGGCCTGCATGCGTCCCTGCTGGCTGACCAGGGGCTTGACGTGTATGGAGTCGATATTTCCCGCGTCGGTATCGAGGCAGCCCAGGAACGGGGTTCACAGGCTCAATTCATCGCTGCCAGTGCTTCAGACCTGCCGTTGTATTTTGATCATGGGTATTTCGATGTGATCTTTGCCCGTGGAATGTCCTGGTATCATTACGAACTCGACCGGGAAATGAAGCTGGGTGTGGACCCGCGCATTGAGACAGCCAAGTTTTTCCAGTTCCTGAAGCCGGGCGGGCTGTTCGTGCTGCAGATCAAATCTGACTTCTCAGGCAGTCGACCAGCTGGGGACGTGCACCATAATCGACTGAGTGATTACCAGGGACTGTTTGAACCCCTGGGAGAGATCGTCCACGTATCCAATATGGCCGGGGTGGAACTGATCGATGACAACCAGGCAGCAGAGGTTAAGGGCGGGGTTGTGATTGCGACCCGAAAGCCGGAACAATAAAAACTGCAGCCCCACCCCGGAGAACGTACTAAGAAAAACCGAGGCAGGGCTAACAGGAGATTATTCATTCAACCCCAGAATGATTTTCGTGTCTTCTTCCCGCAATGCGTGCATCGGTACGGCTTCGGGGTGATCCAATCCAAGGCCCAGATGATCATCCAGAGCCCCAGTGTGAAAATGGTGATTAAGAAGTGCATAATGTGCTGGGTGTCCCGATTCCGGATCAACACTTTCTGATTGCACTGCTTACAGAAACCTCTCGCTTCAGCCATGAATACACCTCATTCAGAATCTGTGGTTTTGGTTTCGTGGATGTACGAATCAAACACAGTCTTCAGGTGTGTCTGATCATCTCTCTCCAGACCATACTCAGTATGAGACCGACTTCCTTCATATCTCACAGTCGTTTTGACCGACGTCATGTTTTCGATCATCTCGTAATCTTTGGGGGATATTTGAAAGTCAGCCCATTCCCACACCTTAACCCGATCCATCAGGATGCCAGATTTACGATAGACTTTTCCGAGTCTGAGAGTGTAGTTTTTCTCCCCGGTCTTGATGATGCATTTATTTATGAAAAGCCAGTCAGCATCTGTGTAAGTCATTCTCAAGAACAGACCGTCAGGCCTTTCCCCAGTCTTGTTGTAGAACAGGTAAAAGCCCCTGTAAGCATTGACGGCAATTTCAGCGTCTCTGTGATGAACCATGTCCCCTCTTTTTTCGAGGGCTACTTTATAAAAGTCTTCTTTCTTCATGGGCTGGAATTCGATGATTTCCCCCTTCCATCTCCCGCTTGTCCTGCGAGTGATTGCCAGTTTGATCTTTTTATCGGGTTCTTTTTTGAAGCCTTCCAGCTGCTTAGCGAATTCATCCTGTGATTTTATGATTTTGCTGTCTGCTACACGAATGATGTCGAGTTCCTGCAGACCGGCGAAATGAGCCGGAGAATATCGCGTGATATCAGCCACAATAACGGCAGTTTCTGTCCTGGGCGGGAAACGCAACGGTTCATTTCCTTCAGCCTCCCAATCCTTTTTAAAATCCGGGACTGAGACAGTTTGTAGCCCGATGATGTAGTCTTCATCAGCATGGGCTGGGGTACACAGGGGAAACAGCAGAATGGCGAGAAAATATTTCATCGTTGAGCCCTCAAAAAGCGTGCCTGCTTTCTGTTTATTGGAAGGCTTCAGAATACCAAAAACGGGAGCAGCTTCAACGGGTTTCGGTGGCGGGGAATTATTTCTCAGGAAATAATCTGACCGGAGCGCATGAAAAAAGCCGGGAGGAAAACTTGCAGGCACCCACCCGGCTAAAGCCTACTTCCATGGAATTACGGAGATCTGCAAAGTTAAATTCCAGGGGACACACATCATCAGTATTGTCTGTGATCGACTCCCGGACTGAAAAAATTTAATTTCTTCTGATGTTTTGCTTGCAATGAACAAAGATGACGGTATCTTGTTTATCTAATCCTACTCCCATGTCCTGCTGGTGCAGGCCGCGTGTGACCCGCTGAAGGTGGTCACGAATGATTTTCGAATCCGCGTATCTTTTCGGTCTGTAGTGAAACCGGACCAACCCAAAACCCATGGATGTCAATGATTGCGTGTTTGCGTGCGCGTGTTATTGAGCGGCTATTCTTGCGCGCTGAGGGTCATCATGCCTTACCTCTTTCATCGAATCAGCAACCGGCAATTCCGCGTTTACGAGTTCATCACAGAGCATGTGAGAGCGACGGCAGCGACACCCACAGAAGAGGCGATCTGTCTGTATTTCCGGGCGAAACGCTGTGCTGTGAGGATCAGCCTGGCCATCCTGGAGCGTCACCGATTCATTGCTCGAGCCGATGATTTCAAACGCTCCATCCAGATCATCGACAGGCAGCCCCTGCTGATGCCTTACAGGGGGACTGTGAAATGATGCTGTATCGCATTCACGTACTGAAAGAGCTGATTGATACCCCTGTGGGCTTCACGCTGCTTTTTGTGACGATTGGGCCGTTTGTAGGGTAAGAGAGCGCTACACCTGGCATTGGGACCTCTACACCAGAAAATTCAAAAGAAATGTTGACACGTTTCGGGAGTCTGAGAGAAAGCGGTCTGAAACAGGGGTTGACCCGTTCGACGACTTCAGAAAGATCAGGCAATGAAGGATGGAGATGAGAAAATCAGAGGAATCTGAAAAATCGGCTTGACGCCCCCGATGCATTTCCCATCCTTACGCACTTTGTGAGGGAAAAGACGCATCTGGGACCAAAACAGAACTATTAGATAGGAAAGTATTGAACTTTGGATTTGCCGTATTACAATGTCCAGATTGTTTGGCGCATAAAAAACGAGGGGCCGAAGCCCCCCGCCGGTGCAAGGCAGGAGCGGTCAACTCCTGCAATGTCCCTCGCGACCAAAAGATTCCAACTCGTGATTGGAACCAGAATGGAAGCTAATAATTCCTATCGGCGCACTGACCTGCGCTTTTCAATATCTTTTCTCCCAATCCCCCAACCGGCAAAGCTGATACAGCCGGTTATTCTTGGCGGTCGAGCTCCACCCCTCAACTGAAACGCATTACGGAATGTTTGCGTTTACCAGATAGCTAAAAAAACCCCGGATGGTTGCACCCATCC
>AZIC01003298.1_pt1 | contig 24731 bp, 16 predicted proteins | sample 359061 | NCBI WGS metagenome assembly AZIC01 (sample SAMN02429709, study PRJNA222657) | marine sediment metagenome | biome: Sediment sample; isolation source: sample MGS-MES from oil contaminated site at the harbour of Messina (Sicily... | place: Italy: Messine | collected 2011-04-30 | depth 1 m m
ATCAATAAAGAAATTTTAATGATTGTGTTTTTTAGTGCTTTCTTTCTACTCGCACTTCTGGTTGACAGGCGTGCAATGCTGGTATCAACCCAGCTCTATGTGATTTACGCTTTAACACAGTTAATACAGAACCAGCTGAGCAACACTGAAAATGCCCTCATATATTTACTCATGGCACTCGGACTATTTGTGATATTTTTTGGTACTTACTGGTATAAGGTGCGCCGGCTTATTTACTCATTCCTTGCGACATCTCCCATTGCGAATTACATACCAGGACTGGATATTCAGGACAACAAACCGATATATTCTGTGAAGGCCAGATAAAAACTGACAGCTCTATGAATCAAGCGACATCCTTATTTTACTGAGAACATCCTGAATCGAATAAGGTTTACTTAACAGATTATTTCTCACTCTTTCGCTGACAAGATCAATATTAATATGTGAACCATAGCCACTAACCAGCAGAATTTTGATAGATGGATATTCTTTTTCTATAAAGCTCGCCAACTCACAGCCATCCATACCAGGCATAATTACATCGGACAGAACAAGATCTATGTCAATACGCCTGATAGTATCAAGCGCCTCTTCAGCATTATTTGCACAGTAAATACTATAGCCCTGTTTACTGAGATACTCACTCAACATGAGTTGTAACGAAACTTCATCATCGACTATGAGAATATTTTCTGTGCCTATTGCATTACCCGGCGTAAAGTCATCCTGCTCAACTATATCGTCATCCTGAAAATCCTGTGTATAGCGAGGGAAATAGAGATCAAACCGGGTACCGCAATGCAGCTCGGAATAAACCTTAATACATCCAGACACGTTTTCAACCATATCATATACCTGACTTAAGCCAAGCCCTGTTCCCATATCGCCTTTGGTTGAAAAAAATGGTTCAAATATTTTGTCAACTGTCGCCTGATCCATACCTAAACCGGTATCACCAACGCTCAACACAACGTAGCCACCCGGCTCAATACCGAGTGATTCAGAAAACTCAGAATCGAGATTGCAGTTTCGAGTCATTATTGTCAATCTGCCTTTCTCTGGCATGGCGTGCATTGCATTAATAGCCATATTAAATATCGCATTTTCCAGGTCGCTTTTATTAATTCGAGTCAACCACAAATCATCCTGTAAAATATATTCAAGCTTTATACGAGGCGTCAGGGTTTTTTGTATAACGGAATACTCTTCATTCAACACATCATTCATATTCATTAAACCAGCATCATCAGAAGTATGGCTCTTGGAAAGTTCTAATATCTTTTTCGTTAACTTCTGACCTCTAGTACCAGCCTGATAAATATGCGCCGCATAATCTTTCAGCTTTGGCTGGTTTTCTAAACTCATTTCCAATAACTCTGCATAGCCCAGAACGACACCCAGCATATTGTTATAGTCATGCGCGATACCACTCGCTAAGCGCCCAATGTTTTCCATTTTTTGCGAATACCTTAGCTGCTGCTCAAGATGTAGCCTGTCACTGATATCGCGGATAGTAACAGCAATAATCTCCCTGCCCTCAGTATCCAGAGGATTCAGACTAATTTCCACTGGAAACGGTTTGCCCGATTTAGTTACAGCCCACAAAGTAGGATATTCATTATGCGTGGCCCGAAACATCCGCTTTTCATCAAATGCAGCTTGAAGCTCTGGATTTGAAACCCAGTTATCTTCTGGTATCAATTGATAAATATGGCGCCCACTGAATTCCTCTCTGGTGCAGCCAAAAACTTGCACAGCTGCATCATTCGCCATACTCACCTTACCCTGGTGATTCGTCATCACAATCGGCTCTAAAACATATTCAAACAGATTATTAAAAAGCTCTTCTAGCTGCTGAACTTCAAACTGGAACCGTCTGACTGAAGTAATGTTTTCATGGGCGACGACAATATACAAACGGTCGTTGTGTTCAAGTGCTGTAAGGTTACATTTAAACCAGCGCTTTTCAGATGGAGAATGACACGGGTATTGAAAGCTTATTTTTTTTCGACGACCCGTTAAGATTATTTTTATATAATCACATACATTTGCAGCAATATCATCACCTCTTGCTGCAGATTTTTCACATACATCAAGATAATTCATTCCAACACCAACAGATGAAATATCTATTTGATTCTGAAGAGCAAATTCATTCCATGCAAAATTAGTCGCCACAATAGCGCCATTTTCATCGATTATTGCAATATTTGATGCGAGGGAATTTAATGCCTTTTCGAAGAACGACTGAAGGCTGACTGATGATAACTGTTCATTTCCATCCATACTCTCCTCCATAAGGTATACTAATGATCATTCATAGCTGATCTTTATAACAGCATTCACATGGTGAGCATCGTATATTGAATGTGAGCTGGCACACACATGAATATATAAACCATACAGAAATTTTTGTCTACAAAATTGATTATTCGCACTCACCCACAGAACCAATACGGCAACGCTGATACCTAACCCAGGTTGTATTATCAAGCTTTGCGCCGCTAAAACTTGCACCATCGATGATTGCGTCGCGTATTGAGGCATCAGTTAAATCGGCCTGATCAAAACGCGCACTTAATAAATTCGCTTCTATAAATTTAGCCGACTTTAAACGGGCATTGATGAAGCTTGCATATTCAAGATCCGCTCTTTCAAACACCGCTTCCTGTGCGATGATTTTGTCAAATTCGCCTGCAGATATTCTGGCACCGGTAAAATCTGAATAATTAAGCTGTGCCTTTGTAAAGGTCGTTTTATCGATATTCACCTGATAAAAGTTTACCTTATTAACACGAGCATTTGAAAAATCACTATTAGAAATTTTCGCGCGACTCAAACGTGCTTCATCTAGAACAGCACCCACAAAACTGGATTGAATGATAGTGGCATTATTAATACGTGCGCGCTCCATGCGAGCATCCTGAAAATTTGTATTTTCCAGTTTTGAAAAGCTTAAATCAGCACTCTGCAATCGCGCTTTAGATAAATCAGTATTGGTGAAATTAACACGGCGTAAAATAGCCGATTCCAGATCAGCTCTGGATAAATCCAGGCCACTTTTATCACAGCCCGTCCAGTTAACGCCGGGCGCAGCTGCATCCTCACATTTTGCATAGACTGATTCGATCGTACACAGGCTTCCCAGCATAAGCAGAAAAATTAATTTTAATTTTGCTAAACAGCGATTACCCGCGTTTACAGGACACTTAACAGGCTTCATGAAAACATTTGAGTTATGTATGTCACTATAGCGTAGTTTATTTACACCGTTTTCAACTAGATCACTCATCATACAACCATCTTTTATTGTTTTTTATATTTGTTTTTCTTTAAATTTCGGATTAAAAACCGCGCTGGATGTAAAGCATAACGCACGCGATTTGCAACAGGCAAGGGTTCATTACAGATCATCGCAGCGAGGTATTCTGCACTTAAAAAGGCACTGGTAAAACCACGGGCACCATGTCCTGTATTAATATAAAGCCCCGGCAAATACGTGGCTTGCCGATAGCTGTTCGCGGGTCTGGCCTTGTAAAGTTCGGCATAATCCTGCAAATATCTGCACTCATCAGGCGCTGGTCCCACCACCGGTATTCTATCTGGTGTCACCGCTCTGACAGATGCTCGACCACCTGTTATATCCGACTCTTTAAACAGATCATCACATGCTGTATTCATTGCCATCAGGTTTTCACTGTGCTCTGTGATGCGCAGCTCAGTTGTACAGTCATCCAGTTCGAAGCTGGCCCCGACAATATGTTCATCGTTAATCGATGGCATAAGATAACCCTCATATGACAGGGGTAGCTTTAGCAATCTACTCTGAGAACTGGCCTTTAACACGCTTAACTGGCCACGCGCTGGCTGCAGATAGAGATGTTTAAATGGCTCAAAGCATTTTGCCTGCCATGCAGCACAACAGATCAGACAATCCGCCTGGTGTATCAGTTCACCCTGAGAACCGTACAACTGCCATTGTCCATGCTGCTGACTGAATGATGAAACCTCGGTTGCATAACGTATGCTCAGCGAATCACCCATTTCAGCAATTAACCGTTCTAACACTTTAACAGGCTGCAGACTGGCTGCAAGCGGGAAATAATGCACTGCCTGATTAACTGGCAGGCCGGCTTTTTCAGTGGCCTGTTCAGCATCGAGCACCTGAGCCAGCAATTCTGTTTGTGGATAGTCTGCCATCTGCTTTTTTATACGTGCAGTCGAAGGTAGCTGGATACCACCGCTTTGCTGCCAGACAGGTGCCTCACCCTGATCTCTCTGTTCATTGAGATAATGCAGGCAACGCAGCGCATAAAAGTAGGCCGATGTATAAAACTCGGCATCAGCTGAATCCTGCAGGCTTAAACGGGGCATTATCATGGCGTGGGGGTTACCCGATGCCTGAGCACCACAATGCTCGGCCTGCTCAATAATACTTACCCTGTAGCCACGTTTCACCATTGCCCAGGCGGTGCTCAGACCAGCAATGCCCGCGCCGATAATACTGACATGCTCTGGCTTTTGCCGCACAGAAGCCGCTACAGAAAACCATGGCAGGCCGGATGAATCAGGTGATGATGTCAGCGCATATTCGCCTCGCAACATATGTCGCTTCTGCCCACAGCCATCGACTTTTTCAACCCTGAATCCGGCACTCATTAAACCACGTCGTACATCACCCACCGCTGTGTAAGTGCTGAATGTGGTGCCGGGACGACTCAGGCGTTGAATCTGCGCAAACACCGGCGCATTCCACATACTGGCATTCAGGCTGGGCGCAAAACCATCGAGAAACCAGGCATCAACGGCTGCTTCACATTGCGCCAGCATCTGCTCAACCTCACCGATCATCAACACCAGCTTAACGCGCCCTGCAAATAGCTCCAGCAAATGATAACCATCACTGGCAATCTGGTATTGCGATTGCAACTCACTGGCAAACTCCGCCAGCTCGGGCCATGCCTCATGTGCTTGACGTAAATCATCGAGGGTAAAAGGTGTTTTTTCTGCCGAATAGAACATCAGACATTGTTGTGAATCACTCTGCTCTAGCCAGTGCTTAACCGTTAGCAGAAAATTAAGCCCTGAACCAAACCCGGTTTCTGCAATCACAAATGGACGCTCTGCAGCGTGGTGATGACGAAATCGCTTTATTAACTGGTTATGCCGAATAAAAACATGTTCTGTTTCTTCAATGCCATTTTGAGCCGAAAAATACACATCGTTAAATTCAGTATTATAGGGCTGGCCATTTCGCCATTCGGGTTTTGCATACTCCATCAGTCGATTATACTACCGCTTCCCCTCCGTGTGACGAGTATATGAATACACAACAAGCCTATAAGCACTGCCTGAAGATTGCCAAAGCTCATTACGAAAACTTTCCTGTGGCGTCCTGGATATTGCCCCACCGTATGCGTTTACCCACGGCAGCCATTTATGCCTTTGCCCGGCGTGCAGATGATCTGGCTGACGAAGGTTCAAATACAGATGAGCAACGACTCGATGCACTCGACCTGATGGCACAGCAAATTGAAGCGCTGTATGCAAATCAGACCATCGATGATCCGGTATATATCGCGTTAGCCGATGCCATCAAACGTTTTTCACTGCCCAGAGAATGTTTTCTCGACTTAATTGCGGCCTTTAAGCAGGATGTCACGCAAAAACGCTATGCCGATTTTGCTGAACTTATGCAGTACTGTCGGCGCTCGGCGAATCCGGTGGGGCGCTTAATGCTGCATCTCTATGGGCAAACTGATCGTAAAAGCATCGGCCAGTCAGATGCTATCTGTTCGGCATTACAGCTCATCAACTTTTATCAGGATCTGTCGCAGGATTACCATGAACTGGATCGTATTTATATTCCACAGGATGAAATACGTGCTTCGTTTGTGAATGAAACCTATTTTAAAAACAGGCGGACGGATGGCCCAATGATTTTACTCATGCGCAAGCAATATGAGCGAGCGCATAAACTGTTACAGGGCGGTGCCCCACTAGGTAAAAGCCTGAAAGGTCGTTTCGGTTTTGAAATACGCCTGATAATTGCCGGTGGCTCCAGAATTTTATTAAAGCTGGATAAACAGACGGATGATCTATTTAGTCGTCCACGACTGGATTTTCATGACTGGTTATGGGTTTTCTGGAAGGCATTGCGCGCAAAATAATTAAACCCAACAATCAGGTCGATTTAATCACACGATTACGTCCACTACCCTTAGCTTCGTACAGGGCCACATCTGCTCGTTTCACTGCGACCCATTCATCTTCATCCTGTGATCGTCCCTGCGCAACCCCGGCAGACAGTGTAATCCGGATTTCATGATTATCCACCTGCATTGTCATGTTCATAATATGCTGACGAATCTCTTCGATAATTTCAGCGGCCCGATCGAGATCCGTTTCCGGCAGCATAATGAGAAATTCCTCACCCCCGTATCGACCCACCGAATCACTGCGGCGCAATGTCTCTCGCAAAAACTGACTCACTCGCCTGAGGACTTTATCACCCACCAGATGCCCATACTGATCATTCACCTTTTTAAAATAATCAATATCAATCATTGCCAGCGAATACGTCTGCATATAGCGTTGCATATTTTCATAGGCTCGATCCAGTAGTAAGGCAATGGATTTTCGATTAAGAGCGCCGGTCAAGGTATCAAAGCAGTGCTGATACTCAATCAGTGTATCGTGCATTTGCGAAAGCAGCTCAATCAGCCGATGTTGTTTATCGAGAAATTCCTCATACTCATCAACAGGTATGGGCTGTTCGTCTATCACCAGCTGCGCCAGCTTACGTGCCTTATCATGCATATAGTGATGGATCGATTCAATTTCATCATATTCTTTTAAAGAGCGAATCGACTGACTGGCATCACTGTAATACCATTGCCCAAACTTGCAGTGCCGATGGGCTGCGTGATTTAGAATATCTTCTGCAAATGGCTGCTTACACAGCATGGACGTGTGCAGATTATTAAACCATAAACGATGATTATTGATTGCACAGTCGAGCACGACCAGTGCCTGCTCTAATTCATCATGACCAATATGGTAACCACTATCCTGCATCTAAGGCTGTCTCATTAAGCTGTCTACTCAACTACTTACTTCAGTTTAGACCAAAATCAGCCCTTTAATTATCAGGTTTTTAGATTGCCTTAAAAATGCTTTTTGCCTTCCTGCGAAGATTGCGTCAAAATTCAACGCATTCAAACCAGCAGTGTAACTATGACCCCAGATCAATACTGTCAGGATAAAGCACAATCCAGCGGCTCAAGCTTCTATGCCAGCTTTCGTTTTCTGCCAGAACTAAAACGTCGGGCGATCATCGCACTCTATGCTTTCTGCCGGGAAGTGGACGATGTCGTGGATGACTGCCAGGATATTTCTGTCGCACGACAAACGCTGCACTGGTGGCGCCATGAAGTTCATATGCTGTATCAGGGTAAGGCCAGTCATCCCGTTACCCAGGCCCTACAGGCGCTGCTCAATGATTTCAACCTGGCAGAGGAATACCTGCTGGAAATTATTGATGGCATGGAAATGGACCTGGACATAAAAACCTATGCCGATTTCAGCGCCCTCTCGCTCTATTGTTACCGTGCCGCCAGTGTCGTCGGTTTACTGTCCGCCGAAATTTTCGGTTTTAGCCATCGCAACACCCTTAAATATGCACATGATCTGGGAATGGCTTTTCAGCTCACCAATATTCTGCGCGATGTGCGGGAAGATGCCGAACGAGGACGTTTTTATATTCCACAGGATGAACTGCAACAGTTTGGCGTCAGCCAGCAGGATCTGTGTCAGCCGATTAGCAGCGATGCGGTGCAGGCACTGTTTACATTTCAGGCAGATCGCGCGCGTGAATATTATCAGAAAGCCTTTGCAGAACTGCCGGAAGAAGATCGCTACACACAACGGGTTGGCCTGATCATGGCCGAGATATATCAATCGCTTCTAGATGAAATTGAAGCGGATCAGTTTCGTGTGCTGGAACACCGCATTAAACTCACACCTCTGCGCAAAATCTGGCTCGCCTGGCGTACCTCACAGCGCGAAAAAAAGCGTTATAAACGTTACCTGAAGCAGCATAGCTAATGAATAAACAGACACGGCAGAAAATCGCTATCGTCGGCGGCGGCTGGGCGGGATTAAGTGCCGCGATTGAGCTGTGCCAGCATCATGTCGATCTTTATCTGTACGAATCATCCCCCCAGCTGGGCGGTCGTGCACGTAGCATAACGTGGCAGGGAGAACAGCTGGATAACGGGCAGCATTTAATGATTGGCGCCTACCAGCAAATGCTCTCATTATTAAACACAATGCAGGCCGATGTAACATCGCTGTTCACACGCCTGCCGCACCATATGCTGATGCTGGATGCGCAAACCGGCCGGACGGCACTGGAACTCACATTGCCCAGCTTCCCTGCACCACTGCATCTATTGTTTGGCGTGTTAAAGATTAAGCAGCTCTCCCTAGTCGAAAAACTCAAACTACTCCTGCGCTTTAACAAACTGCTAAATACGCCTTTAGATAAAGATTGCAGCGTGACAGAATGGCTTGGCAGGGCACGCCTGCCGGAAACCTATCGCAAAAATCTGCTAGAACCCGTGTGTCTGGCCGCACTCACCACGCACCCACACCAGGCTTCGGCCCGCGCATTTCAAAGTGTATTACTGCAAACGTTTAATGCGCCCGCCGATCACACCGACTTACTGATTCCCGCAAAAGATCTGCAACAGGTATTTCCATCTCTGGCCCGTACTTATATAGAACAACACGGCGGCCAGATATTAACCCGCAGCAAGGTGCAGCAGCTGTTAGTCAAGCACGACAAACTTAGCGGCTTACAGATTAACGATGAGGAAATATTATTTGATCAGGTTATTTTAGCCACCTCGGCCAGTGCCAGCAGTCGATTGCTAGCGCAGCACCCTCAAACCCGTGCCATTGCTGATCAGATAGATCAACTCAAATATGAACCGGTCGCCACGCTGTACCTTAAGTTTTCGCAGCCGGTACGCTTACCCGCACCGATGATTGGCATGATCAATAGCACGGCCGAGTGGGTTTTTGAACGCGCCACGACAGGGCAGGATACAATACTCGCCGTAGTAATAAGTGCACAGGGTGAGCATCTGAGCATCTCCGAGGAGCAACTGAGTGATCGTATTCTCGGCGAGCTTCGGCGATCAGTCGACAATCTGCCCGCCTGCATTGATCATAAGCTGGTGATTGAAAAACGCGCAACGATCCAGTGCCACCCGGGGGTCGATCAATACCGCCCCGGCATTCACACCTGTTTGAGTAATCTCAGGTTATCTGGAGATTATGTCTATATCGAAGAAAATAATCAGCCCGGATTGCCATCAACACTCGAAGGAGCCATGCGCTCTGGTGTAAAATGTGCACACACGATTATCCAGCAAAGCAAACCTTGAGACATTTATGCAATATCAGCCACAACAGGACTTTTTAAAAAATCGCATCATTCTAATCACCGGTGCGGGTGATGGCCTGGGCCAGGCAGCCGCTAAAGCCTATGCAGCTCACGGCGCTACCGTTGTACTACTCGGCAGAACCATACACAAGCTGGAAAAAACCTATGATGCCATTGTGCAGGCGGGTGGCCCGGAACCCGCGATCTATCCACTCAACCTGGAAGGTGCGACACCAAAAGATTATGAAGAGCTGGCAGACACATTAAAGGAACAGTTTGGTGCTCTTCATGGGCTGCTACACAGTGCGGCGATTCTGGGCAGTACCAGCCCGATTCAGCAACATGATATTGAAACCTGGTACAAGGTAATGCAGGTTAATCTGAATGCACCCTTTGTCATGACGCGCGCACTGCTCCCTCTTCTGCGTGAAACGCCAGGTTCCAGCATTGTGTTCACCACCGATGACAAATCAATGGCCTACTGGGGTGCCTATGGGATATCCAAAGATGCACTCACCAGCTTTATGAAAATACTCGCGGATGAAATGGACACTGAAGAGCATGCGGTTCGAGTTAACGCAATTAATCCGGGCGCCGTTCGCACACAGATGCGCGTTAGAGCCTTTCCCGGCGAAGATCCAAATACGCTCCCCCTGGCAGAAGACGTTATGTCCGCCTATTTATATCTGATGAGTGATGACTGCACAGATGTTGGGCAAACCATAATGGCCACACGCTAATCCTGCAGACTGTCTCTGGTACAACATAATGTTTAAGCTGTTTAGAAATCTGAAGCATAAAGCAAAAGACTTAACGCTCAGTAAAGAACGTCTGAATATGGTACTTGAAGGCGGAGAGCTGGGTTTCTGGGACTGGAATATAGAAACCAACGAAGTTAAACGTAATGAACGCTGGGCTCAAATACTCGGCTATCCAACCATAAAAGACTTCGAAAACAACACAGACACCTGGACCCACTCAATACACCCCGATGACCGGGATGCGGCATGGCAATCCATTAATGATCACCTTGAAGGCCGCACCCCTTCTCACAAAATGGAATACCGCATGCTGGCAAAAGATGGCAGCATTAAATGGATCATGGATCACGCGAAAATTGTACAGCGAAGTGCCACAGGCGAACCGATGCGCATGAGCGGAATACATTTAGACATTACAGAACGCAAACACATGGAAGCAGAACGCGCAGGACTGATCAAGTCACATCAGGATGCGCTTCATGAAATCAGGGTTCTTAAAGGTATTATTCCAATCTGCTCCTACTGTCACAATATTCGAAATGATGAAGGTGCATGGGATAAAATAGAAGCTTACATATCAAAACATTCAGAGGCTGAATTTAGCCACGGCATCTGTCCTACATGCCTCGACAAAGAGCGTGACAAATTAAAAGATTAAGTCGTTCAGCGGCTCAATACCTACCCGAACATACTAGCTTCTTCTACAAGTAAACAATGATCAATGCACAATGGAACCGCGTTACTTGAGCAAGGCACCGCCCACCATCTGGCTTCTTTCTGCCTACCGCTCTGCCAGCCACGCAGCCTGGGCTGACTGGCTTACCTGCACGTTTGGCCATATTAACTGGCACAGCCTGCAGTTACCCGGGCGACATTTTCGCTGGCGCATTCGTGGCAATCCGCTTTCCTGGTTACACACACTTCCCAAAGAGCCTGCAGATTTAATTCTGGCAACATCGATGGTTGATCTGGCTACACTTAAAGGCCTGCATCCACGCATTGCCGATGTACCCTGTATTTATTACTTTCATGAAAACCAGTTTGCCTACCCAACCAGCGGTAAACAACACGAATCTATCGATCCGCAGATGGTGCAGCTTTATGGTGCTCTCGCAGCGGATAAAATTGTCTTTAACTCTGCATTTAATCGTGATTCGTTTATCAAAGGCGTCGATGATTTACTAAGAAAGCTACCCGATGAAACACCTGAAAACCTGAGCCGTATACTGAGCCATAAAAGCCAGCTATTAGCCGTGCCAATAAAACCGCTTAACGATTACGATTCAGGCACACATCTGGGCACGAAAAATAAAAAGCTGATTTTATGGAATCACCGTTGGGAATATGACAAGCACCCACAACTGTTTGCTGATGCCTTATGCAAACTCAAAGAAAAAAACATTCATTTTCAACTGGCGCTATTAGGCGAAAGAGCGGCAATAAAACCTGATGCGCTTAAGCGTATTGAAGACACATGCGCCGAAAACATTATTATTAATGAAAAGGTAACCACAGACAAATATTGTGAAACATTGCAACAGGCATCCATTGTGGTGAGCACAGCCATCCATGAGTTTCAGGGATTGTCTATTATGCAGGCGGTGAGCGCCGGATGCATACCCGTTGTTCCAGATGATTTATGCTATGCCGAACAGTATGCCGAAGAATATCGTTATCCGCCACTCAATGCTGATGCACTGGCAGACAAGCTCATTCTTTTGCTAGATACCATACCGGCAGCGCCTTCGGTAAAAAACTGGTATGAAGATAATTTACACGATGCCTGGCAACAGTTATTAAACACACGATGAATAAAAGCTGCTTCAATTCTCTGGTCGAATACGATAAATAGACCCGTTGTCCGTAGAAAAATAAATCCAGCCCTGCGGGCTTTGTACTAGCGCGCGAATCCGCTGGTTTAGCGATTCAAACAGTCGTTCCTCGCTGACTGCTGCTCCCTGCTGATCAAGTACCACGCGATTAAGATGTCTGAGTTTGAGTGCACCCGCAAACAAGTTCCCCTGCCATTGAGGAAATGCTTTACCTGTATAAAGCAGCAAACTGCCCGGAGCAATTGATGGGATATAAACTTTCACTGGCTGCTGCATACCTTCTTTGTGCGTAGCTTCGCCCACGGCTTTATCTTCCGTATATTCCATTCCATAGGAAATAACCGGCCAGCCATAATTTTTTGCCGGTTCAATGAGATTAATTTCATCGCCCCCCCTGGGACCATGTTCAATTTCCCATAAACGCTGCCGGGAAAAATCATAAGCCAGCCCCTGAGGATTACGATGCCCATAACTCCAGATTTCTGCTTTGACATCTTTATTCCCAACAAAGGGGTTATCTTCAGGTATGCGACCATCCAGATAGAGCCTGAATATTGATCCCATGTGATTGTTTAAATTTTGTGCACTGGGGCGATTACCCCGATCCCCCAGACCGAAAAACACATGATGTTCATCAAAAGCAATACGACTACCGAAATGATAACCACTTGAAGCGGCTGTTGTTACTAACAACGCCTGCCAGTCATAAAAGCGGTCATCTTTTAAGCGTGCACGAGCCAGCACAGTTGAACTATTTGCAGAATAATTTTCGGACGAAGCTTTTACATAGGTAAAGTATATCCAGTTGTTATGCGCAATATGATGTGGAATAGCCACATCCAGCATGCCGCCCTGATTATTGGCCACAACCGCAGGCGTGTTTTTAAGTAAGATGCGTTTACCACTCGTAATATCAAGTAAATACACGCCACCACTGCGCTCGGTAATCAACAGTTTATCTGCCGTTATAAAGGCCAATCCCCAGGGTATATTGAAATCACTGGCCACCTGTTCAAGTTTTATCTGGGTAGCATTGGCATAGAGTAACTGGCTCATACACAGTAGCGCCAGCAGAACAAAAAAACGCACAGGAGAACGATTAGAATTTAGACGTAACATATTCACTCTCATCCAGTAATGACCATCAACTAAACGCAAAAAAACACTTTGCGCAAATAGTGGCCGCACAGATTAATCCAGCGATGACTCTTCATCCTGCTGCATTTTCCATAAGCTGGCATAAAGCCCACCTTTATCAAGCAAAAACTGATGCGTACCCTGCTCGGCGATCCGCCCCTGTTCCAGCACAATAATATTATTCGCATCCACAATCGTCGATAAACGATGCGCAATCACCAGTGTGGTGTGCTCTTCAGCCACGGCTTTAAGCGATGCCAGAATAATCTGCTCAGAATGTGAATCTAGTGACGAGGTTGCTTCATCAAAAATAAGAATACGTGGGTTTTTCAGAATCACTCGTGCAATCGCTACGCGCTGTTTCTCGCCTCCGGAGAGTTTTAATCCTCGCTCACCTACCACGGTGTTATAACCATCCGGCAGGCCTTCTATAAAGCTGTCTATATTAGCCTGTTTAGCAGCATACCGAACCTCGCCTTCTGTCGCCCCCGGGCGCGCATACTGAATATTGTGCAAAATCGTATCGTTAAATAAAACGGTATCCTGTGGCACAATGCCAATATGTCGTCTTAAACTGCTCTGGCTAACCTGCTGTATATTCTGTCCATCAATAATAATTTCCCCCTGACGGGTATCATAAAAACGGAACAGTAATCGCGCCAGCGTAGATTTACCGGCACCTGATGGGCCAACTACAGCAACTTTATGTCCACTGGGTATTTTAAAACTCACATCATGAAGAATTTCCCGCTCTTCATTATAGGAAAACCGGATGTTTTTAAATTCCACGTCGGCCTGAGTTACATGCAGGGTTTTCACCTCAGGCTGATCTTTAATTTGTGGCTCTCTATCCAGCAGTTTAAACATTAAATCCATATCCGCCAGTGCATGTTTCATTGAACGATAAATAATGCCCAGAAATCCCAACGGAATAAATAACTGCAACATCATGGTATTCACCAGCACCAGATCACCGAGGCTCATACTGCCATCTACGACACCCTGCGCTGCGAGTATCATGATAATCGTCACACCTATGGAAATAATGGCTCCCTGACCAAAATTTAATAGTGCCATGGAGCTGGTGCTTTTAACTGCGGAATCTTCCCATTTTTCCAGGGTTTCGTTATAACGGCTTATTTCATACTCTTCATTATTAAAATATTTAACGGTTTCATAATTAATTAAACCATCCACGGCTCGTGAATTTGCCTCCGAATCATAAGCATTCATTTCATGACGATAGTGCATCCGCCATTCAGTTAATAACATGGTGTAAATCAGGTAGATCATCACTGTACCAAATGTAATCAGTGCAAACTTAACATCATATCGACCAAACAGAATAACAGCGACCAGCACAAACTCGGTTAATGTTGGAATAATATTAAACGTCAGATAATTAAGAATAGATGAGAGACTACGCGCACCACGTTCAAGGTCACGGGAAATACCACCTGTTTTACGTTCCAGGTGAAAGTTCAGGGAAAGGTCATACAGATGCTTAACCACTTTGGTGGAAATATTACGCATGGCGCGAAACCGCACACGACAGAAAATCGCATCACGTAATTCATTAAACAAAACATTCATCAGGCGCAGACCGCCGTAACCGAGCAACAACATCAGAGGTAGCTCCAGTGGCATGTTCTGTATGAGTTCTGATGTTGACTGTTTTGCCGTTTCCAGAGTGACATCCAGCGCATCTACGATATCTTTTAAGACCAGTGGTATGCTTACCGTTGCAACTTTCGCCAGCATCAGAGAGACTAAAGCAAACAGCACGCGCCCTTTGTAGCTCCACAAAAAGGGCATCATTCGTTTCAGATTGGTTATATCTCTGCGTTCTGAATGGGGTGCTTCGGTCGGTCTATGGCGAGAGGAAATCATAAATAAATAGCTTTTAGCTGAACATAAAAAGACAACATACTATCGACAATCTTAGGTACAATCCACCTAATATCAATAGACACCAATACCAACACCAACACTATGGTTTAAAGTCTGTATTTATGAAATTTCATCTGTCTTTTCTGCTTATGGCGCTGCTTGTCACGGCCTGCTCCGATTCCACCTCCAACAAACCCAAACGCGACGAGTCTGCACATCTGGTTGAAACTCAACGTGTGCAGTATCAGGATCTTGCTGCCAGTCGCACACTCCCTGGCACATTACAGGCGATTCGTGAAGTTAATATTAGTAACCAGATACAGGGTATTCTAACCGAGCTCAATGTTTACCCGAACGATCATGTCACCCAGGGACAGACGCTGGCTAGACTGGATGACACCTTAACCCGAGCAGAATTACAGAAAGCCCAGGCTGCACTTAATCAGGCAAGCATCGATTTGCGTCGATTAAAAAATCTGGCACCGCGCAAGCTCGCCTCGGAAAGTGATATTGCACAGGCACAAACACAGAAAGATATTGCCGAATCAGAACTTGAACTGAAAAAAGCCGAACTGGGCTATACCAATATTCGCGCGCCCTTTGATGGCATTGTCTCTGAAAGACGGGTTGAACCCGGTGATGTATTGCCTATGCACCAGCACATCGTCAGCTTAATCGACACCAGCAGCCTCAAAGTTGAAGTGAATATCAGCGAACTTTTACTGCCGGTTATTGAAGCCGGTAATACGGTTGATATTAAAATTGATGCGCTAGGTAACCAGCGCTTTGTCGGTGAAATTACGCGCATCTATCCCGCTATCGACAAAAACACTCGACGTGGCACGATTGAGGTCATGCTTAATCCGGTTCCTGAAGGCGCGCGCCCGGGCCAGCTGTGCCGAGTCACCATTCAAACTAAAAGCAAATCCCGGCTGATGATTGCCTATGACTCGGTCCGTTACGACAAACAGGGCAGTTATGTTTATCTTGTAAAGAATAATCAGGCCATACGCACAGCGGTGACTCCCGGCCTGCAACTGGGTAATCAAATTGAAATACTTGATGGGCTTAACGCCGATCAACGCATTGTCAGCAATGGCTTTTTTGGCCTGAAAGATAAGGCACAAATTAAAGGCGTGAATATCGATACGCCCCCGGGAAACAAGGACGCTCCCTAGCCATGGCAAAACTTACTCGAACAGGCGGACTCGCCAGCTGGTCAATCAAACGTCCCATTGCAGTGATCATGTTATCACTCACGGTGCTGGTGATCGGCCTGTTTTCACTCGACCGCTTAAATATCAATTTACTGCCGGATATTATCTACCCGGACATCCGCGTACGCATTGTTGAACCGGGCACACCTGCACAGGTGATGGAAGATAAATTTACCCGCCAACTGGAAGAACAACTGGCGATTACCGAAGGCACTACGCGTATTCAATCTACGACAACCGAAGGACGTAGCTCGGTTGATTTAAGCTTTCCCTATGGCACCGATATAGATCGCGCACTGCAGGATGCGAGTACACGTCTCGATCGAGCCAAACGTTTCCTGCCCAGTACCGATGAACCGCCTATTATATATAAGCGCGATCCTTCACAGATTCCGGTGATGGAGCTGGTGGTCAGTTCGTCTACACGTAACGCCATAGATTTGCGCAGCTGGGCAGATTACGAATTTTCCAAATGGTTTCTAAATATAGAAGGTGTAGCCTCCACTGAAATCGGCGGTGGCCTGGTTCGCGAAATTCAGGTCATTGTTGATCAGGAAAAACTCGCCGCTGCCGGATTTAAAATCAGTGATATTCGCAACATACTGCAAAATGAAAATCAGGATAAATCCAGCGGCGTACTCTATATGGACACACGTAAACTGAGTGCGCGCACGGAAGGTCGGTTTAACTCGGTAGAAAGCATTGCAGAATTACCGTTAAGAAAAGACGGCGAGCAAAACCAGAATCAGAGCCTCAAATTAAAAGACGTCGCCAATGTGGTGGATACCCATGAAGATGAGAATCTTCGCATCCGCCTTAACAGCAGCCCCGGCGTAAAACTTTCAATACAGAAACAGCCAGAAGCCAATACGGTGGATGTCGCCAAACTGGTACATGAGCAACTGGCATTTTTTAAATCACATAAAATGTTGCCAGACGATATAACCGTAGAAGTGGTGGATGATCAGTCTATATATGTGTCGCAGGCACTGAGTAACGCCAGTGCTGCCGCTTTTAGCGGTGCCGTTCTGGCGATGTTTATCGTGTATATTTTTCTGCGCGATATTCGACGCACATTAATTATTTCCACCGCCATTCCACTGGCAATTTTTATTACCTTCCTGATTATGGGGCTGGGCGGCATTAGCCTGAACATTATGTCACTGGGTGGTCTGGCACTGGGCATAGGTCTACTGGTAGATAACACCATTGTTATGCTGGAAAACATTTCCCGCCATCAGGCGGATGGTGAAGCATCGGATGTGGCTGCACTCAATGCCGCAACCGAAGTCACTGGCGCGATCACCGCGTCCACTTCGACTAACCTGGTGGCGGTTATTCCTTTCCTGTTTATCGGTGGGCTCATCGGCCTGCTATTCAGTGAACTGATTATTACCCTGAGTGCTGCAATCGTTGCATCACTGGTTGTTGCCCTGACACTGGTGCCCGCACTGGGCGCAAGAATTAAAGCACCTCAGGCAACTAAAACAGGCAACGTATTCAAATATGTACAGGATAAATACTTGAGCATTCTCAGGTTTGTCCTTAACCATCGACTGCCCGTTATGCTGTTATTTATAATTGCATTTGTTTTTAGTCTGGCGCAACTGGGCAATGCAAAAAACCTGTTCTTCCCTGAAATGGACGAAGGAAAAATTATTATTGGCATTGCCACCGAACCCGGCACACGACTGGAAGAATTTGATATCAACCTGGCTAAAGTCGAAAGCCTGGTGTTACAGCAACCTGAAGTGAGTACGGTATTTGTGACTTCCGGTGGCTGGGTGTTCGGACGCTCCGAATATCAGAGCAGTCACCGGGGTAATATTTCCGTGCAGCTCAAACCAATGCGCGAACGAAATAATATCAGCAGTAAAAACTGGATCAAAAAAGTAAACGCTGAAATTAAAAAAATGCAACTGGTCGGTTACACCGTGCGCATGCGCGTTAAAGGTGTACGCGGCATTCGCATTGGTAGTGGTGATGACGATTTCAGCCTGCGTATTCAGGGATCTGATATTGCTATTCTCACCCGCACGGCCGAACAGATTATCCAGCGCATCAAGGATATTCCGCAGCTGAAAAATTTAACCCACAGTTATGAAGAACAAAGCAATGAGCTGCTGATAAAAGTGAATCGCGAACGCGCGGCGGATCTTGGTGTGAGTGCCGAGGACATTGGCGATACCATACAGCTCGCACTCAATGGCCAGGTGGCTACAGAGTATCTTGATGGCGACAAGGAATACAATGTACGCATACAAATGGCACGCAGTGAAATCCATCAGATTCAGGATATTGAAAATATTATTATTACCCTGAACCAGCAAAAAACAATTCGCCTGCATGATGTTGCAGACATCAGCCTGTCACCCGAACCCAGTGTCATAAAACGCGATAACCAGTTACGCATGAATGAAATATCTGCGTCACTCGATGCAGATGCGGATTATGCGCGGATCATGGAAACCGTGATGCAGCGCATCAGTGATATCAACTTACCTGAGTCATACACCCTTTATGATGGCGGTGCGCTGGAGACGCTGCGCGAGAGCGAAGCCATGGGCACGATTTTGTTGATGCTGGCGGTGTTCCTGGTGTTTGTTGTTATGACAGTACAGTATGAATCACTGATTAACCCGATGGTGATTATTCTGGGTGTGCCCTTTGCTTTAATCGGCGTGTATCTGGCCGTCTCCATCGCTCTGGAGAATCAGCTTAGCATGCCGGCACGACTCGGTATTATTATGCTCGCGGGCATTGTGGTTAATAACGCGATTGTCCTGGTTGAACAGATCGAGATCAGTCGCCAGCGCGGCATGCACATGCTTGATGCCGTGATACAGGCTTCCAGCTTACGCCTGCGCCCTATTCTTATGACCACGCTAACCAGTGTCTTTGGCATGCTGCCACTGGCCATTGGCCTCAATGAAGGCTCAGAAATGCTGCAGCCACTGGCAACGGTGATTGTATTCGGCCTGTCATTTTCCCTGCTGGTGTCGTTACTTGTTATTCCGGTGTTTTATTTACTCATTCACACTTTTCTTGAACGAAACTCAAGTAAGCGAGTATCGGCTGCATGAGTCTCTGGCACGGGCAGGATGCGGAAAAAACATTAGCCGATAACGAAATTCATATCTGGCTTAATTTTCTCAACTTGCATCAGGCAAAGCTCAAACACCTTTACCCTCTTTTATCCCCAGCAGAAAAACTACGTAGCGAAGAGTTCTCGCATTTTAAGGCGCGTAAAAACTATATTGCTGCACATGGTTTTCTACATACGGTACTCAGTTATTACATCGACTCACCGGCAAATGAAATAGTGTTTTCACAGGAAGACAGGGGCAAACCCTTTATTGCTCACTCGCAAAACCCGCAGAACATTCAGTTTAATTTAAGCCACAGTGGCAATCTGGCGATACTCGCCGTTTGCCGACAGCATGCTGTCGGCATTGACATAGAATACGAGGAGCGAAATTCAGACTGGGCAGCCATTGCCCGACGTTTTTTTACCGAGGCTGAAAAGCAGGCGTTTTTTGCCCTGGCAGAAGATACGCAGAAACAGGCATTCTATAAAATGTGGACGCGCAAGGAAGCCCATATGAAAGTAACCGGTAGAGGCTTATCGCTACCTCCCACGCAGTTTGAAGTGAGCGTGCCGCCCGCACCGGCCAAGTTTCTGGGCCACCTGAATGGCGAAGACAAGCGTTTTTACAAAATGCAGGATATTGAATTACCGGATATGTATGCAGGCTACCACGCCAGCCTGTCTGCTAAGGGTGACTTTGACGCGCTGAAGCTGTTTTTACACGCCTGAAATAACAATTATTCACAAATCCCATACTTTTTGTAGAGATTACCCACAGATCACCTATACTAGATACGCTGTTAAGCAACAAATGAAGTCATCGTTTAGGTTTTTCCTAGTTGTAGAAATATGTCAATAAACCCTGCTTTCCACTGCCAGCCGCTTATTTATCTGGTGAGTGACGATAATGACCAAACGAAACGCCTGTCCCAACGCCTTTCTGATAACGGTTACCGCATCAAAATTTTTGCTAACACGGATGAACTGACAGAAATTTGCAGCTGCACAGATAATGACTGCCCCTCAGCAGCCATTATCGACTCGCTAGCGCCAGCTGCAGAATCAGTCGATTTACCAGTTCTCGCCGATCTGATGCGCTGCAGGGAAAACGGGATTCCCGTTATTGTTATCTCAACCCATGATAGCCTGCCGGCAAGAGTCAGCAGCTTACGCGCCGGTGCCAGCCGTTATCTTTCAAAACCTGTGTCTGAGCTCAATGTAACGGAACTGGTCAATGAGCTGACAAACCATCAGCCTGAAGATGTTTACCGAGTTCTCATGGTGGGTGATAAAAGCACCTGTTTTGAGAACTGCAGCACTGCACTGAAATATTCGTGTTTTAACGTACGGCACCTGTTCGAACCTATGCTGGCCATTGACGTTTTTAAAGATTTTAATCCTGATGTGGTTGTACTGGATGTAAACACCCCGGAGATTACCGGCCCAGAGCTCGCCGCTATTTTACAGGAACACAACGCCGAGTTACCGGTGCTGTTTATTGCCAACAAGGACGACATCAATACCCAGCTGCAAAAGCTTAATCTACGCGGTGGCGACTATCTGTTACGCCCGGTAAAACCTGAGCATTTAATCAATACCGTGATATCCCGAGCTCGCCAGGCGCGCAATGCCTCTACTAATGTACAGAATCTAAAGGCGATGCTTTATGAGAATGAACGTGAGCACCTTGCATTAAATCATCATGCCATTGTCAGCATTACTGACAAACAGGGCAATATTACCTATGTAAATGACAAGTTCTGTGAAATCAGTGGTTACAGCCGGAACGAGCTACTGGGGCAGAATCATCGTATTGTTAAGTCAGGCCAGCACCCGCCAGAGTATTACCAGAACCTCTGGGCGACTATTGCAAAAGGTAAAGTCTGGCAGGGCATTGTCTGTAACCAGCGCCGCGATGGCAGTAACTACTGGGTGGAATCAACCATCACACCTTTTATGGATCAGCATAATGAACCCTATCAGTATATTTCTATACGCACAGATATTACCGCTACAAAAGAAGCCGAACGTGAACTGGCGAAAAGCCGTGAACGCCTGCGTCGTGGCCAGGTTTTTGCCAATATAGGCACCTGGGACTGGAATATTAAAACCGGTGAACTCGTGTGGTCTGAACGGATTGCTCCTCTTTTTGGCTATAAAGACGACCAGCTGGAAACTTCATATGCTAATTTCTTAACAGCGGTTCATCCCGATGATCGCTCACTGGTTATCAATAGTGTCAACGACTGCCTTGAGCATAATAAGCGTTACGAGGTAGAACATCGAGTAGTGTGGCCTGATGGTACTGTGCGTTGGCTGCTAGAACGAGGTGCGGTATTACGTAATGAACATGGCGAACCACTACAGATGCTTGGTGTGGTTCAGGATATAGATGATCGAAAACGCACTGAACAGGCGCTGGCTGACAGTGAGCAACGCCTGCGCGAAGCCCAGACCATGTCACATATCGGCAACTGGGAAGCCAATATGATCAGTGGTGAACTTACCTGGTCTGATGAAATCTATCGCATCTTCGGTCACCAGCCAGACGCATTCACCCCCAGCATTGCGATGTTTAATAATGCCGTGCATCCAGACGATCTGCAGCGGGTTAAAGACAGTGAAAAACAGTCTGCAATAACCGGCCACCACGATGTCATTCACCGCATTATTTTACCCGATGGCTCTATTCGCCATGTGCATGAGCTGGCAAAAGCCGAGAAAGACGACGCCGGAAATTTAGTAAAGCTCACCGGCACCGTACAGGATATCACTGAAATAAGACTCGCTCAGGAACAGGTAGAAAAACAGCGACAACTTCTGGATATGCTCTATCACTCAACCACAGACTTTATGGATAAAGCTGACTTTAAGAGCACCATGTCTAAGATGCTGGATACCTTAATCACGCTAACGGCAAGTGAGTTTGGTTTTACCGGCGAAGTTCTCCATGATGAAGCAGGCCAGCCATATATCCGAACACATGCCATTAGCAATATCGCCTGGGATGCGGACAGCAGGCAACGTTATAACACACAAAGTGAGAGTGGTTTTGAGTTTAAAAATCTGGATAATCTATTCGGCCATGTCGTCACAAGCCGGGCAGTTGTCATTAGCAACTCGCCCAGTACTGATCTGCGTAGCGGCGGACTTCCCTCAGGTCATCCCGCGATACAGTCATTTTTAGGTGTACCTATTTTTTATGCAGGTGAGCTGGTGGGTATTTATGGCCTGGCAAATCGAAAACAGGGTTATGATCAGGAACTGCGTGATTTTCTTCGCCCATTCGATACCACCTATGGCGTCATGATTCACTCACTTCGCTTGCGCAAAGCCGAAACAGAAAATCGCAACGAACTTATAGAAGCCAAGGAACTCGCCGAAAGTGCCAGCAAGGCGAAGTCTGATTTTCTTTCGAGCATGAGTCATGAACTACGCACACCGATGAATGCTATTTTAGGCTTTGGTCAACTGCTCGAATATGACAAATCTTTATCTCTCGAAAATAAAGATAATGTTGATGAAATACTCAAAGCCGGTCACCATTTATTAAAACTGATTAATGAAGTGCTTGATCTGGCTAAAATAGAATCGGGCGAAGTCGATTTATGCATTGAGCCAGTTGATCTGTGTTCTGTGATAGAAGAGTCAACCAGTTTAATTGGCCCTCTTGCAGAACGACGCAATATCACGATAAGTCTCAGGGGTCTGCAGGGCGCAATAGTAACGGCCGACCATACACGACTAAAGCAGCTATTACTTAATCTGCTTTCAAATGCAATTAAATATAATAAGGAAAATGGTCGTATCGAAATCGAAGTAGACAGGCCCAGTAAAAACACCCTGCGAATAAGTGTTATTGATACGGGAATCGGTATTAGCAAAGAACAGCAAAAAGATTTATTCAAGCCGTTTAACCGCCTCAATGCAAACGCCACTAACATAGAAGGCACCGGTATAGGGCTAACCATTACACGTTCGATCGTAGAGCTAATGGGTGGAAAGCTCAGAGTTAAAAGCCAGCTGGGTGAAGGCAGTCATTTTAGTATCGAGCTACCGCTTGAAGGTGTTAAGCCCGTAGAAAAAAAGGCACCTATTGAAGATGTTAAAATATCGACTGCTACAAATGCTGAAATATCGATTTCTCCCCCTCAAAAACCCCCTGAAGCCACCTATAAAATATTATATATTGAAGATAATCCGGCCAATCTGAAGCTGGTAGAACAGCTGATTGATATCCGAAAAGATATCCAGCTGATTACGGCGCATAACTCGACGCTTGGTATTGATCTGGCTATCGCACATCAGCCCGATCTGATATTGCTCGACATAAATATGCCAGGTTTAGACGGGTTTCAGGTACTCGATGTACTAAAAAATAATGACCGCATAAATAAAGTTCAGGTTATCGCCGTCACTGCCAATGCGATGCATCGAGATATTGAACTGGGCATGGCGGCAGGCTTTAATGACTATGTGACCAAGCCGATACAGGTAAACAACTTTTTACAGCTAATCGATCATTACGTTAATAGTAAGGCTCATTAAGCATGCCAACAAACTCCCACGCCAATGCACGCATACTCATTATCGATGATGAAAAAACAAATTTAAAATTGCTCAATAAAATGCTTGGCCAGGCCGGTTTTAATAAACTGGTACTCATTGATGATCCACGTGAAGTGATTAGCATCTACCGGGAAAAACATCCCGATCTTATTCTGCTCGATATTAATATGCCATATATAGATGGCTATGAACTCATAGAGCAGTTAAAGGCACTTAATGATCCGCTGTTACCCCCAATTATTATTTTAACTGCACAGCACGGAAAAGATTATTTACTACGTTCATTAAATGCCGGTGCGCGAGATTTTATTTCCAAACCATTCGATCAGAATGAATTATTGATGCGTGTGCGTAATCTACTGGATGCACATCTCGCACACTGCATGGTTTACGACCAGAAAGCGGCACTGGAAAGCATGGTACAGAAACGTACTGATGAGCTGAAACAAACCCGTCTGCAGGTTGTACGACGTCTGGGGATGGCCGCGGAGTTTCGTGATGAAGAAACCGGCAACCATATCTTGCGTATGAGCCATATTTCCGCCCTGCTTGCCAGAACCATAGGCTGGGATGCTGCGCAATGTGAACTGATTTTACTGGCCAGCCCGATGCACGATATCGGAAAAATCGGCATACCCGATAACATTCTGCTTAAGCCCGGAAAGTTTGAAGCTGATGAATGGGAAATCATGAAAACGCATACCACCATCGGTGGAAAATTATTAGAGGGTGATGATTCGGACCTGATGCGCATGGCCCGTGAAATTGCCCTGAGTCATCACG
>AZIC01004935.1_pt1 | contig 24300 bp, 12 predicted proteins | sample 359061 | NCBI WGS metagenome assembly AZIC01 (sample SAMN02429709, study PRJNA222657) | marine sediment metagenome | biome: Sediment sample; isolation source: sample MGS-MES from oil contaminated site at the harbour of Messina (Sicily... | place: Italy: Messine | collected 2011-04-30 | depth 1 m m
TTTCGTGTCCTTTCGTGTTTTTCGTGGTAGCAAAAACGAATGTAAACGGGCCTGCAGGCTCCATCAGAACGACCTGTTTTTAAGCCGCTGATTCGTGAAATCTGGCTTCGAGGCTGAATTTGGAATTATTTTATTTCGTTAATAAAAGTGCTTTGCCTGCGTTTCGTGCTGATCTGGTAAGTTCTGCGTGAGAACTGGCTAAAACTGCGTGGAAAATGCGTTTATTTAGTTCATGGATCGGTGTTGATGCGTTATACTGGACGATGATTAAAATTCAGGCCTGATCAGAGTTTACTGATTCCCTCCTGCCTGTCTTTCAATCCCAGAGAGTGAGCTTCCCTAAGCAAATTGAGTGCGTTCATCTGAAAGCTTCGAGAAGGAGAACTGCTTTGCGTCCTTTCCTTTATCTGTCCTGCCTGAGTCTTGCCGTTGTCTGTATCATCAATCAGCGGGCCTACGCAGAAAATCCACAAACAGCGATTCAGCAGAAGCAGGCCGGGATTGAATTCTTCGAGAATAAAATCCGTCCCGTGCTGGTGGAATATTGTTACGATTGCCATGCCGGGGAACCCGATCCGGAGAACGCTTCGTTTGTATTGGACACGCGGGCCGGAATTCGCATGGGTGGCGATTCGGGGAAATCAGTGGTGCCGGGCAATCTGAAGTCGAGTCTACTGTTGCAGGCGATCGAACATGATCCCGATTTTTACGCGATGCCACCGGATGAGAAACTGCCGGCGAACATCATCGCTGACTTCCGCAAGTGGATTCAGATGGGTGCACCGGATCCGCGCGAGGGAGAGGTGAAGACCAGTCCGCAGCAGAATTCGAAGCTGTCTATTGACTTTGAGAAAGAACGCGAGTTCTGGTCGTTTCGTCCACTGACCAAGCCGGAAGTTCCGGAAGTGAAACAGAGTAGTTGGCCGACGAATGACATTGATCGGTTCATTTTGTCCAGGCTGGAAGCGAAGCAGATGACGCCCGTCAAGAGTGCGGATCGCCAGACGCTGGTGCGACGCGTTTATTTTGATCTGACCGGTTTACCTCCGACGCCGAAACAGATTGAGCAGTTTGTGAATGATCCTTCTCCCCAGGCGTACGAACATCTGATTGATCGCCTGTTGGAAGCGCCTCAATATGGTGAGACGTGGGGCCGTCACTGGTTGGACCTGGCGCGGTATGCGGATTCGAATGGGCTGGATATCAACCTGACGTTTTATAATGCGTGGCGGTACCGCGATTATGTCATCCAGGCCTTCAATCAAGATAAGCCTTATAATGAGTTTGTCCGCGAACAGATCGCCGGCGACCTGCTGCCTTTTGAAAATGATGCAGAGCGGACAGAGAAGATCGTCGCGACCGGTTTCCTGGTGATGGGTGCCAAGATGCTGAGTGAGCGGGATAAAGAAAAGCTCCGCATGGATGTGGTCGATGAACAGATAGATGTCACCGGTCGCGCCTTGATGGGAATGACACTGGGCTGTGCCCGCTGTCACGATCACAAGTTCGATCCGATTCCGATGACCGATTATTACGCACTCGCCGGGATCTTTCGCAGTACGGAAACCGTACATGGTAACCGCCTGGGTAACCAGTTTGTTTCAGGTTGGATGACGCGTCCACTACCGATCAAGCCGGAGCATGCAGCGGCGATTAAGAAATATGAAACCGATCTGAAAACGCTGGAAGAAAAACTGAAGTCTCAGTCTGATGCGTTAAAGAAACTGCAGGGAGACACCAGTCAGCAGCAGCGTTTGAAAAAACTGGCGGGAATTGTCGTCGACGATGCCGAGGCGAAGAAAACGGGTGCCTGGCAGGAATCGGTTTATTCCAAAAATTACCTGGGTGTCGGCTACGTGCATGATATGAACGAGGAGCAGGGAAAGAAGGCAATTCGCTTCACCCCGGATCTGCCGGCCGCTGGTAAGTACGAAGTCCGGTTTGCGTTTCCGGGCAGTAACGGTCGCGCTCAGAAAGTGCCTGTGACGATTCAAACCGAACAGGGGTTGAAGACGGTCAATGTGGATCAAACGAAGCAGGGGCCAATTGACGGTATCTTCACTTCACTGGGCAGTTTTGAATTCGCAGCAGGAACAGCCGGCTATGTGGAAATCTCCAACAAGGGGACTTCCGGCTATGTGGTTGTCGATGCGGTTCAGTTTTTGCCCCAGTTCGAACTGCCCAAACCGGATGTGAAGCTGGCAAAAAAAACAGAAGCTCAGCCCGACGCTGCTGCGAAACAGAAACAGATTAAGGAACTGCAGGCGAGTGTCAAAACGCTTAAGTCGGATCTGGCGAAATTAAAAGAGAATGCACCGCCGCCGGCACCGATGGCGCTGGCCGTGGGTGAGCAGCCTGACCCGGCAGACTACCGGATTGCCCGGCGGGGAAATATTCATCAACTGGGTGATAAAGTCGATCGCGGATTTCTGACGATTGCTTCGCTGCAGGATCCGCCGACCGTCAGTCCGCAGCAGAGTGGACGTCTGGAACTGGCCAACTGGTTGAGTCAGTCGCAGAATCCGCTGACCAGTCGTGTGATGGTGAATCGCATCTGGAAGCACCTGTTCGGAAACGGTCTGGTCCGCAGTGTCGATAACTTCGGTCACCTGGGGGAACAGCCCACGCATCCGGAACTGCTGGACTATCTGGCACAGCGGTTTGTCGCGGAAGGCTGGTCGATGAAGACGTTGATTCGCGAGATCATGGTGAGCAATACGTATCGTCTGAGTTCCGACTTCAGTGAAGAACGATATCAGAAAGATCCGGGAAACCACCTGGTGTGGCGGATGAATCGCCGTCGGCTCTCCGCGGAAAAAATTCGCGATGCGGTCCTGTCGATTTCAGGAAAACTCGATCTGCAGCAAGGGGGCTCTTCGGTAGCACACTATCCCGAGCAGGCGATCAGCCCGAATCGAAATAAGAAGGTGGAGCAGAACCCGTCTGAGTTTCGGCGCAGCATTTATCTGCCGATCGTGCGCGGCAATGTACCAGCGGCGTTGACTGTGTTTGATTTTCCAGCTCCGGAAATGCTGGTCGGGAATCGTCCGGTAACGACCGTGCCAGCGCAGGCGCTGTTTATGATGAACAGTCCGTTCGTCGTTTCTCAGGCGGAGCAGACAGCATCAAAGCTGCTGTCAGACTCAGATCAGAGTGATCGCCAGCGTGTGTCCCGGTTGTACCTGGCTTGTCTGGGGCGTAAAGCAACGGCAGCCGAGCAGACCGAAGCCGTCCAGTACATCGATTCTCTCAAGCAGCAGAATGCGAAAAATTCCGACACGAAAGCGGCGGCTCAGCAGGCGTGGGCCTCGTACTGTCAGATCCTGTTTGCTTCGACCGAATTTCGCTTTTTGAATTAACCTCACAGCGTGAATCACAGGATTTACTCGCCTTTGAATAAAGAATGATCTGTTATGGAAGCTCTCAATTTATCACGACGACAGATGTTAAAATCCTCAGCGTGTGGCTTTGGCTACATGGCGCTGGCAGGTTTGAGCGGGGAAGCAGCGTTGAAGTCTCAGTCACCGTTGATGACAAAGACGCCTCACTTTGAACCGCGGGCTAAACGAGTGATCTTTCTGTTTATGCATGGCGGTCCCAGCCAGGTAGACACGTTCGATTACAAGCCCCGTCTGAATAAAGAGGATGGTCAGCGACTGCCATTTAAGGCCGCTAAAAACATTGAAAAGTCTTCGCAGGAAAATCTGCGGTTGATGAAATCGCCGTGGAAGTTCAAGCAGCGGGGTGAGAGCGGTCTGTGGATTTCTGAACTGTTTGACAATGTCGCTGAGCACGCTGATGATCTGTGCGTGATCAATTCGATGCATACCAACGGTCAGTCGCATGGACAGGCAGTGATGAAACTGCATACCGGTTCGGACAGTCTGGTCAGGCCTTCGGTCGGTTCGTGGATGGTGTATGGGCTGGGGACGGAGAACAATAATCTGCCGGGCTTCATTTCGATCTGCCCTTCGCGGGGACATGGTGGTGTGCGGAATTATGGTAGTGCGTTCTTGCCAGCCGCTTACCAGGGAACCGCGATTGGTGATGCCGACACCGCTGCTAAAGAAGCACAAATCCGTTTTCTGGACAACAATGGTGCCTCGGTCAGTCAGCAGCGTAAACAGCTGGGACTGTTGCAGGCGATGAATGAACGACATCTGGCACAAGTTCAGGTCGATAACGAAATCGAAGGCGTGATCAATTCGTATGAGCTGGCGTTCCGCATGCAGTCGGAAGTTCCCACCCTGATGGATCTGAATTCAGAAACCAAAGAGACACAAGCGCTGTACGGCATCGATGACAAGACCACTGAGAACTTCGGTCGCCAGTGTCTGATGGCCCGCCGCTTTGCAGAAGCCGGGGTGCGGTATATTGAAGTCGCATTGGGGAATAACCGTTGGGATCAGCATAGCGGTTTGAAAAACGGTCATGAACGGAATTCCAAAATGGTCGATAAGCCCATTGCGGGGTTGCTGGCTGATCTGAAGCAGCGGGGACTGCTGGAAGATACCCTGGTGGTGTGGGGAGGCGAATTCGGCCGGACCCCGATCGCACAGGGGAAAAATGGTCGCGACCATAATCCGCAGGGCTATTCGATGTGGCTCGCCGGTGCAGGGGTGAAACGGGGGCACGTGCATGGGGCCACTGATGAATACGGTTACTATGCGACCCGCGATAAAGTGCATATCCACGATCTGCACGCCACGCTGCTGCATCTGATGGGCATGGATCATAAGCGGCTGACTTATCGATATGCGGGCCGCGATTTCCGTCTGACCGACGTGTACGGGGACGTGGTCACCGAAATTCTGAACGGGTAGTTTACGGTCGTTTGTCTGTGAACTTCACAGAAGAGAACCTGCGAGGTCTTCTGTCTGTCAGACCCTTAAGCAGGTACGTCCTTTTTCTATGCAAACCCCTGATTTTGCTAAACTTAGAGCTGTTCAGGGCTTCTGATCAATGAAGATCAGGCGCGGTTAAGGGGTAGTTGCAGAATGGTGCAGGAATAGTTACAATCCCGACCTCAGGCGGACTTTGCGCGCAACTCGTTGTCTATCCTTGAGATATGAGCGAGTCGATCTCGTGTAGAGTACTCAATCCACAAACAGAATATTCGAACATCTGAAGAATTAAAATGTCTGACAATAATGACGCGCTGGTAGAAGCCGCCATGGAGAGCATCGCGGCGGCTCAAACTCTTGCGGAACTGGATGAAGTGCGGGTCCAGTACCTGGGAAAAAAGGGGAAGCTGAAATCGCTGCAGCAGCAGTTGAAGTCATTGTCGCCAGAAGAAAAACGCGAGTTTGGTAAAACGCTGAACGCCGTCAAGCAGAGCATTCAGACGGCGCTGACTGATAAAAAAGAGGCATTGGAATCCAGCGAAAAAACCGGCCCCCAAATCGATGCCATCGATGTGACTTTGCCGGGGGTACGGTCGCTGCCTGGCCATCGTCATCCCCTGATGGCGACGATGGAAGAAGTGAAATCGATTCTGATCGGCCTGGGCTTTCGCTACGATGATTATCCTGAAGTCGAAACTGAATTCTTCAACTTTGACGCGTTGAATACCCCCGACTGGCATCCCGCGCGAGATATGCACGATTCGTTCTACACCACCGTCGGGAATGTATTACGCACCCACACCTCAGCTTTTCAGACCCGGGCAATGAAAGAGTTCGGGCCACCGCCGTTGCGGGCGATGACTTCGGGACGCTGTTACCGTCGTGACGAAATTGATGCATCCCATTTTCCAATTTTCCATCAGCTGGACGTGATTGCCATTGATCAGGATATCAGCTTTGCTGATCTGAAGTGGGTTCTGTATCAGTTGGCGAGTGCTTTATTTGGTGAAGACGTGCAGCTGCGTTTTCGGCCAAGTTATTTCCCGTTCACCACGCCGAGTGCGGAAGTGGATGTGATGTTTAACGGCAAATGGCTGGAGATCCTGGGCGCCGGCATGATTCGACCTGAGGTACTACAGGCGGGCGGTGTGGATTCGGAGCAGTGGCAAGGTTTTGCCTTTGGTCTGGGACTGGACCGGATGGCGATGATTCGACACGGGATCAGTGATATCCGGCTGATGTACGAAAATGAAGAAGCGTTTTTGCGTCAGTTTTAATCCACTGTTCCTGGTAAAACCTGGCACGAATTTTCTGGCATAAGAAGAGAGAACGATGCGAATTAATACTGGTTGGTTGCGCGATTACCTGGCGTCAGACTGTCAAGAACAGGAACTGCTCGACGCTTTCATGACCGTCGGCCTGGAAGTCGAAGAAGAATTTCATCTTGCAGAAGCCCTGGAGCCGATCCGCATCGGGTTTATTCGCGAGAAGAAGCCATTGGGTGATAATGGCGCTTTGTATGAATGCCAGGTGGAAATCGAAAAAGGTAAACTGATTACCATCGTCTGTGCCTCTTCGCATCCTGTCGAAATTGGCTGGGGTGTGCCTGTCGCGGTTTCCGGTACGAAGCTGCCGAGTGGCGCGTTGATCGGCGAAGGCAAGTTCAAAGGCGTTACCTCGCAGGGCATGCTCTGCCTGGACGGCGAACTGGGACTGATTGCCCGGTCGACCGGTTTACAGGTTTTCAAAGATGAAGCCCTGCTGGGCGCGAGTCTGCCTGCGGTCTCACCGATTGAGGAATCACTGGTTGAAGTTTCGGTACTGCCGAACCGGCCTGACTGTCTGGGGATGATTGGTGTTGCCCGGGAAGTGGCCGCCGTGCTGGATATGCAGTTGAAATATCCCAGTGCCCGCGAGTTGAATTCGCAAGCCGGCAAGGGGGATGCGGTCACTGTCGAGATCGTGGATGACTCACTCTGTTCGCGGTATGCCTGCCAGGTCTTTGATGGCGTGCAGGTGTGCACTTCACCCCACTGGCTACAGAGTCGTTTGCAAACCGCGGGATTGCGACCGATTAACAATGTCGTGGATATCACCAACTTTGTGATGTTGGAGTGGGGACAGCCGCTACACGCGTTCGACTTCGATTCACTCCAAGGAAATAAGATTGAAGTCCGTCGCATTCGGAATGAAGAAAAACTCAAACTGCTGGATGAAGCGGAAGTGGACGCCACTCACGAACCATTGGTGATTGCTGATGGAGAAAAGCCGATTGCGCTGGCAGGGATCATGGGGGGCTGGGATTCCCAGACCACAACTGAATCCAGACGGATTCTGCTGGAAGCGGCCTGTTTCGATCCGGTTTGTATCCGGACCTCTGCCCGCAAACTCCGGATTGGCACGGATTCTTCCTATCGCTTCGAACGGGGTACTGACCCGAACGACATGCTGTGTGGTGCATTCAACCGCGCCGCCGAACTGCTACAGGATGCGGAGCTTTCAGCCGCCAGTCCCGCTTCAGCCGTCACAGATCGTTATCCGAGCGTCAAACAGTCGACTCAGTTCACGTTAAGTGCCGCGCGTATTTCCAAGATTCTGGGGACGGAGATCAGTGGCGAACAGATCAAGGACTGTCTGACCAAGCTGGAAATGACGGCCGACGATGATCTCACCATTTCGGTTCCCACCTGGCGCGTCGATGTCAATAATGAAGTCGTGCTGGCGGAAGATGTGGCCCGGCTGCTGCGGTATGACAGTATCGATATGAAACCGATGATGGCGACCACGACCAAGGGGCGCGTTTCGGAAACCGATGGACTGCGAAGCAATGTTGCCGGTTTTCTGACGAGTAACGGTTTCCTGGAATGCCGGACGCCTCCTTTAACGACCGAACAGATCGCTCTCTCTTTCAGCCAGTGGCCCGGGGACGCAATTCAGGTACAGAACCCCATTTCCAAAGAGATGACGACGCTCCGTCAGAGTCTGGTGGGCAGCCTGATTGAAGTGGTAGAACGCAATGCCCGCCGTGGTGCCAGCAGCTTTCGGTTCTTCGAAGTCGATCGGACATTCCGGCAGAACAATGAGATTGATGAGCGGTGGATGCTGGGAGGCGTGCTGGGGGGACCTGTCAACGATTCCGCGTGGATTGCTTCTGAGAAAGACATTGATTTCCTGCGTGCCAAGGGACTGGTTGAGAATCTGCTCTCGCATCTGAGTGTCGATGATTGCACGTTTGCCAGTGATACACCGGCAAAGGGATACCGTGGAGAAGAGTTCGCCGTGATCAGCCAGGGTGAACACCGCATTGGGGCGCTGGGACGCATCGATTTGGATGCGCTGGGCATCAAAGACCGGGCCCGTGTGCCTCTCTATGGATTCGAACTGGATCTGTCGACTCTGATTACCGTGAAGTCGCCGCCGGGCATGTTCAAAGGCCTGGCGCGAACTCAGGTGATCGCCCGTGATATTTCGATTGTCGTACCCAGCGATCTGCACTATGCAGAAATTGAAGCCTCTCTGGAAAAGGCATTCACTGCCGCTGTAGAAAACCTGGAAACAGAACCACGAAAAGACGCAGGAGCCGATTTTGTGCTGCAGCCTGAACTGGAAAGCGTGGTCTGTGTAGATACCTTCTCAGGCGAAAGCGTGGGTGAAGGAGCGATGAGCCTGACGATTCGCATGCTGTTCCGCGATGCACTGCATACTCTGACGTCCGGGGAAGCCCAGCAGTTGATGGATTATGTGGTGAAGCAGTTGCAGGCCGAGTACGGAGTCGTGCAGCGATAAGTGGCTGCTGAGCATCTTACAAGCATTAAATGACACGCCTTGATTTCGGGGCGTGTTTTTTTACGCCGGCTCTGAAGAGCTGGCAGATTTAAGAGAGAATGTGTCTGAGGAATTCATTTGAAAAAGTCGGGATCTGCTGGCGTATTGCAGTTGATTTTGCCTGTCGGATATGATTATATATAATATATGATCTTTGGCGTCACTGGCTGCCCAGTGCCGTTTCGTACTTATCCTGCCTGAAGAAAAACGGTTGTAAGTAGAGAGTTACTTCACACACACGTACCCTCCCGGAAGCAGATGAATGAAGCGACAACTCCTGGTATTTTGGGGATTGAGTTTAATAATCAGTCTGACCGCGCTGCGTCCACTGTTCGCATCGGAAGCGGACTTGAAGAAAGCAGAATTCTTCGAAACGCGGATTCGCCCCTTGCTGATCAACCAGTGTTATGACTGCCACAACGAGGATTCAATTGAGAGCGGATTGCGGGTAGATACTTTCGCGGGACTTGTGATAGGCGGAGAGCGAGGCCCGGCTATTGTCGCAGGAAAGCCTGCTGAGAGCCTGATGATCAGTGCGGTCAAACATAGTGGCCAATTACATATGCCGCCGAAGGATAAGCTGTCTCAGAAAGAGATCAGTGATCTGACAGAGTGGGTTCGCAGCGGTGCCTACTGGCCTGATGCGAAACCAGTCATGGAACTGAAAGAGGAGACATCCGAGGGCCCGCTGTTTACGCAGGCACAACAGGAATTCTGGGCCTTTCAACCTCCTCGCCCGCCAAAGTTTCCTGAAGTTCAGCATAACGACTGGGTGAAGAGTCCACTCGATCGATTTGTACTTGCCAAGCTGGAAGCGCAGGGAGGAACTCCCGCTGCTGCGGCTGACAGAGAGACATTGATCCGCCGTGCTACATTTGATTTGACAGGGTTACCTCCCACGCGGGCCGAAATCGAAGCCTTTCTGAAAGATGAGTCACCTGATGCGTTTGCCCGGGTGATTGACCGACTGCTGGCTTCGCCACGCTATGGAGAACGCTGGGGACGTCACTGGCTGGATGTGGCCCGCTATGCTGATTCGAACGGACTGGATGAAAACTTATCGTATGCCAACGCCTGGCGGTATCGAGATTATGTGATCGCTGCATTCAACAATGATAAACCCTTCGATCAGTTTCTGCAGGAACAACTGGCAGGAGACATTCTGGCAGCGAGCACTGATACGGAACAGCGAAATGAGAAAATCACGGCGACCGGTTTTCTCTCTATCGGGGCGAAGATGTTGGCCGAAGATGACCAGATGAAAATGCAGATGGATATCATCGACGAGCAGTTGGATACGGTAGGGCGGACTTTCATGGGGCTGACACTCGGTTGTGCCCGCTGTCATACTCACAAATTCGATCCGATTCCGATTGAAGATTATTACTCGCTGGCGGGGATCTTCAAGAGTACGAAAACGATGGAGAACTTCAAGGTCGTAGCCCGCTGGCAGGAACAGCTGCTGGCCAGTCCGGCGGAGATCAAAGCGCTGGAAGAGCAGAAACAGCAGATTGCTACGCTGGATGCTGAGATCAAATCGATCATAGACCAGGCAGACGAGCGGCTGCTGGCTGAGGAACGCGGAAAAATTGCCGCTTATCTACTGGCAGCTGAGATCAAAAATTATCAGGATCAGCAGTCAAACGACGCCCGATCGATAGGCGCTGATCCCCGTTTGTATCAATCGCAGTCTGCAATTCTGCTGGAAGCAGAGGCATATCAGGCGGGCAATGTGAAGAAGTCCACTACCGGCTATGGTGAGGGAATTGGTGTCATCTATAACGCGGGGAAGCTGCCGAATATCGCCGAGTATGAGGTCGAAATTCCGGAAGCAGGCCGCTACCAACTGGAAATCCGTTATGCGGCTGCTGCGGCGCGTCCGGTTCAACTGTTGATAAATGGTGATCTGGTCAATGACAGTGCCGCCGGTGAAGTGACCGGCAGCTGGTATCCCAAATCACAGCAGTGGAAAGTGCAGGGGGTATATCAGTTCAAGGCGGGTCAGAACCTGGTTCGCCTGGAAAGTAAAAATGCGTTTCCCCATTTTGATAAGCTGTTGATTGCGAAACCTCAAATATCGTCTGATAAAAATGAAAACAGGATCGCTGCTCTGGCACCGCCTTCAGAAAAACTGGTGGGGGGATTCCTGCTGCAGTGGGCGGAGTACCTGAAAAAACCTGCAGGAGAAAAGGGGTCCCCGTTCGTAGTCTGGAATGAGCTGGTTCAGAGTGGAACTGTTCCGGACAAGTTGAGTTCGAACTTGAAGCGCTTCGAGGTTCTTAAGGATGTGCCGGAAGACCAGAGACTGGTCAAAGCGGCAGAACTGTACCAGGAGTTGTTTACCGAGGTGGATCAGGAATGGCTGGCATATCAGGAAGCAAAAGCTGATACAGATGCGAACGTCTTGCCTGATTCAGAGCGGGAAGCGATCCGCAGCGTGCTGTATGATCCCAAGGGCCCGTTCGCGTTATCGGCAGACCGGGAGAGCAACTATACTGCGGAAATCCTGACGCAGCTCAACACAAAACGAGGTAAGCAGAAAGAGTTAACAGCAGCACTTCCCAGGTATCCAACGGCAATGGCGGTTTCCGAACAGAAACCGGAAAACATCAAGGTACATCTACGCGGCAGTCATTTTACGCTGGGTAAAGAAGTTCCCCGCCAGTTCTTGCGAATTATTGAGGGGGAAGATCAGACTCCCATTGATGATCAGCAAAGTGGACGACTGCAACTGGCGGAGTGGCTGACCAGTGGTTCGCATCCATTGACGGCACGGGTGATGGTCAATCGAATCTGGCGCTGGCATTTTGGAGCCGGGATTGTCAGAACAACGGACAACTTCGGAAAGCTGGGGGAACGCCCTTCGCATCCTGAGTTGCTGGACTGGCTGGCGGTGCAGTTTGTGGAACACGGCTGGTCGATCAAAGACATGCATCGTCTGATCATGCTGTCGGCTACCTACCAGATGAGTACGGAGTACAATCCGGAGATGGCAGCCGTTGATCCTGAGAATCGCCTGTTGTGGCGCATGAATCGGCGGCGTCTGGAAGCGGAAGCCATTCGCGATTCGATTCTTGCCGTCAGCGGTAAGCTGGATTACGAGATGGGAGGCTCGCTGTTGAACGTAGAGAATCGCAAATATGTGACCAGTACGCGGAATGTGGATCCGGTGGTCTACCAGACCAATCGACGTTCGGTCTATCTGCCAATCATCCGCAGCGCCTTGTATGACGTGTTGCAGGCGTTTGACTTTGCCGACCCGAGTGTGCTGTCAGGAAACCGGGTGCATACGACGGTGGCGCCACAGGCTTTATTCATGATGAACAGTAAATTCATCATGCAGAATACAGAGGACTTCGCTGAGTCGATCCTGCATGAGACACATCTGGAAGGACCGGCGAAAGTCAATCGGATTTATGAACGTATCTTCGGTCGATCGGCGACTGAGAACGAAACCACACAGGCGCTGGCTTACCTGAAACTGTATCGGGGGGAACTCGCTGTTCTGGATTTGCCTGCGGATCAACAAGAGTTACGAGCCTGGCAGAGTCTGTGTCGCGTGTTAATTTCTTCGAATGAATTTCTGTTTGTGGATTGAAGTGACAACGATTTGAATAGCAGGATTTGTCTGAAACGGGATTAGTTATGAATCACTGGAAAAGCAATCTGGAATCAAGGCCGCTTTCGCGTCGGGAAATGCTGAGACGCAGTTCTGCCGGTTTCGGGAGTCTGGCGCTGGCGGCATTGCTGGGAAATGAGAGTCAGGCGGCCCGGAACAAACCCAGACAGACGCCGCATTTCACGCCGAAAGCGAAGCGTGTAATCTTTCTGTTCATGCACGGCGGTCCGTCGCATATGGATACGTTTGATTATAAACCACAGTTACAGAAAGACAGCGGCAAGCCTTTGCCGTTTGACAAGCCTCAAGTGTTTTCTGCTCAGACAGGAAATCTGCTGGGGTCCCCCTGGAAGTTCAAGCAGCATGGAGAGAGTGGTGCCTGGGTGAGTGAACTGTTTCCGCATGTAGCGGGTTGCGTTGATGATCTGTGTATTGTCAATTCAATGTATGGTTCCAACTCACGGCATGGCGGGGCGCTGCTGGAACTGCATACTGGCAGTGATACGTTTATCCGGCCCAGTATGGGCTCGTGGATTACGTATGGCCTGGGTTCCGAGAACCGGGACCTGCCTGGTTTCATAACGGTTTGTCCCACATTGACGCATGGGGGGGTGAACGCTTACAGCTCTTCGTTTCTGCCTGCCGATTTTCAGGGAACGCCGATCGGCAATGCGAGCATTCCAGCGGATCGGGCATTGATTCCTTTCATCAAAAATGAGAGCGGAATTCCGATGTCAGTGCAGCGGAAAGAATTGAATTATCTGCAGCAGATGAACCGGGAGCATCTGGCTGAGTCCGGCCCGGACGCGGCGCTGGAGGGGCGTATTAATTCATTTGAACTGGCTTATCGGATGCAGACGGCGGCGCCGGAGCTGCAGGATATCAGCGATGAATCCGAGGCGACACAGAAACTGTATGGCCTGGATCAGGATGTCACAAAAAACTTTGGTCGTCAGTGTCTGATGGCGCGGCGTTTTGCGGAGCGGGGCGTTCGCTTCGTGCAGATCACCCACAGTTATAAATGGGATCAGCATGCGGGATTGAAGACGGCAATGCCACGAAACTGTAAAGAGGTTGATCAACCCATAGCGGCGCTCTTGCAGGATTTGAAAACACGCGGCCTGCTGGAGGACACGCTGGTGCTCTGGGGTGGTGAGTTCGGCAGGACACCTGTCAGCCAGGGGGCAGACGGTCGCGATCATAACCCCCAGGGTTACACAATGTGGATGGCAGGAGGAGGCATTAAAGGGGGGCTGCAGTATGGCGCCACTGATGATTATGGCTATTACGCCGTCCAGAATAAGGTGCACGTGCATGATTTGCATGCGACGATCCTGCATTTACTGGGGCTGAATCACAAGAAATTAACCTATCAGTTCGCCGGTCGCGATTTCCGACTGACTGATGTGCATGGCGAAGTGATGTCTGATCTGTTTGCCTGAAAAAAGATATTATTGTACTCATTCGTTAACCTGTTTGAGTCGAATTGTGTTTCGTGTCACATTGAAGGATGTGTCATAAGAATGATAAGTAGAGGTGACCTTTGGCACAGATCGAAGTTGAGAGTTCTCGGATTGAGCCTGAATATCTGAAGGAGTTCTGTCTCCAGTTGCTGTTGCAGGCAAATTTGACCGAGGAAGATGCAGACCTGGTTGTGGATACTCTGGTAGAGTCGAATCTGCGTGGAATCGATTCCCATGGCGTGGCGCGATTGCCGCATTACCTGGAACGAATTCGGCAGAAGAGCATTAAGTCCCGACCGGAAATGGAATGGGAACCGCTGGGAGATGCCGTAGGTCGGGTAGACGGCGATCATGGGTTAGGGCAGTTGGCGATGGTGAAAGCCGCCGACCATGCAGTCGAACTGGCGCGGGAGTCAGGTGCCGGCTGGGTGTCGATCTGTAATTCTTCGCATTGCGGGGCACTGGCTTATTACGGATTGCGGATTGCAGAGGCCGGGATGATCGGCTTTGCGTTTACACACGTTGATCCGATGGTAACGCCTCATGGCGCTGCGGAACCTTTTTGCGGGACGAACCCCATCTGCATGACCGCACCAGGGAAAGAGGGGAAATCGCTCTGTCTGGATATGGCGACAAGCATTACGCCCTGGAATACGATTGCCAATGCCGCGACGGAAGGGGTTTCGATCCCGGGAGACTGGGCACTGGATGCCAATGGTCGTGGTACGACGGATCCGAGTAAGGTGGTGGCTTTATTCCCGTTTGGTGGTTTCAAAGGTTCAGGTCTGGGGCTGATGATTGATGTACTGTGCGCGTTACTGGGTGGGGCTCCCATTGGACCGGATATTCCCAAAATGTATGGCGATCTGACACAGCGACGTCTGTTGGGGGGAATGGTAGGGGCGATTGATATCAGCCGATTTACCGAAGTGGAAACGTTTCAGGAACGCATTGCAGAGTTGATTCATCGCTGGGGCGCAGTAAAGCCTCTGGAAACAGGGGGGAAAGTTTACTATCCGGGAGAGCCTGAGGCATTGACTCGAGCCGAGCGTCTGCGGTCGGGGATTCCGGTGGGACTGCGATTGATTAATCAGTTTAACCAACTGGCTTTCACAAGTGGTCTGCCACCGCTGAAAACAACCGAACAAATCTGCGAAGAAGAGAGTTCTTCAGAAGTAGAAGTCTCCCCTACCGAATCTTTGACGTGATTGCCTCTCTATGAACGCGCCATTCCTGCTGGCAGCTAATCAACTGGATATTTCTGTTCTCGATTCCGTAATCATAGTCGCCTACCTGGTTTTGATTACCGGAATGGGATTGTTCGTCAGTCGGAAACAGAAACAGACCGTCGACAGTTATTTCCTGGCGGGGCGCTCTTTAAAGTGGCCGACCATTGGACTGTCATTATTTGCTACGAATATTTCCACCGTGCATCTGATAGGGCTGGCCGCCGATGGATATCGCGTCGGACTGGTCGTTGGTAATTTTGAATGTCTGGCGGCTTTTACACTGATTTTACTGGGCCTGATCTTTGCCCCCATCTATCATCGCAGCGGACTGGTCACTTTGCCTGATTACCTGGAACAGCGTTTCAGTGCAGGTTCGCGCATTGTGCTGGCGATTATGGGGGTGGTGGCTGCTTTATTTATTCACATCGGCATGACATTGTATGCGGGTTCGACTGTGATTCACGAATTTTTCGGAATTGACGTCATTACTTCTGTCCTGGTGATTTCAGCAATTACGACATTGTATACCGTAGTCGGTGGTCTGAAAGCTGTGGTGATTACCGAGTCGATTCAGACGGTACTGTTAATCATCGGTTCGATCGCGGTGACTTATTTTGCAGCGGGCGCATTGAATGAGCAGGGAATCGATTCAATTACGAAACTGCGAGCGGCGCTACCTGAAAAACATATGAGTATGTTACACGAAAGCGGTGGGTTTTCGTGGTATGCCTTTATTCTGGGCTACCCGGTTCTGGGAATCTGGTACTGGTGTGCGGACCAGACAATTGTGCAGCGCGTGCTGGGGGGAGAAACCGTAAAGGATGCACAGGCAGGGCCTTTATTTGCCGGCTTCATTAAAGTTTTGCCGTTATTGATTATGGTTTTTCCCGGTGTGCTTGCCTATGTATTGTTTCAGGATCAGATTGGCGAGGATCCCAACAAAGCATTGCCGGTGTTGATTAAAGAGCTGATCCCGGAAGGATTAAAAGGCCTGATTGCCGCCGGTTTGCTGGCCGCTTTGATGAGCACAATTGCCGGGGCTTTGAACAGCACGGCGACTTTGATCAGCATTGATGTCGTGAAAAAATTGAAACCGGAAACGAGCGATGCCCGACTGGTCATTGTCGGGCGGATCACTGCCGTCGTAGTGATGATTCTGGCGATTGGCTGGTCAACGATGGGGAATAAATTTGAGAGTATTTTTTCCGGGTTGAACAGCATGATCGCCTGCCTGGCACCACCCATCACTACCGTATTCATCTGGGGCGTTCTCTGGAAACGCGGGACTGCACAGGCTTCGCTGGCAACGTTAGTCATCGGTTCGATACTGGGCGGACTTACTTTTGCGCTCGATTTTGGCTTTGAAATGATCACAAAAGATTTGGGGATTCCCTTTTTGCTGCAGGCGTGGTGGCTGTTCGTGATCTGTTCGGTCGTGTTTGTGGCTGTCAGCCTGCTGACTCCTCCTCCCTCGGAAGATCAGATTAAAATGATGTGCTGGCAAAATCCGTTAAGAGAAATCGTGCTGAACCCCCTGTCAGGAATTACCGATCCGCGACTGATTGCAATTCTGCTTGCTGGCATCATGGCGGGGATCTATTTTACGTTTGCCTGATCAGCAATCAGACAGGGACGCGTGATTATTCAGTCGGCTTTTGTGTCTGCTGGAGCAATTCATCGATAAAAGGGATGATGTGTTCTTTGTAGTTGAACCCTTCCTGTCCATACGCGAGGGTTTCATTGTCGAAGCGTTTCTGCAGTTTTCCATCGGTGCCATAGACATAGGCTGCAGGAATTGATGCGAGATTGAGCGCCTTGTAAAGATCTTCGTCAGGCGTACTGGAAATCAGGTTGACGATATCTGCCTTCTGCTTTGTAAAGAATTCCATTAATTCGTCGCTGCTGGATTCCGGGGGAGAGTTTTTACTGCCATCGTAGTTCAGGTTGAAGGAAACGCAGACGACTTTTTCCGGATATTTCTTCTGCAGCGTGACCAGGTGTGGGAACTCGCGTAGGCAGGGTTCGCACCAGCTCGACCAGAGATCAACGACAACGATTTTTCCGTCTTGACTGCCGATGAATTCCTGTAACTGTTCCCAATTGGCAATTTGAGCGGTGATCCCTTCACGTTCAAAGGTGGGAGCACCGGGAATGGCGGGAGTGGCTTGTTTCTTTGCTGCTGGTTTTGCTTGCGAAGCATCTACTGTCTGAGCGGGGGCCTCAGGTTCTACCGGAGTATCAGCGGTGCTGCCTTCCTGGCTACAGCCGAAGAATAAGAAGAGGGAACCGAGAATGCAGAGTGCTTTAGTTGACATGATTCAAAATTATCCAGGTGCTAGGTTTCAAACGCAGAATGTTATTTCGTGATTCTGACCAGACCGGCGGCTTTGGCCTGTGGTATCGGGTCTTCGTAGGGGAGTGCCTTCAGGAACTCTACCAGGTCGGCACGTTCCTGTTGGGAAAGCTGGCTGGTTTTGCCATGTTGATCATCATGGTTATAAGTGGTTAAGACTTCATCGAGTGTCTGTGCTTTGCCGTGAGACAGATAGGGAGCAGTGCGGTAGACGCCTAACAGTGTGGGGGTGTCATATTCGGGTCCCATTTTTTCACCCGGATTATCGACGGCGGTACCAACGTTGTGCCGCGTGATCGTTTCGGAGGGAACCGAATCAGTCAGGAAGGGACCTGAGTGGCAGGTGGCACACTGGGTCTGCTTTGAGAAAAACAGCTGGCGTCCGCGCTTTGCGGCGGGCGATAGACCTTGTTTTGCATACGGGCTGAGCGTGAAGTCGTGGGTATTGGAATAAGCGGCCATGGCATCGAGTGCCTGTGACAGGCCACTGTTCGGTTTATCCAGTGATTCATAAATTCTGCCGCGTGCCAGGCCTTTGCCTTGCATCAGCGGACCACGGATGGTGTGTTCGAAGTCCTGGACTTCATCGCGGTCTGCCGACCAGTGAATCGGGTGGGTCCAGGCCATGCCGGCCAATGACTGGGTGTTTCTCAGCCCTTCCGGGTTATGCCAGGTTTTACCATCGGATTGCCCGTCGGGATGACAGCTGGCACAGGAGATCCACAGGCGACTCGTCATGGGTTGCAGCGCCGTATAGAACAGTCGCTTGCCCAGCAGGACTTCCTCGCTTAAAGGGTTTTCAGTGACTTTGATCGTAGCCAGGCGACTGAGTGAGTGCGTGTCATAAGCGACGATTTCAAAGTCGAGTGCGTTGTAAACATAAAATGTATTTCCATCGGGAGAGACGCGTACACCGCGGGGGTTGGCACCGACATTGAGTGAGCCTCGGAAGGTGAGTTCGCGATAGTCGTCGTCAATCACATTGCTGACATAGAGATCATCGGTTCCGGCGAAGACGACAAAGAACGTTTTACCATCAGGTGTAATGGCAGTATCCCAGGGATTACAGGTGACGCGGGCACCACGGAACGAGTCCATAGGGATTTTACGACGTCGTTTTCCTTCGCCGGGTTTGGTATCGACGATGGAAACGATCGGGAAGATCGAACCGGCCCCGTGAGCGACAGTGATGCGTGAGCGAATATGGGGCAGATAAGCTTTGGCGCGACGGGGGTGCAGCGTGATTTGTCGCGAGAGGTTATCGGTACTGCCGCCGGGCCATTCGTCGACGGTCTTTCCCGTTTTGACATCCACCTGGCGGACCAGGGCCGAATAGTATTCGGTCGTAAACAGGCTTTGGTTATCATTGGAGACGGCGATGCCTCTCAGATGCTTTCCGGATGAGAACTCGCGGACGACTTTTTTTGTCGCGGGGTCGATCTCAACAATGCGACCGGGATAGTCGAGCGTGACGAAAATATGTTTGCCGTCCGTTGTGGAGACGACGCCATAGGGTTCATCGAAGACTTCGGTCTCGCCGGTCTGTTTGCCGGTATCAGCGTTGAGGAAGACAATCCGGTCTTCATCATAGACGGCGGTGGCAACCTGATGGCTGTCTCCCACGAAGGTGACCCCTTCGGGGTGTTTACCGACTTTGATTTCGTGGAGTTTCTGATTGGTTTTCAAATCGACGATTGTGACTGAGCCACTGTCTCTGTTCGAGCAGGCCAGCAGTTTTCCATCGGTGGATATGTCAAGCAGGCTGTTTGACTGGCCAGCGGATGCAGACCGTATGAGAAAGACCAGGCTCGAAACCAGGATGATCGCCAGCAGTAGAGTGGAACGAACGGACCTGACACTGAGAGACATGCAAACCCCTTTTGGTAATGTGTAGATTCGTCTGGGACATTTCGGGCGGGAAGTAGAAACCCCGCTCACCGGTCAGGGTAAGCGGGGTCGATTCATACTTGAAAAGTAATCTCATCGATCGTTAGTTTAAGATCTTGGAAGTCTCTTTCACGATCTGATTGATTTTGTCCTTGGAAAGGTCACTTTTCTTGAAAGCGTGATTGACCTTCACCTGTCCATCGACCCACATCAGCACGGTGATGTCAGCGTCTTTGGAAATTTTGTAGGCAGAAGGACCAGCTTCGCCTTCGTAGTTGGTCAGCGGTGTGTTCTTGATTTTCTTGCTGTCAGCGACTTTTTTCAGTTCAGTGCTGGATTTGTCAGCATCGTCTGTCAGGTGCACGACGAAAGCAGCCATTTTCTGGTCCCGGTTTTGGCCGACCTTGGCATCGATTTGAGTGATCAGATCCTGAACGTTGTCATTCATATCCCGCGTGAAAATATTCACAACAGGTCGTTTGCCATAGCTGCAGCGATAGCAGAGGGATTTACCAGCGTTGGGGCCGGTACAATCATTGACTGTGTAAGGAGCTGGTTTTCCGCCAACTTCGATTCCAGATTTCAATTCGGCTGCTGAGCTGAATGAGCTGGCTGCAACGAACATCAACGCGACTGAAAGTGTAAGCAGTCTTTTCATTTATTTCTCCTCAAATTCCTATACGTGACAAAAGTGTTCTGCGGGATGCAGATGATACGTTAATACTAACGTATCGGTGAATTTTAAAATGTGTGAAACAGCAGTGCAAACCTAAGGGCCAAAAAATCTCGGGATACACGGCGACGTCACTTCATTGTTTCTTAACCTTTGAAATAGTCAACTTGCGATTTGAGAACTTTTTTAATCAGGGGCGTTCCCAGACTGCAGGCAGTTTTTTCGAAGCTTCCCCATAGGTCTGAGAGACGATAAAGCCGCTGGCCTGGGATGTATAAAAAATCCGGCCGTTGGAAACCACGGCTCCCAGACACTCGCGCGAGTCAATCGCGGGGCCGGTGGAAACCAGCTTGCCGTCGTCTGAGAGATCAATCATATCCATATTGGCGCCCAGAACATAAGGCTCTGAGAGAGTAAACCGGCAGCAGGCATAGTTATGGCCGATACTGTTCAGGACTTTGCCTGTTTTGTGATCAAACACATTGCCTTTACCGCGGAGTGCATTGGAAAAGATATAATCCTTGCCGACGGTGACGACATTCAAAGCTGATGTAACGGCGTCGGATTGCCAGACCAGGGAACCGTCTTTCGCGTCGAGACACCAGACAAATCGGTCCTGTGTGTCCTCATTCGCACGGTTATAACCGCCTATGTAAATTCGTCCGTCGCGGGCACTGAGCGTGCATTTGGACGTGACATAATATTTGTTGGTCAGCCAGATGACGTCCCCTGTTTTAGGGTCGAGGCAGGCGGTGATTCCGTTATTTTCGACGGGTAATCCGCGGCGTTTGCGCTGGCTGCTGGCATAGCCGAAGAAAGTAGAGTAATACAGTTTGCCGTCCAGAATGGCGATACCACAATCATTGCCGCCGCGACCATAGTCGGAAAAATCTTTCTCCCAGACGACTTTGCCTGTATCCAGATCCCAGGCCCAGATCCGTGGTCGGTGATCCCGGGGGTAGTAGGGATTGTCGTTGGAGTAAATCCAGCTCATCACTTCGCGTCCATCTTCTTTGACGGCCGGCTTACCTCCAAAGGTGAAGGCTTTCTCCGTCCCCTGAGCCGCGTATTCACCGGAACCGGAGGCGTAGATGGCGATGTTGCCTGCGACGACGGGGGGAAACTGTCGACTCCAACTGGGAGAACCGGTGAAGGGGGCTTCCCAGAGTAGATCTCCTGTCGCTGCATCCAGACAGCGCATGACTGACTTCTTGATGCCAGCCTGGGGGATCAGCAGTTTACCATTGATGTAAAGCGGAGAAGTAAACGAGAGATAAACGTCGGGCCAATAGCGTCGCCAGAGCAAGCGGCCGGTATCCTGTTCGACAGCGATGATCTGTCCTTCCGCAGTATGCGTATAAAGACGACCGCCGCCACAGACGGGTAGATGTTTGACGGTACCTTCCAGGCGACGTGCCCACCGCATTCGTAGAGGTGGTTTCAAATTCTGGGCATTGGCGTTCGTGCCCCCGAAATCACCGTAGTTGGTGTACCAGTCGAATTCGGGTTTGGCGAGGGGGCCGGTGATGGGGTTTCGAATTTTCCAGATCGCCAGATCCTGCTGCGGCAGCGTAGTTTGCGTCTGGGGCTTGGAACCGTCGGCATTCAGGATGTAGAGGTAACCGTCTTCACAGGGAACATAGATTTTCTGATCGGCAATCGCGACGGACGCGGTTATGGGAGCGTTGAAGGCGGTCTTGAATTCGGTGGTCTTCTTATCGGAGAGCGAAACGACATACAGCACGCCGTCCAGACCGCCATAGATGATGTGGTTTTCAGTCAGGACCGGGGGGCAGACGGACGGAGCTTCACAGAGAACATCGGTTGTTTCAGAGTCGATTGTATGACGACATAAACCCAGGCCGGCTTCGGGACGAACGCGAAAGACATCGTTGCCGCGGATACTGACCGAGGCAAAGCCGAGCAGGCCGGGATCGCGGATGGAAGTTTGTGTGCCTTTGATATAATCCGCCTGGATTTTGTCGCCGTCCAGTCGCATGACTTCGACACGACCTGCGTTGTCGCGACGATGCCATTGAACGAAGACATTGCCGGCGGCATCAGCGCTTTGACCGAAGGTGGCGGGGAACTCAGAACCGGCATACTTGGGGATCTCTCCGACGACCTGTAGCTCTGGCGCTGCGCCCGTATCTTTCAGGAAGACCGTACGACCGCCGGCTGGTATTACGAGGGAATCACCGGCCAGACAGATATCACGAGAACAGACAAAGTGGTCCCGCCAGGTCACGCGATCTTTGCGGTGTTTCAACCAGTCCGCGCCGCTCCAGCGATTGCCATCGAAGTCGACGACTTCTTTGACAAAGTCCCAGGTCCAGGCGACTTCACCTGCGGGCTCAACGGCATAAACCTGGGCACCGAGGGTGGCGAAATAGACGCGGCCTTTGTTGACAAGTGGGGCAGAAAAGATCGGTTCCCGGCAGTCCAGTTCTTTAATGACGGCGCCCGATTTGAGATCGAATACATAATAGTAGCCGGCGGCGGTGCCGACGTGGAGGTAGTTGTCAATGATGGCGGGGGAGGCGACATTATTGCAGTTGCCTGGCCCCCCCTTGGTGGCGTGTTTCCAGATTACTTTACCGGTCTGCCCTTCGATTGCAAAGACGACGCCTGCGCCATCAATGACGAAGACGTTTCCCTGGCTGACGACGGGCGAAGTATAGATGCCATCAGTTAAGGGGACGGCTGCGGCCAGGGAGAGAGGGGGTTGAATTGAGATTGCAGCCGCATTGCCGGAACGCTGGCTGTCTCCTTTTAGCTGCAGCCAGTTGTCTTCGGCGTGCGCCAGGGAGCAACAGAGTGTCAGCGACAGGAAGACCAGAAACCATCGTGAGTAGCGCTGGGGCAGTCTCTTGTCAGACCTGGAATGACATGTTGCCTGGAAGTGTTCTGCATGCTTGTTGGCGTGCTTGCTTCGTGTTGAGCACCTGTGACTACAGGTTTGAGGGATCACTAGTATCATCATCGTCTTTCTCAGACTGCGGTTTTGAGGAAAAACTGGCGGGACTCAAGGTCGGATACTTAATTGATTTTGTGAATCATTGCTGCATGGGGTAGGACGTTCGAAATTCATATCAATGATTGCACATATTGATCATAGACGGCTCAAATTTAGGAGTCTACTATTTTCCGGGTTTTTCACAGAGAAGAACAAATATTTATTAAGGATGCTAAAAATAAAAAAACGGCTTCCTCTGCAGGAAGCCGTTCTGAATGATGCAGTGAAAACTTTTCGGATTTAGAACAGTCTGGTGACTGCTTCCCCATCGTGGGCGACTTTGAAAGGTCGACCATCGGGAGAGAAGATTTCCTTGTCCAGAGGCAGGTTCAAAGCGTATGCGATCGTGGCATTGAAGTCGGCTGGCAGTACGCCGTCTGCCTCGACGCTCTGTCCACCCTTGTCAGACTTGCCGTAGAACTGGCCACCCTTGATACCGCCACCCATTAAAGCGGCTGAGAAGACGCCTGGGTGGTGGTCGCGACCGCCGTTCTGATTAATCACGGGAGTACGACCGAATTCTGTGGTGAGTACCACCATGGTTTCCTCCAGCAGGCCACGATCAGACAGGTCTTTTAAGAGGTTGCCGAGCGCCTTGTCCAGAATACCGGTTCGAGTGGGAAGAATCCCGTCGTCGTAAATGTCACGGTGCATGTCCCAGCCACCAAAGGTGACTTCGACACAGCGGACATTGTTCTCAACCAGGCGACGTGCCAGCATACATCCCTGACCGAACGAGTTGCGGCCGTATTTATCACGGTCTTCCGCTTTTTCTTCATTCAGGTCGAAGGCTTTCAGCTCATCACTGGAAAGCAGGCTGGTAGCCTGTGAATAAAAGTCCGTGTAAGCCAGGACGTTTTGATTCTTGAATTTGGTCTGAAACTTTTTGTCGAATTTATTGATCAGATCAATACGTTTTTCAAAGGTGTTTTCAGACAGGTAGCCAGGGGTATCTGTATTCTCCAGCCCCCGATTGGGGTCGCCAATCGGCAGCGGGCTGTAAGAAGGGTCCAGAAATCCTGAACTCGGGTGTCGGGCGGGCGCACTGATGAGAACGGTGTCGGGCAGATTTTTATTCTGACGTCCGCGGAAACGCTGAATCCACGGCCCCATGGAGGGGTGCCGGGTCGAAGCGATTTCTTTGTAGCTGGTCCGCATCATGTATTCACCAGGGCCATGTGCGCCGGTTTCGGTATACATGGAATTGATGATGGCCATCTTGTCAAATTCTTCTGCCAGTGTAGGAAGATGCTCACTGATCTGAGCTCCGGGGACGCTGGTTTTAATGCCTTTGGTTTCACCCTGGTTCTTATGACCCGGTTTGAGGTCGAACGTATCGAGGTGTGTCATGGCGCCTGCCATATACAGGTAAATCAGGCGTTTGGCTTTAC
>AZIC01005184.1_pt1 | contig 24133 bp, 15 predicted proteins | sample 359061 | NCBI WGS metagenome assembly AZIC01 (sample SAMN02429709, study PRJNA222657) | marine sediment metagenome | biome: Sediment sample; isolation source: sample MGS-MES from oil contaminated site at the harbour of Messina (Sicily... | place: Italy: Messine | collected 2011-04-30 | depth 1 m m
GTGATTACCGCATCAACATTAACCGGCTCAGCAGGTACGACTACATCGCTCACAGGTGACAATCAAGTCACTAATTTAGGTGCCTTTAACAGTGCAGGCGGCTTTGCCTATAACGATGTAGATGCACTTAATATAACAGGTAATGTATTTACGACTAATACGGATATTACTATTTCAGGTACTGCTCTTAATATTAACGGTGGCAATGTTAACAGCGCTGCTGGTGCTGGAAATATTGAACTCATAACAGATACATTGACCATACCAACAGGAAGTATTGATTCAGGTACTGGTGATTTAACTTTACGTACCTTAACAGCGGGCCGTGTTATTAATTTAGGTTCTACTAGTGCAGGTACATTATCAATTACTCAGGCCATGTTAAATCAAATGGGCAGTGAGGGAACGTTTACCATTGGTGATGCAACTCAAACGGCAGGCATCATATTGGCGGGCAATATTAATGTAGATACACCAGCAGGTTTGAATAATTCATTAAATCTGATTACGGGTGGTGGTATTACCGCTACATCTACATCGAATAACATCACTGCATCAACTTTAAATCTTGACGCAATTGGCAATATTAGTGATGCGTCTAATTACTTAAGGGTGACTGCCTCAGATTTAAGCATTAATGCAGCGGGTAATGTCTTCGTTGCAAGTTCATCTGCTATTTCTGATCTAAGTTTAACTCTCGATCCATCAGGTACATCGAAGAACTACGATATCTTCGACACTAATGTTGGCTTTACACAGCTTTTCCTTGGAACTAGTAATGCTACAGATTTAAATTTGAACACCTTCAATGCGTCAAGTGGTAATACAAATCTTGATTTGACTACCAGTAGCGGCGATATAAACATTCAGACAGTAAATGCAGGAGCAGGAAGTGCCACTATAACCGCATTAACGGGTAGCCTGGTAGATAATGCATCGAATATAACAGCAGCTAATTTAAACCTGAGTGCCAATGCTGCAGGCGGATCAATTGGTAGTTCTGTGGACAATATCAATGTCACATTAAGTGGTGAGCTAAACGCCAGTGCCAGTTCAGGCAACGGGGGTATATTTATTACAGAAACGAATGATATAGCATTGGGTTCTGTTGATGCTGGCTCAGGTGCTGTTTCATTAATAACCACAGGAACACTTAATGAAAGTGTTAATAATACAGATCCTAATATTACAACCACGGGTGCTGTTACGTTACAGGCTGTAAATGGCATTGGGAATACATCTCAACTAGATCTTGCAAATGTTAATGATCTTACATTGATTACGGATGAAAGCATTAATGTTACGACTAATGCAAACTTAACATCACTGGATTTAACAATAGCGCCTGATGGAGGAGAGACATATGCGATTAGTGACGCTGGAGCGCTTACAGCTTTTGATATGTCCACAGGGACTGAATTAAGTTTAACGAATGTGGTTAGTACGGGATTAAATTTCAACCTTACAACAACGACTAAAGATATATTTATAGGCACGGTTAATGCGGGTGCTGGAAATGTAAGTATAACGGCTCAAGATGGTAGCCTGGTAAATGCGACATCAAGCATAACCGCTAATAATTTAAGCCTTAGCGCAGATGCAGCTGGTAACTCTATTGGTGGTGTCGGGGATGATATTAATATAAATCTTACGGGTAATTTATCAGCCAGTGCCAGTAACGGTGCCGGTGGTATTTTTATTTCGTCACCGAGTGATATCAATCTTTCAACAATTAATGCCAATACGGGTAATGTCAGCATTACGTCTGTCGGTGGTAGCCTGTTTGATGCTTCTTCAAATATTACAGCAAATGATTTAAGTCTTATTGCTAATGCAGCAGGGCAAACAATTGGTAGCGTTGCGAATAATATTAATGTCAATTTAAGTGGTGATTTAAGCGCAAGTGCAACGGGCAGTTCAGCACCCGAAGGCATTTTTATAAATTCACCAATTAGTATTAGGGTAGCGGATTTAAATGCCGGCGCGGGTAATGTTGCTATTACTACGGGTGGAAGTGTTATTGATTCTACCTCGAATATTATCGCTTCAATGCTAAGTATTTCAGCTAATACTGGCATTGGTTCATCGACGAATGCCATAGCAACCAATGTATCCAGCTTAAATTTAAGCAGTACATCAGGTGACATATATATTGATGAGGCCAATGCTGTTCAAATAGACAGAGCAATCACTACACTGGGTGATATTGATATAAGCACAACAGATGGTTCACTGACTGTTGCAGATAACACGACAGCGGATGATGCCATTTCAACAAGCGGTAATAATTCAATTGTATTAAACGCAGGTGGGGCAGCATCTAATGTTGAAATCAATGACGAAATAGATGCAGGCAGTGGAACAGTTTCAGTCACTGCGGGTAATAATATTAGTTTCGGAGCTGCGGGTGTTATACGCACTACTAATACAACAAACAGTGCCGTTACGCTCGATGCAACAGCAGGGAGTATAGTTGGGAATGCTACGGGCCTTATTGAAATAGTCGCTGCAAGTGGTGGATTAAATGTTGATGCAGCAAGCGGAATCGGAAGTGCTACTAAAGCGCTTGAAACCACCGTGGCTTCATTAGATTTAGAGTCAGCAGCTGGCGATATCAATATTGCGGAGACAGATGATGTTTCTATCAGAGCGGCAACAACGACAGATGGTGATATTGCGATTAATACAACCGGTGCAATTAATTTTGCAGCGGGAGTAAACCTGTCAACAATAACCAGTGGTGGTATTACCTTGAATGCAGGCACAAGCATGGATGCGGCAGGTGATTTGACGATTGCCTCTGCAGGAAGTCTGGTGCTTAATCAGGCTTTAACAATAGGTGGTGATGCTGATATTTCAGCAGCGACATTTGTCGTTCAGGAAAATATTTCATCGACCGGTGTTATGACATTAGGCCTGGCTGGTGCAGGCCAAACTTTTACATTTAACCCGGAAATTGAAATTTCTTCTGGTGGATTATTAACGGTTAATGCCATTGTTAATGGTAATGGAGATATCGGTTTAAGCGGTGATGGTATCGATATTAAAGATGCTTTAACCGCTGAAGGTAGCATTGAGCTTAATGCAGGTGCGGGTACTTTGACCGCCGAAGGTGTAATTACTGCAAACGGCGATGAAGAAGTTGCAATCACCGCAACCGATTTTGTAATCACCGATACAGGCGCAATTGCAAGCGATACAGGGGTCACCAGAATTACCGATACCGGTAATGGTATTAATCTGGGTGGTAATCAGGCTGGCTTCTTAAATATTGATACCAATGAAATTCTATTAATCACTGGAGCTGGTTTAGAAATAATTACACCGAATGAAGTGGTTATAGATGGTTTCCTAACATCGGCTTCAACTGTGCCATTAACAATTGATGCAGGTATATTAAGTTTGCCCTCAAAAACAGAAATTACCCTGGCTGGTGATCTGGATTTTGCTAACTCGCTTGTTGATGCAGCATCAACACTGGACATTACGGTTGATGGTACGTTTGCAATGAATAATTTAATTGATGCTGAAGGCGATGTTTCTATTACTGCTGGTGCTAATGCAGGTAGTAGCCGGGGTATCATCATGGGTGATCCAAATAATTTGCAAACTTCAACAACAGAGATTAGAACATCTAATGATCAGGTCGATTTAACGGCCGTTTCTGGTGATGTGCTACTTGGCTTAGTGGATGCAGGATCAGCCGATGTCAATATAACTGCAACGGCGGGTGATATTTTAAATAATAATGGTGTGTTTACAGACATTAATCAATCTCAGATAAATATTGTTTCAGGCAATGCAACGTTAAATGCATTTGATCGCATTGGCGCATCAAGTACAGATGCAATAACCCTGTTTGTAGATCCGTTTGGTCTAATTACTCTGAACTTTGGAGCAGAAAAAGCCTTTATTAATGACTTGCGTAGTACACCTATTAATAACTTATCAGAAGGTGAGGTTGCTGTTGGCTTGATCTTTAGTAGTGGTGTTATCGGTGTGGGACATGTATCAGGATTAAATTCTACCAATAACGGTGCAGCGGTAAATGAAAATGATCCGAATCCTGTAGATAAGGAAGTCATTGCATTATTAGGCGAAGACTTTGTGCTAACTACAGATGAAGAAGATGAAGAGATCGTGAGCTCAATGATAACAACAGTGCCAGTGTTGGTTAAAACCAATAATGGCTGGGAATTTAAACAGCCATCAAAACGCAATAAGCTGGAACGCTTAAGACAGAATATGAATAACTCGGTGAAATACATTGACTGGTTATAGGAAAAAATCATGAACTATTTTGAAGACCCATCAAGTAAACGTTTTTCTTTTAGTTCGCAAGCTATGGGCTTGGCTGAAGATACCTTTGCTGTAATCCAGTTTAAAGGATATGAAGCGCTTTCAAAACCGTATGAATTTGAAATTTTGCTGGTTTCATCCATCATAGATATTAACCTTGATGATGTGTTGCAGTCATCTGCAGTGTTCACTATTCACCGTGGTGAAAACGATGATGTTATTTACAATGGCATCATGGCTGAGTTTGAACAGCTAAATGAATTTAATGGTTATGTATATTATAAAGCGCGTTTGGTGCCCAAGTTATGGTGGCTTACCTTAACCAAACATAACCAGGTTTTTCTGGATCAGACTGTATCTGAATTTTTCGAATTAGCTTTGCGTGATGGTGGTTTGGAAACGGAAGATTTTGATTTCGCAGGCCTTGAGTATTCATATGAGCCCTTAGAGTATGTTTGCCAGTATGGTGAGAGTCATTACAGTTTTATAAGTCGTTGGATGGAGCGAGAAGGTATTTATTATTACTTTTCCCAAGATACCAGCGGTGAACAGGTGATGTTTACTGATAGTAGCTTTTCCCATGAGCCATTAAATCAGGGTGCCGATTTATATTATTCACCCCCCACTGGCTTAGAGTCCACCCATTTAACAGAAATTGTTCGTAACTTTACCTGTCGACAAAAGCAATTACCGGCTGAGGTCGTGTTAAAAGATCACAATTATGAGCGCCCATCTTTAAATAATGAAGGACGTGCTGAAGTTGACCCTATGGGTCGCGGTATTTCATATGTATATGGCGAACATTTTTCAACCCCTGAAGAAGGTGAGAGGCTCGCTGCCATAAGAGCAGAAGAGTTGCTCTGCCAGAAGCAGGAATTTTACGGTGAAAGTACCGTTCCATTTATGGAGCCTGGTTATAAATTTAATTTGTTAGAACATTATCGTGAAGATTTTAATAACGAATACTTAATTACAGAAGTAACACATGAAGGCTATCAGGGAAGCCTGTTGAGTAGCGGTATTGCTGGTGGTATCGCAGAAATCAATAATCAGAATACATATATTAATAGTTTTAAGGCGATCCCGGGCGATGTGCAATATCGACCTGAAGTCAATACAGCTAAACCAAAAATATCGGGTACACTACATGCCGTTATTGATGGTGAAGTTGATAGCGAGTATGCGCAGTTAGATGAAGAAGGGCGTTATAAAGTACGCTTACCGTTTGATGTTAACGACGACCATATTGATGGGAAGGCATCTGCTCGTGTGCGTATGATGCAACCCTATGCGGGTGAAAACCGCGGTATGCAATTTCCTATGTCCAAGGGCACTGAAGTTCTACTGACTTTTATTGATGGTAATCCGGATCGCCCGATGATAGCCGGTGCAGTGAATAACCCAGCAGCGCCCGGGCCTGTGACAGCAGATAATCAGACAGAATCAGTGATTGCCACCGGCAGTAATAATCGTATCCGATTTGAAGATCAGGCCGGATCTGAAAGAATTATTATGGAGAGCCCAACAGCAAACTCCTGGGTTCGCATCGGTGCGCCAAACGATCCGGTCAATCTGGATGGCCAGGGGGATGATGAAATTGAATATGCAGCCAATGGTATTCGAATAAAGTCTGACGGCAGTTTATGGCATGAAGCACTGGATAAGTATGGTGATTTTGTTGCAGGTTCACGCAATGATGCCAGTACAGATTCGAGTGACTTCGATTATACGTTGAATGCATCTATTCAAACCATGCTGGATAATTTTGGTGCATCTTACGCACCAACGGGTATTCGCCCCAGATATGATGGCGATCCAGATAATAATGCAAATGACTTTACTTCGGTATTGAATAAAGCACGTGTCATGGTCTCTAGCCTGGATACAGTCACTACTCAGGAAGGTAATATTTATGACTTCGGCGGTTACTGGAATTATAACCTGGGGAATAGTTATGCCGAAGACCATATCTTTCAAAACCCTGAATTGAATGTGAAACATAGCGTAACCTGGCCAGAAGATAAATATAATAAAACCGGCGCTATTGTGGGGGGCACTTTCGGTACCGTTGCTGCCATGGCCATTCCACCGGTGGTTGCAGCAGGCCTGACACCTAACGCGGCATCAACTGGGGGCGCGGTAGCCGCAGGTATTGTATCGGCTGTGGTCGCAGGCGTTATGGTGGATTTTTCTACCGGGCTAGCTGATTCCGATTTCCAGGAAGAAGTCGGTGACGTGCTAGGTGATAGCAGTGATAACAGCGGGCCAGGTCGAGCAGGTGAAGATGGCACGATTAAAACCTGGGCCAATAAAGTAGGTAGTAGTTTTCAGAATGCAGACCCAGATACAGGGCAGCCGACAGATAGCAGTGGTAGTCGTACAAGCCCGGATGCTTTTTTAACCGGTGAGGATGCAAAGGCAGCAAAAGGTAAAAAAGGCCCTATGCATACAGATTCAACCTGGGTGCAGAAATCATTTGGTGATTCATATAGTTTCACTAAAGGCAATACGATTGAAATTACTCATGGTCATACCGAATCGCATTACAAGGGTGATCAGTTTGAGTTTCAATATGGTGGAAATAGAGAATCTACCACGGTTACAGGTGAAGGTATAAAAACCGTCTGGGAAAGATCAGGGGGGGGGAGTTCCGAAGAAGTGCACTGGGATCCAGCAACAGGCCAGTTTGTCAGTTATGAATACAAAAACCATGGGCATTTTGCGTTTTCGGTGACCATTCCTACGATTCCTTCATTAAGTCTTGATTTAAGTATGTCCAGTTTGAAAGCATCGGGTTCTGTGAGCGCCGGCACCAGTATTAACTTCGAAGCATCAGCTTCTATGTCGATCAATGCAAAACTGACTGCCGGTCTGTCGATGGATTTAACCAGAACGGTAGGTGGCTCGCTCGTCATGGACGAGTCTACAGGTTATGGTGGGCTGGCTAAAGTTGAATTTAAAACGGTCGGTTTTGCAGCTGAAAATGAGGCCTCGGTGAAAGCTGAAAAGAAAAATGTTGAACTGATAAAGACCGTAACGAAAATTCAGAATGGTGAGCTTAGAGTCGAGAATGGAAAAATACAGGTAAGCAAAAATAATATCTGGGCTGATGCAACCGACTTCAAGTTTTTCTAATTCAATATGAATATTATTAAACCGCTACAACTCATGGGGATGCAAAGGGTTATCGAACAGGATAACCAGTTTCACCTGGTTGTGAGTTCGTCATTGGGTATTCGATTAAGTACAGGTGAATCCGTACTTGAAATGGATGCGCTATCCGAATCCTTATCCGTTATGGGTAGCAATCCATTGCCAGACATGGGTATGCCTAAACCGCAGGCGGAATATCTGGTATCTGGAAGTTATTATTCGCCTGGTAATAAGCCGGTTCGTGGGGGCGAGGTAAAAATTGATTTTGCTGGAAAAAGCAAATCGCTTAATGTGTTTGGCGATCGGAGCTGGGTGATGGGTATGCCATCAGAAGCCGAATACATAACCAGCATGCCACTGGACTATTCTCGTGCCTATGGTGGTAGCGGATATACGCAAAATCCTGGCGGCATTGGTTTTCATGAAGAGCGACTGCCAAATATCGAACGTCCGGATCAATTACTTACCTCACCATCTGCATCTATTTCACCAGCGGGTCTGGGTACGCTTGATTTCATGGTTGAACAGAGATTGCAATATCAGGGTACTTATGATGATAGCTATCTGGAAAAATACTTTCCTGGATACCCGCCCGATTTTGACTGGCATTATTTTATGTCTGCTGCCAGTGATCAGTGGTCAAATGAATACTATTCAGGTGACGAATCTTTTTCATTGCATAATATGCACCCTGAAAAACCGCTTATTTCAGGAAAATTGCCGGGCTATATCAGCCGCTGTTTTGCGCAAATAGATAATCGTGGCGACCTGCTGGAAATAAACCTTAATCTGGATACGGTATGGTTTTTTCCTGAAAAAGATCTTTGTATATTGACCTGGCGTGGTGGCATAGATGTTAAAGATGATGAGGCGGAAGATGTAAAGCAGCTTATGCTCGCCTATGAGAGTGAACACGATGACGCGCGTGATATAGCACACTACACAGCCACCTTTGCTGCTTTGCTTGATAACAAAGATGGTATGCTGGGTGAGCTGGGTGCCGTAGGGTTGATCCCGGAAAATGAAAAACCCGCGATACAGATATTGCAGGAAAAATCATTTACAAACATAGAAGAAAGTGAATTCAGTAAAAACCTTAATGCGAAGGCGGAAACAGCCGCAGAATCTGCCAGACAGAAAGTCGCAGACGCTGTTGAAGAAATAAAGTCTAGAACACCCGATAATGAACTGATTAGTGACAATGAAACGCTCAAAATGAGTGAGTTGCTTAATAGTCATCCAGAGCTTGAGGCAGATGTTGATGTAGAGCAGTTGAACAGAGCGCTGGAAGAGAAACTGCCCGGCATTACGTGTGGTGATCCGAGAAGTATTAATCTGAAAGATTTTTCATTTGAAAAAATTGATAGCATCATGGATGACGTTGATGCATTGATAGAAAAAAAGATTCAGTTTGCGAATGAGCAAATTGATCAACATATGGATGACCTGAACAAACGCATAGATGAGAAAGTTAATGAGCTTGATTCGATTTCAGATGAAGCGAACGAGAAACTGAAAGAGACACTTCACGGTCTCGATAAAGACAAGGGTCAGCCATTGTCACCATTGCCCAGAATAAATGTGGAGTCAATTCTGCATGAGATGGACCAGTTGTCACCGCTGATAAATGAATCTATACAGAACTTACAGACAGCTCAGGCAATGGGGGATGATGAAGCCATAGAGCAATTAAAATCCTTTATTGTTGAGTCTACTAATAGTCAGAATGATGCAAGACAACAACATCTACAGGAAATTGAGGCTTCCTTTAAGGCAATGTACCTGGAGACAGCACATCACCAACCCATGGGGTCGCCACCGCATAAGGTAACGCTTGAAGATAGAAAGCAGATATTTATCGAAGCCATGAAATCTACCAGCGGTGTTAGAAATCAGGACTGGTCTGGCTTGAATCTGGCAGGCATGGATCTGCAGGGTATAGACCTCAGTGGTGCTTATCTTGAACAGGTTGATTTTAGTAACGCAAACCTGTCTCGTGCAAATCTGGCAGGAGCTATTATGGCTCGAGCGACACTTCTTAATACAGACCTGTCAGGTAGTCATCTTGAGAATGCGAATGTTGGTGCAGTGAATGCTACGGGAGCAGATTTTAGCGACTGTAATCTGAGTGCGGCAAAACTTTCTAAAGGTGATTTTACGCGTGCAGTATTCAAAAATGCGAAACTAGATGCAACTGAAGTGCTTGATATCATAGTTAATGAAGCCGATTTTTCTATGGCCGTAATGCCAGATTTTATACTGATTAATATCTCACTGGATCGAGTTAAATTTGTAGGGGCTCAGCTGACAAAATTAAATGTTATGCAGTGCCAGCTCAGTCATTGTGATTTTTCCGGTGCTGATTTACAGGGTAGTGTCTGGGCAAATTCAGGATTAAATCAATGTGCATTTGATCGATCAAATATGACCAGTGCCTGCTTTGCAGCAGAAGATGCAGGCCAGTACAAGATTGCAGAAACAAGTTTTGTAGAGACATGTCTAGATAAAGCAAATTTTCAGGGCATAGATATGCAACGAGCAAATTTGCAGTCAGCTTCAATTATCTATTCTAATTTTATATCGGCTAATCTGTACGGCGCGAATTTATCATCCAGTATTGCGCATAATGCAGTTTTCAGAAAGGCGATTTTAACGAATGCTAATCTTGAGAAAATAGATCTTCGCGAAGGTTCATTAGCTAAAGCGCATATGACAGGCGCCAATGTGCGCGGTGCAAATCTTTATGCAGTCGATTTTTTACGCTCCACCATGGGCAGTACGCGGTTTGATGGTAGTAATCTTGATAATACGATTATCCAGGACTGGAGGCCATCCTGATGCAAGGTGCGGAGCTTTCCAGGCTTGTTAAAGAAGAGGGCGAATTTTTTACGCAAAGGTCATTTGCAGCATTAAATTGTGTCAATCTTGATCTGTCTGGAACTGTATTTATAGAAGTTGAATTCACAGATTGTGATTTTTCAAATGCCAACTTGTCCGAAGTGACATTTAATGAGTGCGTTTTTTCTAATTGCAGATTTACAGAGGCAAATTTAAGGGATAGTAATTTTATTTCAAATGATATATCAAGTTCTGATTTTACTAATATAGTATTTGAAACAACAAAATTTATAAAATCGCGTGTTGTTGACTGCGGTTTTGACAGGTCGCGTATTGATAATTCAGTTTTTAATGAATGTGATTTATCAGGCTCCAGCTTGCAGTCAGTTATAAGTAAATCCACATTGTTTAGCGCAAGCAATTTATCAAATATTAGTTTTGCTTCCTCTTCGTTTGACAGTGTGATTTTTAATGAATGTGTTTTTTCAGATAATTCATTTAATGAAATAACGATTAAACAAAGCAGCTTTATAAAAGCCGATTTTTCCAGAGTTAGTTTCTCTGGCCGTGATCTATCGTGCTGTCAGTTTATTGAAAGTGAGCTGGCATATGCTGATTTTACGGGGGCGAAACTTAAACAAACCGGTTTTATGAATGCAAACCTTCAACATGCCCTATTTGACAGTGCCGACCTGGAAATGGCTAATCTTTATGATGCTGATTTAAGTCATGCTAGTTTTGACAAGGCAATACTCTCGAAGTCTAGCCTGCAAAAAACGACTATTGTGAAAACGAATATGACGGGGGCAAATCTAGAAATGGCTCAGTTGGCGGAGGCGACAATAAAACAATCTCTGTTTGTCTATGTGAAAATGCAGTACGCGGATTTGTCGCATGCGTTAATCGAAGAATGTAATTTCTCAGATGCCAAAATGGACTATGCCAATATGCATGAAACAATAGATACTAGCAATATATGGAATGGTTCGACTCGCGAATATGCGCTTGGTACGGATCCTAAGAAACTTAAAGCTGAACAATGGGGAAAGTAAATGCTGACTCAATCTGCACAATTTAATCAGAATACTATTAGTGAAGCTGGCTTCAGGCTGGCCAGATGTATATCAATCGCAGATGGCCAGTGCGTTCTGCTTGATAATGACTACCAGCTTGATGCAACTGTTGCTTTTAGTTGTTTAGTGTCCCCACAGGTGGATGATACCGTACTATATGCTGCAGTATCCGGGAATACAAATATAGTAACCAGCATTGTGAGTCGCCCGGGTAGTCAGAACATGTCTGTGGAGTTTCCTGCGAGTGCGGTGCTCCAGTCGAAAAAGGGTTCAATAGATCTAAATGCTAATAAAACGATTTCCATGTCTTCAGAGAGTCTGCTGATGTTTGCACAAAGAATGTTGCAGAAAACGGATCATGCTCATCTGGATGTGCAAGAGTTAAATGCACATGGTGAGAAGCTTAATGCCAGCTTTAGTTCTATGTTTTTGCTAAGCAACTTTGTGAGTTCGAGCATTAAACAGGCGATTAGCAAGTTTAGAACTTATCTTAGACATAGCGAAAACTTCGATCAGGTAAAAGCGATGAATATGAGTCGTGCTGTTAAAGGAGTGTATTCAATGAATTCTGAACAAACAATTATGCAGAGTCGTAAAGATACTAAAATTGATGCTGAAAGAATTCACCTTGGTTAGTGCGGAATCATTTCTGTTAATGCTAATAAGCAAAAGAGGTTGTAACTATGTTTGCTAATTGTTCGCTAGGCGGGATGAATTTTTCATTCCCGGATGTTTGCCTGACACCAGTGCCTTCACCTGCCGGGCCGATTCCTACACCTATGCCATATCCTAATATTGTGCAACTACCAATGGCTTTGCCTCCAACCTGCAATATCAAGCATTTCACTTGCAATATGCCAACTCATACGCTTGCTACAACGGTGCCTTTAAGTTCGGGAGATGAAGCAGGTTGTATGCCGGGCGGGGTTATGTCTGGCATTATTATTGGGCCTTCAAGGCATATGCTAGGCAGCGTAAAAGTGTTTTCAGGCGGTATGCCAGTCACACGAAGTTTTATGGATATAACGATGCAAAATATGTCAAATTGTCCTGGCACGGGTAGAACCATAGTCCCCTCACAGGTTAAAGTAATTATCAAACAGTAATTTTCAAACAGTAATAAGCATTGCAGAGTAAAAAACATGAGTGACAGTACTACACAGACACAGCAGCAAAACTATAAGATACATGTTTCACCTGATCTGGATTACAGCTATCGAGATGTGGCTAATATCTATGTTGGCACTGGAGATGTGGTTTTAGAGTTTGGCAACCTGCATCGTGCTATGCCAGGTAATATTACTATTGGAAATCGCATTGTGCTGTCTATGGCAAATGCAATTGACTTACAGCAGAAGTTAGGTCAGGTTTTGCAGGAAGCGCAGAAACAAATGCAGGAACAGTTGCTGAAACAGCAAAAGTAAGTCTGATTATTCTGTTTAATTAACTTCCCATATCTGTTTGCGGCATAAGCCGCTCATGTCACAGTATTGACAACTCTGGGCGTCACCCCATGATGGAAGTGGTGTAGCCTCTTTTATTTGCTGGATGTTTTGTACAAGTCGTTTGAGTGTATCCTGCTGGAGTGTTTCAAGTTGCGGCTGTTCAAGCTGACCCGTTATTTTTACTTCCCCGTTATCCAGCTTCAGGTAGATTGTATTATCTACATCAGCGAGCAAGTTTGTGTAACTTGTCAGCTGTATGTTTTCAGCCAGGTCAATATCGTCCTGATGTGCAGTTGAGCCTGTTTTGTAATCAATGATTGAGTGTGTGCCATCTTTTATGTCAACTCGATCCAGGCGCCCGGTTAAAGTGATAGAGTTATCGATTGTTTTATCAATCGACTGTTCCAGTTGATGTATATTCCATTTTTGCTGGCGGCTGATTTGCCATTCAATGTAAGCGTCGGTTGTTTTTAACCAGCGTTCAAGCCAGCCCCTATGTTGAACGGTGTCTTCAGTATGCTGGTTAAAAACAATGCGAGACAGTTTTTCAAGATGTGCCAGCGCCTGTGTTTTATTCTCGCGGCAAATGCTTTGTGTGAAGGGCGCTGGCAGCCCTTTATATTGCTGGTGAAATGCCTGTAGTATTAGATGGACTTTTTCACCGTATTCACTCTTTAGGAGCTCCTCACTGATTTCTTCCAGTGGTTTCAGGCTTAAGCCATCAGCAGCAAAAAATTTGTATGGGCAATCGATCAGGCGCTGCTGTCGTGATGCTGAATATTGTTCGGGTAACAGGTTTTTATGCAATACAGGTTTTGCAGAGCTTACGGTTTGTATGCTATCCAGTTGTTCGACAGTTCGCTGGGTAAATGGGCCGATGTGTTGAATGAGTTTATCCAGTGTGTGATCTTTAAGCGTTGTATTAAATGCATGTTTTGCAAAATTCTCCAGCGACATCACCCATGGCGAAACCTGTAGCCATTCACCATTTTTTTCTGCCTGCCAGGTGATCAGAATATTATTTGCTGCAAACAGTAGTTGTTGAAATTGATAGAAGCTATATGTTTTCTGTTGCTGCCAGTTTTTAAGTTGCAGACATTGCCTGACCGAGTTATTAAAGAAAGCCTGCTGGTTTGCAGTGCCCGGAAGAGACTGCATATTGGCACCCGCAATAATCAGCGTGTCGAATGCGCAATATTGCGCCTGCTGCATATTCATGATTTTCACGGCAGCCTGCTGGTTGTGCGGTTTAAACTGTCCGCGTTCCAGTGCACTGCCTAGCCATGTGCGAAAGTCCTGCCAGTTTAGCTCTGGCTGCGCGTAATCATGCGCCTGTGAAAGCTTGTCGATTTCCTTTTGAATACGCATCCCAGCAGTGTCGTTTTCCAGTTGCTGGTAGATGCCGAGTTGCTGAATGCTATCTATAAATGTTTCTACCCAGATATCTGGCGTTGTTTCAGTGCGCTGTTTGAATAAAGCAGATAATGCTGTGGACGCCTGTTCTATTGTTTGCAGTAATTCAAGCAGATGATCTGCGCTTGAGGCAATTTTCAGATTGAGCCGTTCTCTGCGATTTTTAATTGCTTTGCGATAACGCTGTAAATCATTGGCTATATTTTCGTGCAGGATAATATCCTGTTCAAAACGATATATCAGGTTGATGTGTGCTTCGTGAGTTTCACTCAGGCAAAAAAAGGGTGATTTTAAAAGATCCAGAAAAGGCTGATAGGCAAAGTCCTGTTCTATGCATTCCAGCCAGCGTTCTATTACGGTTGCCGAGCTGGTTGTTGCGAGTGCCCAGCCGGCAGTGTCCTGTATTGTTACGCCTGCTCTATCCAGTAGTGCACGCAGGCGTCGCGCGAGTTTTCTGTTTTCAGTTACAACACCAATATTAGTGTCGCCATTAAGCAGGCAGCTGCGTATTTTTAAATCCACCGCATGCGCTTCCTGCTCTGCGCTTTGAGCGTCAAAAGTTGTTATGTTATTTAAAAAGGTCTGTTCGATACTGACAGTGTGATTCTTACAGCGATAAATAAATGCCGAGTCTTGCAGGTAGATATTATGCAAGAGCTGGAGATTGTTGTTGAGCTGAGTGGTGTTCAGGCTTGATACGTCATCCGGCAGCACCCCCTGCGTTACATGATATACATTCGCCTGTCTGGCCAGTTGCTCGCACCATGACAGTTCGAGCGGTGACAGTTGTTCCATGCCGACTATATAGAAATAATTATTCTGATAAAGGCTGGGCAGGTTGCATGTGAGCTGGTGCTTGAGAAGGTTTTTTTCATCAGCAACTTGCATGTCACTGAGTTGCTGCTGCCATGCCTGCCACAGCGTCTGAACAATATTAGCTTCCTGTGTGAGTTGCTGGTTTTTGTGTTGCGCCTGATACGCAAGCTGTAGTTGCTCGATCCATTCTGGCAGATCCTTATCTAACCATTGATGTCGACTCAGACTGAGCTCATCGAACAATTCGAGCAGGCTGTCACACAGTTGCCAGTGATGTTCATCTGCAAATAGTTCGGAATGTCGCTTCAGTGCTTCGAGTAGAAGCAGCTGTCTGGAAGAGTGGCTGATTATATTTTTTGCCTGCACAGTCAATGGTGCATGTTGTTGTAGCCATTGTGTCAGACTGCCTGTAAAACCGGGAATAATCGCTCGACCGGCCTGTGAACACAGGCTGTTGCGCATCTGGGTGACGGCTTGCGCATTGGGTATGAGTATGTGCAGTTTGCTGAGGTCGGGTAATTGTTCAGCATGCGCTGAAAAAATATGTCGGGCGAGTGCATCGCTAAAATTATGATCACTCTGAATATGAATTTTTTTTATCTGTGATGTGCGGTGAGTCATTTAGCTGCGAAGCCCGGGTTGCTGAAGTGAAATGCTTTATTCGGCGATTTTGACAGCGAGAATATCACAGGGCATATCGTGCAGTACGGCATTAGCGGTTGAACCCAGTAACAGGCTGATACCATGCCGGCCATGTGAGCCAAGAATAACCAGATCACATTGCTGGCTGCTGATGAATGCGCTGATTTCATGTTTGGGTGAGCCTATCACAGCATGCAGTGATGGATTATCCAGTTTATGTTTTTGCGCAAACTGCTGAAGTGATGTTTTAGCCTGCTCTAACAGGAGGCTCTCATCAATTTCCCAGTTAGTGGCCAGAATGGGTTCGTAAGCAGAGTCGATGGGCGGCAGGTATTCCACTACGTGCAGTATGGAGAGCTTTGCATGATTGCGCTCGGCTGTTTCCAGTGCTTTATTGATGATCTGCTCCGCAGAGGATGAAAAGTCGATAGCGACGAGGATGTGACTGTAGTTGCTCATGTAGCTCTCTCCATAGTGATTATTGTGTGACTTCATCGGCCGGTTGTGGCTAACTCTGAGCCATCCTCAGGGCTATCATAGTGGGCTTAAATAACATCAGTCAAATGAATAATGGATGCACCGTGAATACACATGAGCAGATAATTCAGGCATTTTATCAGGCATTTCAACGCCTCGACTGGCGGGCGATGCTTGATTGCTATCATCCTGAGGTGGTTTTTTCAGATCCAGTATTTAAGGCGTTAAATGCACCGCAGGCAGCACTGATGTGGCAAATGCTATGTGAACAAGCACAGGCGTTTGATTTGCAATATCGCAATATAAGAGCAGATGATCAGTGTGGCTCAGCAACATGGCTTGTGAACTATCATTTTGCGCCCACAGGCAACAAGGTAAAAAACACCGTGTATGCGGAGTTTCAGTTTAAGCAGGGGCGGATTGTTCGACATTCAGACCACTTTAATTTCTGGTGGTGGCAAACGCAGGCCTTAGGGGTAAAGGGTGCACTGCTTGGCTGGTCTGGGTTAATGCAGCGCAAGGTGCAGCGACAGGCGCTGGCTGGACTGACACGCTATGCAAAGCAGCATAGAAAGCTGGATAATTGAATAATGAGTGAAAAAAGATGCACTCGGCAAAATATTTGTTATACAATATCGCGCCTTATGCGAGCGTGGCGAAATTGGTATACGCGCCAGATTTAGGTTCTGGTGTCGCAAGACGTGAGAGTTCGAGTCTCTCCGCTCGCACCATCTTTTTATAAATTCACCCAGTGCCTCTGACAGCGTGTTTAATCAACGTCAGGTTAATCAAGGTCAGGCAGGTGTTGATGAGGTTATTATGCAAGTTTCTGTTGAGTCAGGCGAAGGTCTGGAACGTAAATTAACTATACAGGTTCCCGCTGAAACAGTTGATAAGGAAGTGGAAAGTCGTCTGAATTCTATGCGTTCACGCGTAAAAGTTGACGGTTTCCGTCCCGGCAAAGTGCCTCTCAAAGTGGTTAAGCAACAATACGGTGGTTCAGTACTGCAGGAAGTTGTGGGTGAGGTTATGCAGAACACATTGCGTGATGCAGTGGTTCAGGAGTCTCTAAACCCTGCAGGTAATCCGACTATCGAGCCGACTCAGATTGAACCGGGTAAGCCACTGGAATACATTGCGACCTTTGAAGTGTATCCTGAAATTACCCTGGCTGACTGTTCAACGCTGGAGCTTGAGCGTGAAACAGCCGAAGTGACTGACGAAGATGTGAGTGAAATGATCGATACCCTGCTTAAGCAGCGTACCACTTATGAGATCGTTGAGCGTGCTTCGCAGGATGCAGATCAGGTGGTTGTTGATTTTGTTGGCTCAATTGATGGCACTGAATTTGAAGGCGGTAAAGCAGATTCTGTGCCGGTTGTCATTGGTTCTGGCAGTATGATTCCTGGTTTCGAAGAGAACCTGCTGGGTAAATCGGCCGGTGATGAGTTCAAGTTCGATGTGAGTTTCCCGGAAGACTACCATGCAGCTGACCTTAAAGGTAAAACAGCCACGTTTGATACTAAAGTGATTTCAGTTGCTGAGCCAAAAGCGCCAGAGCTGGATGACGAGTTTGCTAAATCATTTGGTGTTGAAGACGGTTCTATTGACCAGTTACGCGCTGATATTCGCGAAAACATGGAGCGTGAGCTGGGCAACAAGTTACGTGAAAACCTGAAGAAAACAGTGATGGATAAACTGATTGAGGCGAATGATGTGCTGGTGCCAAAGGCATTGATCGATCATGAGTGCGATAACCTGCAAAAGCAGATGATGGAATCGGGTAACCTGCAATCGGGTATGACTTTACCTAAAGAACTCTTTGAGGGTGAAGCAAAACGTCGCGTAAGCCTTGGCTTAATTATTGGTGAGGCGATTAAGGTATCTGAAATCAAGCCAGATGCTGAACGTGTTACTGCCAAAGTTGAAGACCTTGCAAAGACCTATGAAGATCCACAGGAAGTGATTAATCACTACAATAGCAACCCGCAGTTAAAGCAGAGCCTGGAAGCGCTGGTGATGGAAGAAATGGTTGTTGAGTGGATTGTTGATCAGGCAAAAGTCACTGATAAGCCTTCAAACTTTAAGGATTTAATGAACCCTCAGCAACAAGCACAGGCTTAGGCAAAATACTCATTTAATAAAAAAAGCAGGCTTTTTAGCCTGCTTTTTTTATTTCTCTACTTGTATTTATTCAGTCAGATCATACAATCGGTTGCACATACAAGAAGCCATTAAATAAATGGCTGCTCATAACTTTCTCTTCGGCAAATGCCTGGAGAACCCGAAAAGGGCCAACGTTCCCGGAGAACAATTAATGATCATTACATCCACAAAAGATAAAGGCGCACTGGATCTGCAAGACAATCTGGTCCCTATGGTGGTTGAGCAATCGGCACGCGGTGAGCGTGCGTATGATATTTACTCACGTTTATTAAAAGAACGCGTTATCTTTATTGTCGGCCCAATTGAAGACCATATGGCGAACCTGATAGTCGCTCAGTTACTGTTTCTGGAATCTGAAAATCCAGATAAAGATATTTCTATTTATATCAACTCACCTGGTGGCGTGGTAACAGCAGGTATGGCAATTTACGATACGATGCAGTTTATTAAGCCGGATGTGTCAACATTGTGCATTGGTCAGGCAGCCAGTATGGGAGCCTTGCTGCTAGCCGGTGGTGCAGCGGGCAAGCGTTACTGCTTACCTAATTCACGCGTGATGATTCACCAGCCGCTGGGTGGATTCCAGGGCCAGGCTTCAGATATCGATATACATGCCCGTGAAATACTGCTGATGCGTGAGCGCCTCAATGGTATTCTGGCCCATCACACAGGTCAGCCAATCTCTAAAGTAGAAGAAGACACAGAGCGAGATAATTTCATGAGTGCGGATATGGCAGCAGAATACGGCATGATCGATCAGGTGCTGAGTGAAAGATCTGCGGCGCCTGCCGAAAAGTAAGTATTCATCCTGACTGGCGCTTGAAAGGAGGCTGCTAGCCCCCATGTAGTGCCTAAATGGTGATAAAAAACCGCTAATTTAGCGGTTTTTTTATGAAATATAAGCTATCTTCAGGTTAACTACTCGGTCATTAGCCTGCAATATCTGGCGAATATCGACAAATGATATTAATGAGTTGCTTAAATAGTGACCACTTCCGTGAAAAAACCAGGGTTTTTAGGTGTTTAGCTTAAAAACCACTCAAATTATACCCTTGCAACTTATCTCTAGAATTGGCATGGTATAGGCTGAAAAAAACTAATTCAATCGGCTTCGGGCTAGCATGAGGAACCGTCATGAGTGACGACAAAAATAATGATGAAGATTCGGGCAAACTACTGTATTGCTCGTTTTGTGGTAAAAGTCAGCACGAAGTAAAAAAACTGATCGCAGGGCCCTCTGTATTTATCTGTGATGAGTGTGTAGAGCTGTGTAACGACATAATCAGTGAAGAGCTGCAGGAGCAGGCTGCATCTTCGGTGCATAAACTGCCGAAACCAACAGAAATCAAGGAAATTCTTGATGATTACGTTATCGGGCAGGAACGTGCAAAACGCGTTCTTTCTGTTGCAGTGTATAACCACTACAAGCGACTCGAAGTGAAACACAAGAAAGACGATGTAGAGCTCTCGAAAAGTAATATTATGCTGATCGGGCCCACCGGCTCGGGTAAAACCCTGTTGGCGCAAACATTGGCTCGTTTACTGAATGTTCCATTTACCATTGCAGATGCCACCACGCTGACTGAAGCCGGTTATGTCGGAGAAGATGTAGAAAATATTATCCAGAAATTGCTACAGAAGTGTGACTATGATGTAGAAAAAGCGCAGACGGGTATTGTCTATATTGATGAAATCGACAAGATTTCACGTAAATCTGATAACCCTTCAATCACTCGTGACGTATCAGGCGAGGGTGTACAGCAGGCATTGCTGAAACTTATTGAGGGTACGGTGGCTTCTGTTCCTCCACAGGGTGGGCGTAAACACCCTCAGCAGGAGTTCCTGCAGGTTGATACCTCGAATATCCTGTTTATCTGTGGAGGTGCGTTTGCAGGCCTGGATCAGGTGATTCGTGACCGATCTGAGAAGAGTGGTATTGGTTTTGGTGCAGAAGTACGTAGCAAGGAAAACAGTAAGTCTACCGGTGAAATCCTGCTGGACCTGGAATCAGACGATCTGATTCGCTATGGCCTGATTCCTGAGTTTGTGGGTCGCCTGCCAGTTGTTGCAACACTGGAAGAGCTGGATGAAGAAGCTTTAATCACTATTCTCACCAAACCTAAAAATGCACTCACCAAGCAGTATGCCAAGATGTTTGAAATGGAAGACTGTGAGCTTGAATTCCGTGAAGATGCGCTGTCTGCGGTGGCTCAAAAAGCAATGGCACGTAAGACCGGTGCTCGTGGTCTGCGAACTATCCTGGAAAACATTCTGCTTGAGACCATGTACGAGTTGCCTTCGCTGGATAACGTAAGCAAGGTTGTTCTCGATGAAAGTGTTATCAATGGAGAAGCCAAGCCCTATATGGTCTTCGAAAGTAACGACACGCAAAAGACTGCGAATAACGCAGAATAAAATACGCTTACCGACAGGTGCAGGGACGTGCCTGATAAGTAAATGTTCAAATACTACGAATATTAACCTGCCTGTTGCATGAAGAAATTATCTTCTTTAATAACTTCGGAAAAGTTTTAACCATTTGTCTTGAAGCTTCACATTCCGCCCCAATGTGAATTAAACAAAGAATACATACTCGTGGAAGAAAGACTCCACACCTATTGAGGTAATGGCTGTGTCAGATATAGAAAATGAAGTTGAATCAGTAGAAAGTGTATACAAGGGTAAGACACCCGTACTTCCATTGCGGGATGTCGTGGTTTACCCGCATATGGTGATTCCACTGTTTGTCGGTAGAGACAGATCTATACAGGCATTAGATGCAGCTATGTCAAAAGACAAGCAGATTCTTCTGGTTGCGCAAAAGAGTGCAGAGATAGATGACCCTTCTATGAAAGACATTCATGAGATTGGTACCCTGTCGACTATATTGCAGTTACTGAAACTGCCAGATGGCACCATCAAGGTACTGGTAGAAGGCGGAACACGCGCTCATGTTGATGAGGTTTTTGATGATGAGCCATTTTTTACCGCGGATTTCACCATACTGGAAGAAGAAAGTTCTGATAATGAGCGTGAGCTAGAAGTCCTCTCACGTTCAATTATGGGCGTGTTCGATCAGTATGTGAAACTGAATAAAAAAGTCCCTCCCGAAATTCTTACATCGTTGAGTGGCATCGATGATCCTGCACGTCTATCAGATACTATTGCTGCGCACATGTCGCTTAAAGTTGAAGAGAAACAGAAAATTCTTGCGATCGCTGATGTTAAAGATCGTATGGAATATTTACTGAGCATGATCGAAGCAGAAATTGATTTGCTGCAGATCGAGAAGCGTATTCGCGGGCGTGTTAAACAACAGATGGAAAAAAGCCAGCGTGAGTATTATCTGAATGAGCAAATGAAAGCGATTCAGAAAGAGCTGGGCGATCTCGATGAAACGCCTAATGAAATTGAAGATCTCGAAAATAAAATAGAAAAAGCAGGCCTGAGTGCTGAAGCCAAAAAGAAAGCTACATCGGAAATTAACAAGTTAAAAATGATGTCTCCGATGTCAGCAGAAGCCACCGTTGTGCGAAATTATATTGATGCGCTGGTTGGCTGCCCATGGAAAAAACGTAGCAAGATTTCAAAAGATTTGAGTAAAGCGCAAAAAGTGCTGGACGAAGATCATTATGGTCTGGAAAAAGTTAAAGAGCGTATTCTTGAATACCTGGCGGTTCAGCAGCGTGTGAAAAAACTTAAAGGTCCTATCCTGTGTCTGGTTGGGCCTCCGGGTGTGGGTAAAACATCGCTTGGACAATCTATAGCCAAAGCCACTAACCGAAAATTTACACGTATGGCACTGGGTGGTGTGCGTGATGAGGCCGAAATTCGTGGGCATCGCCGTACTTATATTGGCTCATTGCCCGGTAAGGTTATTCAGAACCTGAGTAAGGTGGGAACAAAAAACCCCTTGTTCCTGCTGGATGAAATAGACAAGATGGCGCAGGACTTTCGTGGCGACCCAGCATCGGCTTTATTAGAAGTGCTGGACCCGGAGCAGAACCATACGTTTGGTGATCATTATCTTGAAGTTGATTTTGATTTATCGGATGTGATGTTTATTGCGACCTCGAATAGTATGAATATTCCCGGCCCATTACTGGATCGTATGGAAGTTATTCGGATTCCGGGTTATACCGAAGACGAAAAGATGAATATCGTAAAAAACTATCTGTTGCCTAAACAGATGGAAAACAACGGTCTGAATAATGAAGAGCTTGAGGTAACGGAAGACGCGATAATGGACACGGTGCGTTACTACACACGTGAAGCAGGTGTGCGTAGTCTTGAACGTGAAATGTCGAAGATATGTCGTAAAGTTGTGAAAGATGTGCTGATGGATTCCAGTCATGAAAAAATAGTTGTGAATCCAGATAATCTGGAAAAATATCTGGGTGTAAAACGTTTCCGTTACGGCAAGGCTGAAGACAGCGACAGTGTAGGCCAGGTAACAGGTCTTGCATGGACAGAAGTCGGTGGCGAGCTACTGAGTATCGAAGCTGCCATTATGCCGGGTAAAGGCAAGCAGACGTTTACCGGGCAACTGGGTGACGTCATGCAGGAGTCCATTCATGCGGCGATGACAGTGGTTAGAAACCGTGCGTCATCTCTGGGGCTGGAAGATAATTTTTATGAAGACAAGGATATTCATATCCATGTGCCCGAAGGTGCTACGCCAAAAGATGGCCCAAGTGCAGGTATTGGCATGTGTACGGCGATTGTCTCAGCAATGACGGGTATTCCGGTAAAATCTTCAGTTGCGATGACAGGCGAGATTACTTTGCGCGGAGAAGTATTGCCCATTGGTGGACTAAAAGAAAAGCTGCTCGCAGCACATCGTGGTGGTATTGAAACTATTATTATTCCCCATGAAAATGAGAAGGACCTGGCGGATATACCAAAAACGGTACTTGAAAAGCTTGAGATCAAACCAGTCCGCTGGATTGATGATGTGTTAGCCATTGCATTACAAAGTGCGCCAACACCGCTGGAAAAAGTGGCAGAAGCTGCGAGTGCATCAAAAGGAAAAAAGACTAAAAAGGACGACAGTCTTCTACATCATTGATTAATTATTAGGCACATGAAAAAGTCATTGTGTGAACACAATGGCTTTTTTGTGCGCGTATTAATTTGTTATGTGTGATATGTTTTACTCGCTTTTTCTTGTTTTTTGCTTTTATAAAAGAGAAATTTATAAAATGGATAAAGCTAATATTTATGTAAATTTTCTGATAAAAGTACCTTTTTACTACTTGACAGAAAATTAATCGGCGTAAATCAGGCTAAAACTGGCAAAACCCATTGACACCGCGCTTTCAGGGCTGGTATAAATTTGCCGCAGGTAATTTGTGAAGTTTCTTCCTATCGCATTACGCTATCATATTTTGCAGCATTGCTAGATACGGGCTTTTACAATAATTAAATTTTCGCGAAACGGTTGTTTCGCCATATCTCAATTACAACAACCATATGTAGGATATATAATGAATAAATCAGAATTAATCGACGCTATTGCAGAAAACTCAGGTTTATCTAAAGCTGATTCAGGCCGTGCTCTGGACGCTATGATTTCATCAGTTTCAGGTGCATTAAAAGATAATGACCAGGTCACGATTGTTGGTTTCGGTACATTCCTGGTGCGTCAGCGTTCAGCTCGTACAGGTCGTAACCCACAGACAGGTGCTGAGATTCAGATTGCTGCAGCAAACGTGCCTGCATTTAAGCCTGGCAAAGCATTAAAAGATGCAGTAAACTAGCGCCCGTTTAACGGCGGGTGGTTAGCTCAGCTGGTAGAGCGTCGCCCTTACA
>AZIC01003653.1_pt1 | contig 23965 bp, 27 predicted proteins | sample 359061 | NCBI WGS metagenome assembly AZIC01 (sample SAMN02429709, study PRJNA222657) | marine sediment metagenome | biome: Sediment sample; isolation source: sample MGS-MES from oil contaminated site at the harbour of Messina (Sicily... | place: Italy: Messine | collected 2011-04-30 | depth 1 m m
CCCCCCGCACTGCGAAAACTGGTTAAAACCCGGATCTCGGAGATGTCACAAATTTATAGTAAAAAATCGAGCAGAAACTGATTTCAAAAATCGTGGCGAACATCTTCGCCAGTCAGCTGTCCTACCTCTCACATCGACTATAAACTGGTCAGTCTGAAATTTTAGAGATCGCGCATGTATACTAATGCTGGCTTCACAGCCGAAAATTCTTTGAAACCTCTCAAAATCCCCCACCAAACTACTGACCTGCCTCACCATTAGGTTTACTATTTCAGGATAGGAAATCCGTACCTCAGAGCAGGAAATCTGCTAATTTCCGCTTGAACAGCGCCTGAGAACGTGTGTCTGACCGCAGCCTTTGCGTATGATGTAACCAGCCACACTGTTTCCACCCCCCGCAGGATTGAGATGCATCCGGTCCCGGGGATATCCCGTTAAGCAGACCAGAGCAACCACGGACATCAGAAGCAAATCCGAAGTGTGCTCTGCTAACAGTTAGAAATCCCTATTTCGGGTAGTAAGAAGTGGAGAATCTCTCCACAGTCAGACAAAAGATCGTATCGAAGTGAGGAAAGACAAAATCATGTCAGAAGGAATTCAATTCGCTGCACGCACAACCGTCGAGCAGGTGGAAGAAGGAAATGAACTGGCCCCTAAATTTGATCAGGACGGTTTGATTCCTGTAGTGACGACCGACTATACATCGGGTGAACTGCTCATGCATGCTTATATGAATGAGGAAGCGCTCAAGAAAACGATCGAACTGGGTGAAGCCGTCTACTGGAGCCGTAGCCGCCAGGTCCTCTGGCACAAAGGTGCCACCAGTGGTCTGGTTCAAAAAGTCAAAGCACTGCTGATTGACGACGACCAGGATACCATCTGGTTGCGCGTCGATGTGATGGGCGGTGGTGCCAGCTGTCACGTCGGATATCGTTCCTGTTTCTACCGCCGTGTACCCGTTGGTGAAGAAACGAAAGAAAAGGGTCTGGCACTTGAGTTCACCGAAACAGAAAAAGTATTCGACCCCAAAGATGTTTACGGAGACGCTCCCAACCCAACAAAACTGTAAATCGTGTAACGAACACAGGTGACTTAATGAGCCAATTCAGCCGACGCGACTTCCTTGCTGCCTCCCTGGCAGCAACTGGTACAGCGTTTTCCCTTGATGAGTGGGCCTTCGCAAATCAAACTGATACAACCCGCAATCCGAATCTGCATATCGCAGCGTTCCGGTTTGACGTTTCACCTCCCAAAGGGCATTCTCTTTGCGGAGGCTGGATCAAACCGGTCGTCGGGTACGACGATTCACTGGAAGCCATCGGCTACGTCCTGCTTGGTGCCGGCAAACCGATTGTGGTCTGTGCAGTCGACTGGACCGGTCTGTTAAACGACGCACATATCGCCTGGCGAACTGCGCTGGCCGAAGCCGCCGGCACGACCATCGATCGGGTCGCTGTCCAGTGTGTGCATCAGCATAACGCACCGTTCGCCTGCCTGAATGCCGAACAGATTATCCTAGAACAAGGCGACCTGCCGCACATCGTCGAGCTCGACTTCTTCAATGAATGCCTCGATAAAGCCCGCAAAGCAGTCACCGCGGCCCTCCCCAAAGCAGAGCCCGTAACGCACGTGGCACACAGCCAGGGAAAAGTCGACAAGGTCGCTTCCAACCGCCGGATTGACCGCGACAAGGCTGGGAAAATTGTCCGCATGCGAGGCAGCAGTTGTAAAGATGAACGCCTGCGGAGCATGACCGAAGGGACCATCGATCCTTTCCTGAAAACGATCGCCTTTTACAACAAAGACAAGAAGCTGGTCTCCTGCCATTACTATTCGACACATCCCATGAGCTATTACGGTGATGGGCGTGTCAGCAGCGATTTCACCGGCATCGCCCGCAAACAGCGTCAGCAGGAAGAACCCGGCTGCACTCACATTTACTTCACCGGCTGTGCCGGTAATATCTCCGCCGGTAAATATAATGACGGCACCAAACCGATGCGAGGGATTCTGGCGAAGCGAATTTATGAAGGCATCATTGCTTCAGAAGAAGGGCTCAAACCGGAACCCGTTGGACAGTTGACCTGGAAAACGCATGACATTTTACCTCCTGTCCGCAGCACTTTGAGCGTAGAAAAACTGACGAAGACGATTTCCAACAAAGACAACAGTGTCGTGAATCGCAATCGGCCCTCCTACATGCTGGCCTGGTTACAGCGGGTCGAAAAGAAAATTCCAATCACACTCAGTTCTCTGCAGATGAATGACATCAAAACACTGCACCTGCCGGCAGAGAGCTTTATCGAATACCAGCTACGGGCCCAGAGCATTCAGCCCGATCAATTCATCGCGACAGCCGCTTATGGAGATGGCGGTCCCTGGTACATCCCGGTAGCGGAAGAATATCCTGCAGGTGGTTACGAAGTCAGCGTGGCTTTCTGTGACCCCGGTATCGACACTGTGATGACACAGGGTATGAAATCTCTGCTGGACAGTTAATAATATCAATCAACGTATTACGAATCACGGTTATGACGAGGTCGAAATAATATCATGGGTATGACAATCATGCGGCGGATCAAGTTTAATGCGGGTCACCGCTTATTCCGCCATGAAGGGAAATGCCAGTTTTTTCATGGTCACAACTATGTTGCCGACTTTTATGTCACCGGTCCCGATACGGACGCAGTTGGACGCATTATTGACTTTGCACATCTCAAAAGTCTGCTCAAAGGCTGGATCGATGAGAACTGGGATCATGGCTTCCTGCTTAACATCGAAGACGAGAACGGCTTAAACGCCATCCGCATGGTCGAGCCGACCAAGTACTTCGTACTGCCCTACAATCCCACTGCAGAAAACATGGCCCGCTATTTACTGGATGAAGTCTGTCCGACCCTGCTCAATGATCTTGGCGTCCAGGCTGTCAAAGTCGTCATCTGGGAAACCGAAGAATCGTGTGCAGAAGCGACTGTCGACCAGAAAGACAAATCCGAACACAGCCTGCTCGACGCGTTTCAGACTGACTCATTTCCAACCGGATTGCACTGGTAGGTTTTTGCAGATTCAATTCCGCTTCTAAAAGCGCAATAAAAAAGCTCTGGACCAGATCAGTCCAGAGCTTTTTATTTGTCTCTCATTCGCTTCGCAGCTTAGTCTTCTGCAACATAAGGGAGCAGACCGATAAAGCGAGCCCGCAGCACGGCTTTACGGACAGCCCGTTGATACAGGGCTGAAGTGCCAGTGCGACGACGAGGCAGAATACGTCCTTCGCGATCCAGGAGAGAACGCAGCGTTCTCAAATCCTTGTAATCGACATACACGGGACGTGGAATGTTACCATCCGGGCAGAACCGACATTTGAGCTTCTTTTTCAAACGAGCTCGTTTTTTCCGCCGTTTGACAATCTCTTTACGTGATAAACCGACTGACATTCTGTTTTCCTTTTTCATGCGCCGTAAACTAGGGACACCCGAAAGTCGGGGCGACGCTGATTTCCTGTTGCTGGCTGGAATCGAAGATCACACTCTTCGACCTCGTGGAAACGATCAGCTTACCAGCTTGATTTCTTCATGCCGGGAATCAGGCCATCTAAAGCCATATCCCGCAGAGCGATACGCGAAATCTGAAACTTGCGATAGTTGCCACGGGGACGTCCGGTCAGCTGACACAGACGGCGGAGACGGGTTTTGCTGGAACTACGAGGCAGTTTAGCAAGCCCTTCGTAATCACCTTTGGCAACCAGTTCAGCCCGTAAATCGGCGTACTTTTCAACCAGTTTTGCGTTTCGTTTCTGTTTTTCAATCTTCGATTTGGAAGCCATTTATATACCTTCTGCGACAAATTCCAAAATAGGGAACGACAGTTATACTGCCTGCCACGCCAGATCGTCAACTTGGCGGGCCGATTTCAATGCAAAATCAACTAAAAAAACGTAAACTTCAACGCGAAACCCCACAGCCGGGCCGTGAAAAGTGTACAGGCGCGCTACTTTTTCTCTTTGGGGGGTTGTGGTCGAAAATACTTCATCGATTCCACCACCACCGTCCGCCGCGTCGCTATGCGTACGAGCAGCGACAGAAAATAGTTTCCCCAGCCTGAAACCGAATACTGGCGTTTCTTTTCCAACGCCTTAAGCCCGGTTTTCACCACTTGATCTACCGTCTGATAGCGATGCTTTTTCAACCAGCCTTCGACGCCGGCGATATCGAAAAATTCGGTCTGCGTAGTTCCCGGGCACAAAGCCGTTATCGTCACACCCTGATCCCGCGCCTCTGCCCAGAGGCCTTCTGTGAAATGCAGCACATAGCTTTTGCTGGCAGCATAGGCCGACATGTAGGCAACCGGCTGAAACGCAGCGACAGAGGCGATGTTGATAATCCCCCCGTGCCCCCGTTCCATCATTTCAGGCAGATAAAAATAGGTCAGGTCTGTCAGGGCACCAATATTAAGCCTGGCCATCTGCATCACCCGTTCCCGATCGGTAGCAGCAATATCGGAAACCACACTGAAGCCCGCATTGTTGATCAGCAGCTCAACCTGGACTCCCCGCGATTTGACTTCTTCGTACAGTCTGGCAGGTGCCTCTTGCTCGGAAAGGTCCAGCACAATCACTTCTGTTTTCGTGCCATGACGGGTTAACAGTTCTGCAGCCAGTTCTTCCAGCTTCTCTTTACGGCGGGCTGTCAGCACCAGATGCATTCCACGAGCAGCCAGCCGGTGCGCAAACTCCAGGCCGATTCCGGATGAAGCACCCGTAATCAGAGCCCATCGATCAGAATATTCATCTATCACTGCTGACTCTCCAGAAGTATCCTGTTTGGAGACTGAGATTTTCCATTTCGAAAAGAGGTCGGGAAGAAGTGCTGCCCGCGTCCTCGGAGATCGTAATTCAATTTCCCTCTGTTGAAAACCCCGTAACCACTGATAATAAACTTACTTTGATCGATTTTTCACCCTTTTTTAATTGCACAATCGCTTCAGAATCAGAATTCGAGGAGAAAATGACCCCTGTCAACAGACTCAGCCGGGATGAAGTACGTAGTGTTGACCAGCGCACCATTGAGGAATTCGGGTTGCCCGGCATTGCCCTCATGGAGAATGCCGGACGCGGCGTGTTTGAACTACTCGTCTCACTGAAAGCAACAGGTCCCGTGAAGATCTGTGCTGGTAAAGGCAATAACGGCGGCGATGGCTTTGTCATCGCCCGTCACCTCGATAATGCCGGGACCCCCGTCGAAATCTTCCTGCTGGCCGATCCCGCAGAACTCAAAGGGGACGCCGCTATCAATTTTCACGTGGCACAACGCATGGGTATCGCTATCCGGACCGACCCCGACCTGAACCATCCGGAGGCGTTTCACGATTTCCTCAATTCAGCAGACTGGATCGTCGACGCGCTGCTGGGGACCGGCGTGCAAGGCAATATTCGCGAACCCTACGCCACCGCTATTTCAATCATCAATCAGGCACCAGGCTTCAAGCTGGCGGTCGACTTGCCTTCAGGCCTCGACTGCGATACCGGACAACCACTGGGAGAATGTATTCACGCCCATCAGACCGCGACCTTCGTCGCCGAAAAACAGGGTTTCGCCAATCCTGATTCCCGTCAGTACACGGGAACCATCCATGTTCTGCAGATCGGTGCACCAGCCAAAATCGTGCAGGATCTCCTGCAAATACAGGATTCCGGTGATAACTGATCCGTTTTTCACTCTCTGCTTGAATCAACGCAAACTCAAAAAATAGCCTGTTTCAGCAAAACGGGGGTTCTCAAAACATCTTCTCAGCCTGTATATTGGGTAACAGACGGTGAACGCGATTTCTGGAATCTGCAGCCACGGTCGACTTTCTCATGTCATTCCCTGTGAACGGAAACAGGGCAAGGTTCGTCTCCATGGACAAAAATTTCTGGTATCTGAAGAACTGCGATCTCTTTGAGCGCTTGAGTCAGGATCAGATTGCGCATGTCGAACGTAATTCCTCGGTTCGGAATTTTGCACGCGGAAATATGGTTTACCTCCCCACAGAAAGCAGCGATTCGGTTTATCTGCTCCTGTCCGGCAGAATCAAGCTCTATCATCTGACAACCGAAGGAAAACAGGCGCTGCTGGCGTTGATCGAACCCGGCGAACTCTTCGGCGAGCTGGCCATTCTGGGTGGTGGTGAGCGCGAGGAATATGCAGAAGCCATGCTGAAATCCTCGATTCTCCGCATCCCAGGCCAGATCATTCAGGATCTTATGGAACATCACGCGACCGTCTCGCTGGGCGTGACTAAGCTGATGGGCTTAAGGCGGCAAAGGATCGAACAGCGACTCAAATCGCTGCTGTTTCGCTCAAACCGGGATCGTCTCACTCATTTACTGCTCGAATTGGCAGAAAAATATGGACGCTTCACCAATGAAGGAGTGCTGATCAACATCAAGCTCTCGCATCAGGAACTGGCCAGTATCATCGGCAGCACACGGGAAACCGTGACCGTGCTGCTGGGGGAACTCCAGGACGAACGCAGCATCGATATCCAGAAGCGCCACATTATCTTACGGAAAGCCCGGTACCTGGCACATTCGATTGATTTTAAACTGACACCCGCCTTCCAGGCGAAACCAGATCAATCGGGTGAATTCATTCTGAGAGGAGCCGAGGCCTGAGATAAATCCCGCCATCCCCCCCAACGTGATCTGAAATGTAGGGAAACTGTATGCTATCTCACAGATCACACCAGCACTGACTACGATAATAAAAGTGAGGGGAAACGTCCCAAAAGAAAGAAAGCAGAATTCCTGCTGATGTAGCAGGAGGTTTGAACATGAACAAAAACAACCCAACTTCAACAGAAACCGAACCAGAATGGCAGGCCTGCGCTCCGGGAGACCTGTGTCAGTTTGTGTCTGTGATGAAAAAACGTAAGCAGATCAGCCACCTGATCACCGGGGCAGAGATCCTGACGGTCTGTCTGGTCGTAGGACTTATCGGTTTTGTCGGCATGAACCAGATGTCGGGCTCTGCCGGTTCATCCAGCGATCAGATGGCCGGTAAAAAAATGCCCGGGGGCATTAACTGTCATCAGGCCCTCGACTATGCGAGTGACTATATCGCGCATCGCCTCGATCAACACACAGAGCATCAGATGCAGGTCCACCTCGCTCATTGTCCCAAATGTCAGAAAAAGGTTGATGAAATCGAAGCAAATAGGCACAATGACCCCGCCCAGCTGAAAGCCGCCCGGCAGAAACAGGCTGACTGGGAAACGTATGTGCTGGCTTTGAATCACTGAACCTCTGCAAAGACTCTCTGATCGCTTGGCTGGCACTCTGAACTTTGATGTCTGATTCCCTGAAAGGATTGAGGGGATGTCTGTGGAAGAAGAACAACCAGCCAGCGACGATACCAGTTCCAACGAAGACGACTTTCTGGCCGCCTTCGCTGCGAGTAGTCAGGTCGATGAAGCTATCGACGCCGATTACGAGCGGACGCTGGAAGCCATCGAAGCGGTCGAACGGGATCTGGAACTGCCGGACGAAACTGCGGCCGAAGAAGCGGCCGAACTTCCCAAAAGCAGTAGTTCATCCGTCAAACGCGAAGCCCGCATTCCTCCGCGCCAGATTATTGAAGCCGCTCTATTTGTCGGCGGCAATCCACTGACGACCAAGAAACTCTGCTCGCTGCTCAACGATGAATATTCTTCTTCCTATGTCGACGATTTACTCGACGACATTAATCGTCAGTACATCGAAGAAGCACGCCCCTATGAGATCCGCATGGAAGAAGGGGGCTACCGCCTTATCCTCAGGCACGACTTTGAACGCATTCGCAATCGCGTGTATGGGTTCGGTCCTAAAGAAGTCAAACTCTCGCAGGATGCGCTGGAAGTCCTCGCACTCGTCGCCTACCAGCAGCCAATCAGCAAAGACCAGATCATCGAAGCCGGCAAAGACAAAGCCAACGGCATTCTTCGACAACTGCTAAGACGCGAACTGATTGCCATCGAACGCGCTGAAGCCAAAAAATCGGAAGTCAAATACATCACCACCGCCCGCTTCCTGCAGGTCTTCGGCTTAGGCAACATCGAAGAACTGCCTTACAGCGAATCGTTGAGTCACAAGTAGCTTTGCCATCGCTTTCCGGTGAGCGGTCTGCTGTCCGGCCTATGATTACTCTTCAGATGCAGTCGATTTTTGTGGTCGACGCGTTCGCAGAAACAGGTACATAAGCCCAATGCCAATCAGCGCCGAGGTATAGTAAATCTTGTGAAGATTTTCCTTCCAGACCTGTTGCCTCTCTATATCATCAATCTCGAGGAATCTTCCTGGAGGGGCTGCTGGGTTTGCTTTCAGAATTGCTTCTGACCAGGCCTGAGAGATAGAGCGCGTCCATACGAGCTCAGACTGTGATGCATCACAAATCATGAGCAGCATTTTTCCAGCCGGATCGAGATCCGTCATCGTACAGGCATGAACCATTTTTCTGCGGCCTGTTTTATCAGAAAACCGGATGGTATACAGCATCGAATACGACAGGGTCTCCGGAGTCTCAGAATGTTCCTTTAGCAGCAGGAGCTGGGGCACCTCCAGATCCAGTTGCTGATCTGACTGTTGTTCTATCTGCTTTATGACAGAATCTAACAGTTGTGGATCCTGCGCACGAACCTTCTCCCTTGACTCTCGATTATCTTCCTTCGTCATTTTTTTCATTTCCTGAAATCCCTGCTTCCCCACAAATTTAAACTTCAGATTTTCGGGAACGTATAATGAACAGGTTCGCTGCGGGGAAAGCAGCTCTCCCTTCCGTAGTGACTGGACAGCCTCCCGGGGGAGATATTCTGCCAGAAGTTCACTCCGGGTACTTGTCAGTGGTGACTTCCGTCTGGCCTGAATCAGCGCTGTGATCTCCGGTGTCACGCGCACAAAACCTTTCGGTGCGGGGATCTCAAGCTCTGTCTTTCCCACCTGAAACTTCTCGGCCTGCGCACAGATCCCCGGCAGTAGAATCATCACGAAAAAACAAGGGGAGACAATAGACATGGGACGCTTCATTCAGAATGACTCCTGCGTTTTTTAATCAGGAACGCCAGCGCAACGACAACAGTCATGATGATCAAAATGACGATGACGGCCTGCTCTCCCAGAGCACTGTTCCCGCGGCGGTTTAATGCTGGCGGGAAAGGCGAAGCCTGGAAATTGGCTGCAAGAATGGCATCTGACCAGGCCCGCGCCGCGGTGCGCGTCCATTCCAGTTCGTCCTGTGTGGCATAGTCAGCCAGTACAAGCAGTTTCCCTCCTGCATTCAGATAGGTCAGAGTGCACGCATTCACTTCATTCACATCCTCTCCTTCCACCTGCAGGCCATAGGTAATATACATGGACCATGACAACATGTTGATCGATTCATCGTGTGGTTCCAACACAACCGTTCCGGAAACCTGAAGGGCTATGTCCAGATCCAGATCCTGGCTGAACCCCTGACTGAGGCTCTCCATGCTCTTTTTCACTTTTTTCGCTATCAGTTCCCTGGTTTGCTGATTCTGCTTCTTAATCCCGATTTTAAAACCTGCAAAATCGGAAGCACTATACGACAGGTCTTTTACCTTTTGTGGAATCTGTAACAGAAAAAAATGTTCCGGCTCGGGCAGCTCTCCCTGGCGAAGTACCGCAGCCGACTTTTCCGGCAGGTAGAAAAATACCTTTGACCCCTGCTGTTCTGCTTCAGCCAGGATCTGGCTGTAAGGAGACACGTCTTTAATTTCCAACGTGACATTCACAGAACCTGCGGGAGCGGGAATTTCCAGTTCGGTCTTGCCGACCAGAATTTTCTCTGCCTGCACAGCAGTCCCGGGCAATAGAGCAAGGAACAATAAACAGGAAATCATTAACCTCATAGGATGCCTTCAATCAGAATGTATCCGATTCATTTTTACAAAGATCACCAGCGCCACCAGACAGGCCAGACCGATGAGTATGCATTTTGTGATGTCGTCGCCTTGTTCAACCCAAAGTTTTTCCAGTTCATTGTCCAAAGCCTGGTTGTCATGTCCCGCTGGTATCAACCGGTTATTCTCCCTACCCAGCGGGCAGATACTGTTTATAACAGAAATAGACTGGTCAGAGTACACAGACAGAAGACGAGATCACCATCAGTACTTAAGAAATCATCAGACACGATACTGTCCCATAATCACAATATCCTGATATTTGCCGTCGATACATCTCGCGAATCGCTTCACACCTTCCACCTGAAAGCCGTGCTTACGATACAGATTCAGCGCGACTTCGTTATCTGCAAACACTTCCAGCTCCAGTCGTTTCAATCCCTGTCCCCAGGCATGCGACATCGCGTGTTCCAGCAGTTGGTTACCGATACCCTGGCCCCGATAATCTGCCAGAACCCCCATGCCCAGCCGACCCACGTGCCTGACGGTTTCGCGCACGTGAGGAATGAGGTCGGCCCAACCCACGATCTCCTGCTCGATCACTGCCACATATTGCGCATGGTTCTGTTCGACATTGTGACTGACATAGGCTTCCATATTTTCCAGGGAAGGGGGCTCCACGGTCAACAGATATTTCTTTTCCGCCGCCACGCGTGTCAGCGCTGCGCGAAATCCGGCGAGATCATCCAACTTGATTTGTCTGACTTTAAAATTCATCGTTCTGACTCAAACGGGACACAGTCCAGACTCCAACAGGGTCTACTGACCTGGTTCAACTTTGTCAGACACTCACTACTGATAACCGGTTCGGTGCATCAGGAATCGATCCCGATTCATCGATTATCGTATTTCCAGGTCAGATGATTTTGATATCCAGAGCCGATACCCGGCCCAGACAGCAATCCCCAGCCAGGCAAGCGACCACAGCCCCAGCGAACGGTACATCGCCATTCTGCCTGCCATCCCGCCAGGATTGCGGGGCAGATAAATTTCAGCAATCACCAGACTTGTCAAACCGAGCAGGGCACACAGAGAAAACACGATCAAAAAAACCCAATACTGTTTACGGGAAATGGAAAACGGCTTCATGCTGGTCCTTCTATACAATGATTCCTGTTAAATGTTACATCATTCCAGACGTAATTCTACTGCCTGAAGACCGCCGCAGCTGAGCCGTTTTGTTTTCCCTTTCTCCAGAAATGTCCGGATTTCGACTGCCTCGGTTTTGGTGAGCTGGGTGCCTGCCTCTGGTGTTTCTTTCAGCTGAGAGACGCGTTCGGTCCAGCGCAGTTTGAGCAGCGCCCGGTACTTTCCCTTCTCCGCCGGTTTGATTGTCCCCTTGACCCAGACGCCAAACTTCAGGTCCTCTTCCCCCTGAAATCCAGGCGCCAGGCCGCCGGAAAAAGAACGGATCTTTCCCTGGGGGTTCACTAGCACGTCACATTCCACCAGCTGTTTCACCTTACCGGACTCAGCCTGCTCCAGCAATTTGATTGTAAAGAACTGTTTTTCTTTTGAATCTTCTGCAGCCGGTGTATTTACAACGGCGAAACCGGTGATCAGCAGACACATCAGGAACGTTACTTTTTTCAACATCAAAGACTCCTTTCTGATTTCCCATCGAGGCGTTGAGGGTTGGAAAATTCTGGGGGTTTCCCGTTTACAAAAGCTCAGACACGTTCTGGCTGTTTTTTTTGTATGTTTCTTCATTAATCCCCCGCACCTGGTCGCGCCAGGGAATCCAGTGATAGGCCTTGTCTCTGGTAAAATAAGCACGGATGATCTCGGGGGTCACGTCATCAGCCAGCGCTTTGATTATTCTCCCTACACGGATCAATTCGTAACCAATCACCAGCAAAACGATCAGGACGCCGACACTGAATCCGACCAGGCAGCCCATAATCAGAAACGGCCAGTTGATTAACGCGGGATATAGATCGGTGTTTTTCATTCTGCTTCACTCAAATTAAAAGCGCTTACTCAAAGGAAACGACTGTGAGCTGCTTGACTCCCTCAATCATCCTGTAACAGCACCCGACACAAATCATCATAGATCCTCGGCGGCACCAGTCCCTTCCGTATCGAAGACAGTTCTTCACCTGTAAACCAGGTTATCTTAAACGTCGCGCCATCCGACTCTATCCCTTCCGCCGGCAAGGCGGCTTTCACAGAATCGTCGATCCGGCACAGATAATGATACATGATTTCATGTTCGGGAACCCCATTAAATTCGAAAATCGACTCATGAAAATCGAGAAACTCAAGCGTCTGATCCTTCAGCCCCAGCTCTTCAAACAGCTCCCGCGCAGCGGCATCCTGCAGCCTTTCCCTGAATTCCACGCCTCCGCCCACAGGAATATAAAACTGGAATTTCCTGATGGGATCAAACCCCTCAGACAGCAACACCTGACCCCCATGGATCAGCGATACAATGACTTTCGTGCGAATCTGCATTATGAACAACGATTCTCACTTGTTAATGACTTCAAGAAATTCACCTGTCATTTCTTTCGTTTCATAGTTTACGGAAACTACTTTAAAACGAATGGTATCCTTCCATTCTACTTGTGAATAATCAATGGGCGTTCAAAGTATAATCTCCGGGAGTCGGTGGGACCAGCAACCGCAGACAGGCTCTCGGCGGTCAATCATCTCAGCTATCCACATCAGACCTGATCGTGAAACGGCATCCCTGTCTCTCCCTGATCATCCCTTTCAGACACAACTGCATCAACGGCACTGCTGAGAATCGGGTCACCGCGACTGCTCAAACTGAACTTGACCCCGTCGCGCCACTGGCGATAAGCGTTGATCTGGGTCGCGCGCGTGCCCAGTTTACAGTGCACCGAAACACGGGCCACATGTTTGTATTCTTCACTACAAATGGGCCTGTTTTTTCCAGATTTGCACTGCCTGAAATGACACCGGTTCGTGATGTGATCCTGCGGGTCGCCCCACATCGCAGGCTTTCGTCCCGGCACCACCTCAGCACCGCCAAACATCGGCCCCCTATCAACGCCCATCGCCACATTTTATTGTTCATTCCCGTTGACCTCCCCACGCCTTTCCACAAAATAATCACCATGCAACAAGCCACAAATTCACAGATCGAATACAAAAATCATTCCCACAACAACAGCAAATCTACATTGTCCTCTCACCCATGCAGGTGGCACAGTTGGCTTGACCCAACAGTACAAGAACAGCCAGCCCAACTGAGAAACAGGCTAAGCTCAAATAAAATCCGGGCCGAGCGCAGCGAGCAGGAGGTTGCAACTGTCACGTACAATCTGGAATCAACCTTTCCCACCCATTCGGCACGGCCGGACAAGCCGGTCCCTGGCACACGGAAACCTCTATACTGATTGCTATGTGTCCTAAAAATCAGACGTCCGGGTGCCACCTGTCTGCTCGTTCGAGTGGCACTGTTGGCTGGTATTAACATCCCCTTACCCGTTTCACAATAGATTATAAAAGAAGTGCCCCAAACTCCGCACATGAAAATCCCGAACCACTAAAAACAGATCGCGGGTAGCACCGAATGAAATTCGGTGTTGTCACAGACAACAGTAAACGGTCAGGGCAGAAACACAAATCAGAAATACAAAGCCAACCCGATAGCAGCAGGGGTGATCCCATGTGTCCGCCCGCCTGGTGAGGTTTGATCCTGTTTCATACCCCAATGGCCCAGGTAAAACCTGCGATCTTTATTTATCTACCACGAAAAACTCGAAACCACACGAAAGAAAATAAGTGGCAGGCCCGAATACAATTCGGGCCAGTCAGTGAAAACGGTTCCTGGATCATCTTATCACCCGAATTGACTGACTCCGAACCTGTTTTTGGTTCCTGGAACCTTTATTTATTGGAACCTTTATTTATTCGTAATACGAGCCGATCACATCTCCTGCGATTGCACCCCACATTAATTGTAACTCACTGATTCTGGTCGATAAAAAATGGTTTTATCTTGAAAGTGGAGCATGAAATTCCTCATTAGAAATAAGAGTGATGCAGCATTCATAATAACAGCTCACCAGTGAGCCAACGTTCCAGATAGGTCGACAGCGACGGAGCACAGCAGGTTCGACTGTCTTCTTCGTGGTTCCAGACAAACACATCGAGTCTGCGGATTTCTCCAGCCTGGATTGGCCAGGCGAACAGATCGCCATTGCCGGCGTCCGCAAAGAACAGCAGATGATTGAACGGCATATACAGTTCGGGAAAATCCGGGTTCTCGCGAAACTCGATATTTTCCCTGACGATACGCTCCAGTGGCCAGATCAGCCCCAGACCATACTCGCCTTCGACCCCGTTCGATTCCTGCAACAGACTCGCCAGGTCCTCCGGCAGAGCGACTCCCAGTTCTGCTTCCGCCTGCTGAATTTCATGCGGCTTTGCACCGGGAAAGAATTCAGCATCGCCGCATAACTTCAGGATATGATCTTTCCAGGACATGATTTTGCATCCAAAAAAACTATGAGGTATCACCTGTTTGCCATTTCAGAATAACAGCAGTGTAAGCTGTGCTCAAGAAATATCTCAACACACCGAAGCTCATGGGTGACACCGAATCAAATTCGGTGTTGTCGGAGACAACAGGAGGTTGTAGTGTGAACGTTGTCTGTTGATCAGTTTAGCCTTACTCTGTCTGGAGCGGGTAGGAAACACGGCTCTGTTTTGAGCGCGTGAGCTGTGACCTCCTGCTCGCTGCGCTCGGCCCGAATTTTATTCGGGCTCACCCAGGATTTTTGAGCATTCATTCCAGACAAGCCACTTGTGAGTTTGATTCAGACGCCGAAAACTTCTTCGAGCGCAGCCCGCATCACTTTGGGATCAGGGTCCACGCCGGTCCAGAGTTGAAAACCGATTACGCCCTGGTTGACCAGCATGCCCAGGCCGTCGAGCGTCGGACAGCCGATTTTGGCGGCTTCGCGGAGCAGATGGGTTTCGGGAGGATTGGGGATCACGTCGGAGACAATCATATTCGGTTTGAGTGAACTGAAATCGAGGGGGAAGACCGCGTCTACATCAGGATACAGGCCAATTGAGGTGGCATTGATCACGACATCCACATCATCAGCCAAAGTATAATCGCCGTCCCATAATTCGAAGCGGGTACGCACTTCCGTTTTATCATTCAGCAGCTTCACCAGCGCTTCGCCGCGCTCAGCACTGCGATTCACAATCGTGATTTCCGCTGCTCCCGCAAGTGCCGTTTCCACGCCAATCGCCCGGGCTGCACCCCCGGCACCAAACATGACGATCTTCTTACCCTGCGGATCGGTCAATTCTTTTAATGACTGCACGAAACCTTTGCCATCGGTATTGTCACCCAGCAGGTGATCGCCTTGGCGAACAATACAGTTGACGGCCCCCATCATCGCCGCCGCATCACTGATGCCATCCAGGTACTGAATGACTTCGACTTTATGGGGAATCGTCAGATTCGCGCCGCGAAAGCCCATCGCCCGCAACCCTTCGACCGCCTGTTCCAGATTTTCAGGCGCGACCTCAATCGTCAGATACCGCCATTCCAGGCCACAGGCTTTATAAGCCGCCTCGATCATGCATTGAGTCGGGTTCTCTGCCACAGGCTGCCCGAAAACGCACGTCAGTTCCTGCTTGAAATTCAACGGCTTTGTCATGATGTCATCAGTTCCTGAATTGGGGTTGAGCAAAAACGCGTTCGCGTTGAATGGTCCGACATGGATGTTCCATCATACGCGGGTCTGTTTCAAGTCACAACTTTAGCCGATCCCCGGAATCCCTGATTGCAGCGGGTCGACTTCCCGCGTAAACTGAAAACCTGAAGCGCGACGCTCTGATCAGCAACACTTTGAAACTTTTCCGAAAGAACTTGACGTTTGAAAAAACGAATTCTCATCACGCTGGCAGTCATCCTGGTTGTGTTACCTGTCGGCATCTATTTTTTTGTCGGCTGGAACGTGAGATCCAATGCGCGCGTGACCCTCAGTCGTGCGCAGCGGTTTCTGGCGGAACGTAAACCGGATGCCGCCCTGAAAGAAATGGAGTGGCTTCGCTGGTTCGAACCCGATCAGCGCCGCGCCCAACTTCTGGCGGGGGAATGTTACTTCGTGAAACGGGACTACCCGGCAGCGATTAAGGTACTCTCTCAATTGAATGAAACGTCTCCCGATTACCGCCGGGCCTCGTTTGCACTGGCGCGCAGTTATGAGAATATCGCGAAGCTGACCGAGGCAGAACAGATGTTAAAAGCACATCTGGCTGCATTTCCCGATTCGCAGGAAGCGGTCACACAACTACAGTGGATTTATTTCAATCAATTTCGCCTGCGAGAGTTGGAAAACCTGCTGGAGCGCAGCCTGGAGACCTGTCCGAACCAGTTCCTCCTGCTGTATCACCTGCTGAATACCGAACACAAAAATCCGATTGCGCAGGAATCCATTAAACTGCTGAACCGCATCAACGAAAAAGAACCAGGGCAGCCCTCCATCATGCGGGCCCTCGGTTACTGTCACTGGAAGATGGGAGAGATCGACCAGGCAAAATCCTATCTTGAAGCAGCCCGACAGGCGGAGCCGGAAAACACAGAAACGCTGCTGGTCGCCTTTGAATTTTATCTCGAACTGGGAGAACTCGAAGTGGTGCAGCAACTGCTGACTGAATTAGAGAGCCAACCTGATGATTTTCAGAAACAGCTCCAGCAGGATGATCGTTGGCTATGGTTGCTGAGTCGGCTGCAGCAACAGCAGGGGAAAACATCTACAGCGCTCGAATCGATCCAGGCAGCCTCCCGTCTGCATCCGGGAGAGACCAGATATCTGCAGCAGGAAGCCATGCTGCTGCAGGCGCTGGGCAAAAAAGCAGAGGCGGCGGAGAACTTTCAACGGGTGAAGCAGCTGGCTGCCAGTGATCGAGAGCTGTATAAAATCGTCTCCAGTGGTGCGCTGGAATCGCCGGACGTTCAGTTGGCGCAAGAGATTGCAAAACACCTGGAAATACTGGGGAAGCAGAAACAGGCGGCTGCCTGGCATAATCTGGTGAAACAGTTTCAAAGCCGACAGCCAATGCCGACGCGTTGATTCTTGCTGTTGCGAATTGAACTACGTCGCAATATTGTCTTGTGTTTCCGGAAAACCAAGTGCATCGAAAATCCGCTTACAGGCCTGTGAACGATTCAAGACATAAAAGTGAATCCCGGGCACGCCCTCTTGGAGCAGTTGTTCACACTGGCGAATGGCAAAATTCACACCAATCTCAAACTGGGCATCCAGATCATCCTGCGCCGCTTCCAGTTGGCCTACCAGATCGGCAGGGAACTCGGAGCTGCACATCGACATGATCCGTTGAATCCGCCGATACTCGGTGATCGGCATGATTCCGGGTATGATCGGTCTGTCGATTCCCGCTTGCTGGCATCGCTCTCGAAATCGATAAAAGTGGTTATTGTTGAAGAACAGTTGCGTATAGATCGCATCGGCACCCGCATCAACTTTGCGTTTCAGGTTCACCAGATCGGTGTCAGCGTCCGGTGCCTCGGGGTGACATTCCGGATAGCCGGCCACGCCAATGCCCATCTCCGGAAAGTGTTTACGAATCAGTGATACCAGCTCATTGGCATATTTCAGCCCCCCATCCGCAGGAACAAACGTTTCCTGACCGGCGGGAGGGTCACCCCTCAAAGCCATGATATTGGTGATGCCCGCGTCGACGGCGTTCTGCAGCCATTCTACCAGTTCCTCACGGGTCGAATTCACACAGGTAAAATGCGCCGTTGCCGTGTTATGCAACTGATTCTGGATCAGCGCACATAATTCGATCGTCCTTTTACTGGTGGATCCCCCGGCACCATAAGTACAGGAAACAAAAGCGGGTTGATAACGGATCAGCTCTTCCAGCGTTTTGAACAGCTCTGCATCCCCATTTTCATTGCGGGGGGGGAAGATTTCCACAGAGAGGCCAAACGTTCCACCTTGGTATAATTCACTGATGCGCATTAGGTTTTCTTGTCTTCAGAGGGTTTCAATTCGTCAGCCGAGATCTACAATGTCTGAGATTCGGGTAAGCATAGTGTATAAATTATGTGTTTTGCAGGTCAACAAACCTGTAATTTCTATTGCCAGCCCGGTTCGTATTGCCTATCTTGCATTCAGGGTAGACAACAGTGATTTCAGGCGCGGACGAGGGCAGTTTAAGCTTCTCAAATTGTAAGAGGCAACAGTGAAAGTCGTCTTTCCCTGATTCAGAGAAGAATGTTTCAATTTGACGATTCTGTTCAGACAGAGAAGCAGCTCTACACCATTCATTTGAATCATAGTCAATTATGCTGTTTCTGGTCAGTGTGATTATTGCCCGCTCATGTAAATCAGCTATAAATTAAATGATTCAAGCCGGTTACCGCTTGAATTGAATTTAGATACTCCCCGTTTCCTATTGAACCAACAAGGATAGAGAATGTCGACCGAAACCAACTCACTGCCGTATAAAGTAAAGGACTACAGCGCAGAAGAATTCCAGAAACTCGCTGCCTGGGGTCGTAAGGAAATCGAACTGGCTGAAACAGAAATGCCGGGTTTGATGTCGTTACGCGAAAAATACGGTAAAGAGCAGCCACTGAAAGGGGCCCGTATTGCAGGCTGCCTGCACATGACGATTCAGACGGCAGTCCTCATCGAAACACTGACCGCTCTGGGTGCAGAAGTCCGCTGGTCCAGCTGTAACATTTTCTCCACCCAGGATCACGCCGCTGCTGCCATCGCAGCCACAGGTGTCCCCGTCTTCGCCTGGAAAGGCATGAACGACGAAGAATTTGACTGGTGTATCGAACAGACTCTGTTCTGGCCCGACGGAAAAGGCCTGAATATGATTCTCGACGATGGTGGCGACCTGACTGTCATGGTTCACGAGAAGTACCCTGAACTGCTGAAAGAAATCAAAGGTCTGACCGAAGAAACAACCACTGGCGTGCACCGTCTGCACCAGATGCACGAACAGGGAAAACTGGGTGTGCCTGCCATCAATGTGAATGATTCGGTCACTAAGAGTAAATTCGACAACCTGTACGGCTGCCGCGAATCACTGGCCGATGGCATCAAACGTGCCACCGATATCATGATCGCCGGTAAAGTCGTTGTTGTCTGTGGTTATGGTGACGTGGGTAAAGGTTGTGCCGACGCCATGAAAGGCCTGGGAGCCCGAGTCCTGGTTACAGAAATCGATCCCATCTGTGCTCTGCAGGCCGCAATGGAAGGTTATGAAGTCACCACGATGGAAGACGCTGCCAGCCGCGGCGATATCTTCGTGACCGCCACCGGATGCTGCGATGTGATCTGTGGCGAACACCTTGATCAGATGAAGAACGAAGCCATCATCTGCAACATTGGCCACTTCGATTCCGAAATTCAGGTCGCGTACCTGAAAAACCGGAAAGACATCGAACAGATCGAAATCAAACCACAGGTTGACAAATTCGTTTTCCCCGATGGCAAAGCGTTAATCGTACTCGCCGAAGGGCGACTGGTTAATCTGGGATGTGCAACCGGACACCCTTCATTTGTGATGTCCAACAGCTTCAGTAACCAGGTCATTGGCCAGATTGAACTCTGGAACGAAACTGACAAATATGAAATCGGGGTCTACATGCTGCCTAAACATCTGGATGAAGAAGTCGCCCGACTCCACCTGGACAAACTGGGTGTGAAACTATCGAAACTCAGTGACAAGCAGGCCGAATACCTCGGCATTCCCGTCGCAGGTCCTTACAAACCGGAATACTATCGCTACTAAGAGCGATCGTCTGCTGAATTAAGAACTCTGCCAAACCCTCCGGATTATCGCTTATCGTGGTCCGGAGGGTTTATGATTTGTGCACAGAAAACTCTGATTGTCTCATCGCGAGTGAGTTTTTATAATCCCGGTATCTAACTGGTGTTAAACCATATCCTGCAAAAAGATTTCCACTCGAACAGAAGAAAGACCGCTTCATGACACGCATCACTTCACGCCGTGACTTTCTGAAACAAACATCGGCATTCACTGCCGGGCTCGCATTTGCCAGCTGGACCGGTTCTGCCCTGGCAACAGCTGCTCTCAATCAGCCTTTGTTTAAAATTTCACTGGCTCAATGGTCTCTGCATCGCGCGTTGCGTGGCGGGAAGCTGGATAACCTCGACTTTGCGAAAGTGACCAAAGAAGAATTTGGTATCGACGCAGTCGAATATGTGAACCAGTTTTTCAAAGATAAAGCCAACGATGAAAAATATCTGGCTGAGATGAACAAACGGGCCGCTGATGTCGGCGTGAAAAATGTGTTGATCATGATTGATGGAGAAGGAGCGCTCGGCGACCCCGATCCGAAAAAACGAACCCAGGCGATTGAAAATCACCACAAGTGGGTGACTGCCGCCAAAACACTCGGCTGTCATTCCATTCGTGTGAATGCCCGCAGCAATGGAAGTTTTGAAGAACAGCAGAAACTGGCCGCCGATGGCCTGCGTCGACTCACCGAGTATGCTATGCAGTACGGCATCAATGTACTGGTGGAAAATCATGGTGGCCTCTCCTCCAATGGTGCCTGGTTGGCGGGCGTGATGAAAATGGTCAACCTGCCCGAATGCGGAACATTGCCGGACTTCGGAAATTTCGTACTTGATCGCAAAACCGGCGAACAATATGACCGCTATAAAGGCGTTAAGGAATTAATGCCTTATGCGAAGGCCGTCAGCGCCAAAACCCATGATTTCAATAAAGACGGAGAGGAAATCAACACGGACTACGTGAAGATGATGCAGATCGTCCTCGACGCTGGTTACCACGGGTACGTGGGAATTGAATACGAGGGCAAGAAACTGGATGAATACGCGGGCATTAAAGCCAGCAAAAAACTCTTACTCAAAGTTCGTGAAGAACTGACTCCAGAACCCGAAGCAGCGCAAACCAGTCCGCAACCTGTTGATCCTGCCTGCTGTGGCCGTCAACGTCGTGGCTTCTTCCGCAACCGACGCTTCCGAAGATAAACGTTTGACAGATTCATGAAATGAAAAACGCCCCCTGGTCCAGTAGACCAGGGGGCGTTTTGTGTATCTCGATGATGTTACGAAGCCCGATGGGCTTTGGAGACATCACGATCAGAGAGAATTTCGCGTGCGACATCCGTTACAAAGTTATCTGCTCCCAGCCATTTTTCTTTTTTCGGAGCAGGGGCCCCGACATTCATTCCCACACCCGGATTCCATAAAGCGGGCAGGGTATGTTTAATGGCTGACATATAGGTTGTGAAAACAGGATATTTCGTATCGGGATTATCTGCCTGGTAATTGTCCATCTTTTCCACAAGCTTGTTATGAGCAATCTTGGGATGGCGATGGTGAGGACCATGCACGAAAATATCAAAGTTAATATAAGTACAGACGCGGGTAATCAGGTTTGAACCAATCACAGTCCGTGTCCCCAGCAGGGGATCGTAACTTTGCATCCCCAGGTGTTCGGTATATTTACGGAAGGTCTGAATCACACTGGCAATCCAGTGAGGGATTACCCAGGCCATCAGGAAAGGAACCCAGACTGAAAACCAGGTAACGGCTCCCAGAATGGCTGCCCAGACGACGGCCATAACGGCGTATTCTATCCGCATGGTTTTGATCACCTTCGGATTTTTGACCGGCGTGTTCTTACTGAAGCAGAGGCGGCTGTAAACGAAGGGGGATGTAATAAAGCCCAGGGGGAGTTCCAGCCAGCAGAAAATGCGACGAAACGTCAGGGATGTCGTGGGGTCTGAGTAAGGCCACAATTCCCAATCACCCGGTTTATTCAAGTAGGCATGATGACGGATATGGGCTTCCCGGTAGGCAGTGTAAGATACAAACAGCATGGTGCCAATGGCACGGCCCAGCATGATACTTACCCAGGGTTTACCACAGATGCTCTGATGTGATGTTTCATGAAAACAACTCGACCAGCAGAACATGCTGTAGGCAGCAACAAGCGTGCAACCTACCACAAACGGCCAGGCGGTCGTCGGCCACTGTAAAGCCAGCGCCATAATGGCTGCGGAACCAAACAGGGAATGTAAAAAACGGGGAGTTGTCGACTTTGTTTCGAGATCAGTAATCTCTTTAGCGGTAAAATGAGTCACCGACATGGCACTTACCTCCTGGTTGTGCTCAAACTTTCAAAACGGCTCGTTAAAATACGTATCGGAAAGTTGAGTCCAAAGATCATCAAGTGAAATGGAACATTTGGCCCACTTCACATTGAGACTCGGCAGTGTCTGCCTAAACCACCCACTCTCTCCGACACAATAACCATAAGTCGAAAAAGTGGATGATGCATAATTGAAACATGCAACAGCACAGGCAATTCACACATTCTTGGCAAACTGTATAGAATACAACGATTATACACTGTGCGCAGACTAAGTGCGAGATAATTTTATTGTTCTGGACAAAATGATAGCAAAGAGATTATTTCTCTGCGGGAGGGAGATAGAGGTAGGATTCTGGAAACAGTTTTTGGGTCATCAAAATCGTCTTTGATTTCCCGCCATTCCAGAGATCCCATTGCGGATCCGCGTATTGGGAAAAGAACTGATCCATCCGCTGTTTGAGTTTATCCCGGGTCTGCTGGAATTCTGCCTGATCTACCAGATTCTTGTGCTCCTGGGGATCAGCGACCAGTTGGTACAACTCATTGGGTGATTCATGGAGACGTTCGATATACTTCCAGTCTTTTGTACGAATCGACCGTACGTTCTCAAATTCATAAAAAACAACCTCCGTCCAGGGAATCTGTTCTCCTTTGAGGACCGGCGCAAAATTACGTCCGGGGGTTGCTGGTTTCGTGGGAATTTTGTCCGCTAATCCCAGATAATTCAGCAATGTGGGATACACATCGTAATTGGCCACCATCATGTCCTGGCGTGCTCCAGAGACGATTTTTCCCGGCTGAGAAAAGATCAGGGGAATCGTCATGGTCCAGTCGAACGCGGTCAGTGGTCGTGTATGATCCCCCATGCCCCAGTAACCACTGTGGCCACCTGATAGTCCTTGGTCTGCAGTGAAAATCACCAGGGTATTCTCTCGTAGTCCCAAATCATCAAGGGTCTGCATAATCTGGCCGACCCCATCATCGACGCCTGAGACTTCTGCAGCATATTTGCGAATGATACCCAAGTCGCCAATCCAGTCTCCATAATTGAAGTTCCAGGGTTGCGCTTTTTCGCGAGGAAACGAAGGAAAAGTCATCTTTTCATAATCTGCTTTGAACCGGTTGCGAATCGGTTCTTTCATTGCCGAACCTAATCCGTACGGACCATTGTAAGCCAGGAATAGAAAAAAGGGCTTCTCCTGATTCTGCTTGATGAAATTGATTCCATGCTGAGTCCAGAGGTCAGTCAGGTAAGTCGGTTCCTTGCGAATTTTCTCGTGTTCAATGACGTTCTGATCATAAAAGCCGGCACTGCCACCATGAGGTTTGGTAATCCAGTAGGAAAAGCCCTCCTGCGGATAAAGGTTATCTCCCAGGTGCCATTTCCCTGACAAACCACAGACATAACCGGCATCATGTAATACCTGTGGGATCGACTGGAATTCTTCCAGTGTGTTAAAGGAATCGGGTCCGGTTTGAATCCGGGTTCTGAGAAAACAGTGCACCCCGTGCTGACAGGGCATCAGACCGGTCAGAAAAGACGCCCTGGTTGGCGAACAAACGGCGTTATTCGCAAACGCGCGGGTAAACAGTGTCCCTTCTTTCGCCAGCTGATCGATGTGGGGCGTTCTGATATCTTTATTTCCGTAACAGCCCAGAGTCCACTCGCCATGATTATCTGTCATGATAATAATCACGTTGGGACGCTTCTGCTCTGCCGCCATGAGACGATCAACTGATCCACAGCTCAGCAGTAAAATCAGCACTAACGAGACGGCAACGGAAGATAACTGACGTGACATGACAATTCCTTTCGGATGTTGAAATCAAAACGCTGACATCCAGCATGAATTATCCGTACCCGGTTTTCAAGCGGCGCTTTTCATCACATCAGAGTTTTTCGCAA
>AZIC01004985.1_pt1 | contig 23958 bp, 19 predicted proteins | sample 359061 | NCBI WGS metagenome assembly AZIC01 (sample SAMN02429709, study PRJNA222657) | marine sediment metagenome | biome: Sediment sample; isolation source: sample MGS-MES from oil contaminated site at the harbour of Messina (Sicily... | place: Italy: Messine | collected 2011-04-30 | depth 1 m m
CAGTGCCAGTTGTAATGGATCAGGTTGTCTACGTATTTCTGACGGGGAGCCGGTCCCTGCCAGAGATCGTAGTTCAGATCGCCGGGAACAGCCGCTGGCTTTCCGTTACCGATCGAACCACGGGCGCTTTCATAAAAAGCACGTGCGAGATAAACATCGCCGATTGCTCCTTCTTTGACTTTCTGAATCCCTTCCTGGATGGATTCACTGCTGCGGCGCTGGCTTCCCATCTGAACCGCTTTTTTATTTTTGCGGGCGGCGGCGACCATCATTTCGCCTTCTTTGGGGTTATGACTGCAGGGCTTTTCCACATATACGTTTTTACCGGCTGAACAACCCAGGATGGTGGCGGGGGAATGCCAGTGGTTGGGGGGGGCGACGATCAGGGCATCGACTTCTTTGTCGTCCAATATTTTGCGGAAATCCCCGATCGCTTGTGGTGCTTTTGTCGTTGCTTTTTCGACTGTTTTGGCAGCCTTAGTCAGACGGGTATCGTCTGTATCACAGACATATTTGATTTCGACCCCATCCAGGGCGCCAAAAATTTTAGCGAGAGCAAGACCGCGCTGCATCCCCATGATGCCAATGGTGACTTTTTCACTGGGGGCATTATTAGCAGCGGAAAGGATGGCCGGTGCTGCGAAGCTGGCAGCAGTGGCTGCCGCCGCTGATTGACCGAGAAAAGTACGACGATTAACCGAATCGGACATAGTCTGGTTCTCCGTAGGTATGGGAGTGAATTTATAGCTGTATGATTATAAAACAGACTAAATTCTAATGGGTTGGGGGGGCAATGAACACAGTAAAAGCATGTACGCAGATATTTAATTAAAAAAACTAATTATATAGGCTTTTACGCGATCTAAAACAATCGAAAGCAGAACAAATCAGGCTTTTCTGATGTAATGGGCTGCAAAACTACGGATATTCTGCCCGTTGAGGACGTGGAACATCCTTAACTGCTGGATGGTTTCCTGGCTGAAGCGGCCGAGGGGAACATGGATCAATTTTTTCTGGTAGCGTTTGGCGAGTCTGCGCCAGCCGATTCCCGGGGGGGCTCCACTCAGCACGGCAATGTGTGGTTCCTGGCTGTAGTGACAGGCTGCGACCAGCAGGCGTTCTTCGAGTGTATCGACAAAGTCGAACTGGAAGTCGTTCCAGATATCCTGCACGGGGCGTGGCGGAAACAGGAACAGCGCACCGCCGTAGGTCGCCATCCCGATGCCCGGTCCAACCATATCTTTGCGATAGTCGGTGGCGAAAAAAGCAAGGGTCGATTCGTCCTGGTGCTCAGCATGCCAGGTAAGCCGGTACGGGTAGTCACGCGGATCAGCGGGGGAGTCGAACAGCATGATCACACAATCCAGTTTCCCGCGACTGGGGGGAAGTACTTTGACGTGAATTTCTCCCGAGTGCCAGTTCCGGAGGGTTTCACGGAGATCGAGTCCGTCTTTCATGCTGGTGGTGAACTTTTCCGTTCGCGCCAGATCGACGCCGAGCAGATTTAACGCATGATCTTTCACACTCGTACGAAATTTTTCGATGGCGACATCTTCGGGAGGCCAACTGCATTGTTTAAACGGATCCCATTTCATTTCCCATTCATCCTGCTTGGGTTTGGGTGTCTTGGGAGTGAGTTCACAATTCCGCCACGAGATGGGATTGCCGGGCAGACGATTACTCATTTCCAGCATGGTTCCGTTGGGAAGCTGGGCCTGTTCGATGCCGAAGCTGAGTTTTTCAAACGGGAGCAGATGTACGAACGGGTATTCACGGGAGGTTTCTGCGATCTGAATGGCAAACTGATCGCCGGCCACCTGTTGTGCGGCTTTGACCAGCGTGTAGAGATCGGGGGTCATTCGGCGTTCGATGAGCGAGAGGTTGCGCACATATCGAAAGTAGACTGACAGCAGTTTGGGCGTGATCTTACGGCCTTTGGATTTCAGTTCGAGTCGATAACGGTCGCGTGCGGTCAGCGCCAGTTCTTTGATCCCGTCCACGGAGAGATTTTCGTCATCTTCCAGTTCAGAGCGTGCTGCCTCATACAACCCTGTGATATAAGGGAGTTCGCCGAGCATGAACAGCAATGTTTCTGGATCAGCTGAATAGATAGCGGTTTCGTTGACTTCTTCATGTTCGATTTCCAGAGGCAACTGGTCGATGTAGGCATCGTGAATCCAGGGCCAATCGGAAAGTGAGCAGACCAGCAGGATCGACTTGTATTTCTTTTCCAGTTCCCGCAAGCGATGCGCCATCATCACACAGCGATTGAGAGGCTGACCTTCCGGAAGTTTATTAAGTGCCGGTAAGACCGCAGCGGCAAAATTTTCCAGGGGAACTTTTTTTAACGCATAGGGATCGGGCAAAGACGTAGAGATGCTTTCGAATCGCTGTGTTTCCAGATCAATGAAGTGCCGGTCGATGTGTTCCATCATGGCGATTCGGAGTGCTGCGATTACACCCTGGCAGGGATCGATGGGGACATAACTGCAGAGCCGCTGCACCTCATCATCGTCGTCTTCTTCTTCCCAGGGGGCAGAGCCCGAGATCGAGGGCTCTTCCTGCACGACGGCGGTAATGCTGGGCAGAAACGTGATGGCCCGTTCCACATTCTCCTGAAACGAAGGGGGAAGAGGAACGGCCAGGCAGTCAAAGTCGTTATTGAGCATGACGCGACGGACTTCGATCGCGAAGTCACCGCTGCCATGTATCAGTGGTAAGACAGAAATGCGAGGACTGATTTTCAAAAAACTGGAGTGAGGAGATGTCATAATAGATTCGTCCAGTTTCCTGCAATCAAGCTGTGATTGCGATTGACCGTGATACAAGTAAAGCGTTATTCAGAATAGTTGTACTGTGACCGGTCAGGCTGTCGAGCGATCAGGACCATTTCCAGCCGGTAGTTTCTTTCAGATTTACAACACATTCAACGGGCCATTCACCCTGATGCAGTTTGACAATATTCTGAGCCGCCATTGCATAGGCGTCCCGATGCGATTCCTGATCGAGCCCGCCTGTATGACAGCTTAACAGAACATTTTCCAGTTTGATCAGTGGACTTTCAACAGGCAATGGTTCTTTTTTGAAAACATCGAGTCCCGCGGCCCGTAAATGTCCTGATTCAAGAGCTTCCACCAATGCATTTTCGTCAACCAGTCCCCCGCGGGCGGTGTTAATCAGCACGGACCCCGGTTTCATGATGGCAAGTGTATTCCGGTTAATGAGGTCGATGGTATCGGGGGTGACAGGCAGGTGCAGGGTGACATAGTCAGATTGTTTCAGCAGTTCTTCGAGGCTGAGCATTTTAATCTGATGCGTTTTGGCAAATTCTTCGTTGGGGTAAGGATCGAAAGCCAGTACCTGCATTCCCATGCCGATGGCGCGGGTGGCGACAGCCTGACCGATACGCCCCAGACCGACGATGCCGATGGTACTGCCCCAGACGCGTGGTGTTAACTCCCGTTCCCATTCGCCGCTGCGAACGGCGCGGTCCTGGGTGCGAGTCATGCGGGCAATGCCCATGAGCAGGGCAAACGCCTGTTCTGCGACAGAATGGTGATTCACTCCCGGTGTGATGGTGACGACAATATTCTGTGCGTCGGCTGCTGCCAGATCGACGGCATCAAAGCCGACGCCGTAACGTGAAATCACTTTCAGGTCGGGCAGTTCTTCCAGAACTTCGCGGGAATAGATCTCGGCACCGGCGAGGACGGCATCGTAACCCTGAACCTGTTCGACCACGCGGTGTGGTTCTTTGCGGAGGTCGACTTCTGTGGGAACCGTGTCGACCTCAAAACCTGCGGCCTGCAGTATTTCGAAATGCGGGCCGAATTCACACATTTTGGCAGTACAGATGACACGAGGCATGATCGGTGTTTTTCTCTTAAAACAGTGCAGGGATACGGTAAAACGGGTACTGTTACTCTAGCGGAAGTCGATATCAGCTGACAACGTTCCCATGGTGAAAAAACAAAATGCCTGCTAATCACCGGGGGGGATGAAAGAATCGTTCTGCACTCTGGACGGTCTGGGGGTCCGTTAGTCGCAGCAATTTGAGAAACTGCTTTGCTTTCCGGGAGGTTTCTATATCATTACCACCAGCCTGGGTTGGGGGGACAAGCGATGCCACCAGAAAATAGCGGATGATGGCTTTTTTAATCGAACGTACATCGTAGTCTTTGGCAGCATACAGATCGGCCAGGCGATCCATGACGTCCCAGTCTTCCCACCGCGCCAGATTCGCGATGACCAGATCGGCCAGTTCGGGGCGCTCCAGCAATAGTCGCATGGACTGATTCAGGCGGCGTTTCTCAATCTTTTCCTCTCCAAAGGTCCACATGAAAGAGAGCGCCTGCAATCCGGCAAACGTCTCACTGAAGGCCGCTGTTTTATCCCGGAATTTGGTTTGGTCAATTTTGTCCAGGCCGACGGAACCTGTCAGCAGCAGGTAACCGGACATCAGGCCTCCGATGCCGATGCGGAACTCCTGCGCCGGAATCTGAATCTTTGCTTCCATGAACTGGATGTCCGACTCTCGACCACATAGCCCCAGCAGCAAGCCGTACAGGCCCAGTCGGGGGACGGGGGTGTTTTCGTTTTCCAGCCAGCTGCGCAGTTTTTCTCGTGGTAGTTCTTCCGCAAGGGGGGTGACTGTTTCGAAAGGGGAATTCGCGAATTCCGCAAAGGCGTCGTTGGCAATGATCTGGTCCGGGTGTTCCAGATAGTTCAGGAAATAGCGGAGTCGCGTCGTAGTCTCTGCTTTCTGCGCGGGGGCCTGTTTTAAATAATGAATACTGGCGCTGGTAACCGCAATCGGCTCATTCCAGTGAAGGCTGATTCCGCGGGTTCCTGTCAGCAGAAATAACTCATCTGGTTTGCCTGCGTAATGTCGAGAGAGGGTAATCTGCTTGCCGACTTTCAGATTGCTTTTCAGGGGTTGATGCAGCACCTCTGTGATTACGAAGTTGGTCTGTCCCGATTTTTGAAACGTTCCCGTCACGGAGTTCGACCATTGTCCCAGGATGGCAACATCCGCTTGAGCCAGTTGTTCGGAAAGCGTTGTAGAAGGACCCGGACAAAACGGACAAGCCACCAACTGCGATAAGTTTGAATTCAGCAGAAAGCCGCAGAGGATAAAAATGATGCTGCTTTTGATATCCGTTCGTTTTCGCACGTTCATAACCGGTCCTTCGGTCAATAGAGGTTGTCAACAACTTTCAGCTGTCATCGCGCGATCAAAACTATCTCGCTTCTTACTTGAGGAAGAAGAATCGTTCTGCGCTCTTGACGGTTTTAGGATCTTCCTGGCGTAGTTTGTCGAGCAGTTTCTTTGCTTTTTCGGCGGTGGCTGCATCGGGGCCAACCCCCTTTTTATTCTTGCCTTTGGACGCGACGAGCAGGTAACGCACGATGGCCCGTTTGATCGAAGGGATGTCATAGTCCCCTGTGCCATACATGCCCATCAGACGGTCAATAACGGACCAGTCATCCCAGCGGGCGAGGTCGGCGACGACCAGATCGGTGAGTTCAGGGCGATCGAGCAGCAGTCGCATGGATTTCCGCAGGCGTTCTTTATCGATGCGACCATCGCCGTAAGTCCACATGAACCGCAGGGCCTGCATGGCGGCGTAAGTTTCGCTGAATGCGACATCCTTTGGAACGAATTTGGTTTCATCAATCTTATCCAGTCCGTCCGATCCGGTCAGCAGCAGATATCCGGAAATGACGCCATCGATGCCCAGCCGAAATTCTTTGGTGGGCTCATTAATTTTCTTTTCCATGAAAGAGACATCTTCCCCGGTGCCACAGAGCCCGAGCAACAGACCGTACAGTCCGATGCGTGTGACTGGTGTGTCCGGATCAATGAGCCACTGACGGATTTTTTCGCGGGGCATTTCCTTGGAGAGGGGGGTGATCTCTTCATAAGGTGCATTTGCGAATTCCGCATAGGCGTCGTTGGAGATCATCTGGTCGGGGTATTCGAGAAACTTCAGGAAGTATTTGAGTCGCTTGGATGTTTTCTCTTCGGGAGCGGGTGCCTGTGAAATGTAATGGAAGCTGGTTTCGGTGACTTCGATCGGGTCGCCCCAGTCAACTTCGGCTCCTTTGGTTCCCAACAGCAGAAACAGATTGCCTTTTTTACCGGGACGATGACGGTTGATGGTGATCTGGTCTCCGGCCTTGAGTTTGTCCTTGTCTGACTGCCGCACGATCTCTTTGACTTCGAATACGGTTTTGCCCGCTTTTTCCAGTGTTCCTTTTTCTGCTTCGGTCCATTGTACCAGAACGGCTACATCGGACTGCGAAAGCTGTTCTGTCAATGTGAGTGACGGAGCAGAGCAGAAGGGGCAGGCGGTGAGGGCCGGTGTTTGTGCGAATACGATCAGGCCACAAATGAGTGCCAGGAAAACGCGATTATTAAAATACTTTGTCAGACCAGTCATGTGCCGAACCTCGTGGCGGTAGAAAACAGTTATTGGTGAAACGAATCGGATTCGTTATTTGTCGTGTGATTCTTCATTATTTATCAATGACAATGGCATCGTCAATCGTGTAGATACGTTCGAGTTCTCCATCAAAGCTTTCCGCGTTGATATGAAATACCCCGACGACATCAAAGGGACGATTGAGGATATAGTCGGCAGTGACTCCTTCTCGCATAATTACCGGAAACAGATCATATATTTTCGGGTTTTTGCCGAAACAGCAGATCTGGTTATCCCGCGCGAGCAGAAAATATTCATTGCCTGACTGCTGAAAGGGGGGATACATAAACCCGCGAATGCGAATGCGTTTTCCATCCAGGTTTTTCAGCCATTCGGGCATGAGATCCGGGGCCTGGGGCGTGACCGGTTCCATGTTCATGACTTTCAGTAAATCGAGATCGTCGTAATTGACGAGCAGCGCATTTTCGGGAGAGGTCCTGCGGAAGGAGCGTTCTTTGACCAGGATTTTGACTTCGCGTGGTTCGCTGGCAGTCTTTTCCTGCGCGACTTCCTCCACTGTCAGGGCCCGCATTTTGGGATCGGGTCTCTGCGCGACGACGGGCAAAGATGTATCGGTAGGCAGTGTTTCGCCTGACTTCTGAGGGGCAACATCCGGTGTGGCGGGAACGGTTGCCGGCTGTTCGGGGTGTGGCTCAGATACCTGTGGTTTTACAGTAGCGGAAGCGGAAGTCGCTACCTGGGCTTCTGGTTCGACAGGCTTTTGAGCAGGCGTAGTCTCAGCTACTGACTTGGTTGATCCGGTATCAGTCTGGGGTCGGTCCTGATCAATCTTTTCGCTGAACTGCCGGTAATCGGTTGAGTCAGATGATGAGGAACACCCACTGACAACGACAGACAGACTGCCCAGAATAAAAAGCAGGAACATGAATTTAAGCGGTTGGGTAGGATTCAGGTGGGCCTGCACGTGATCAATCTCCTGATGATCGGGTGGTTGCACCAACTTCCTGACAAAGTTGATAATGGCTCAGACTGGAGATCAACCTGAGCCATTCAGATAAACAGTGGACGCTAACTTGGTTTTTCTTTTCCGGGTTTCAGAATCGAAGCTGAACTCACACTCAATAGGCAGTTCGAGCCTGTTCGAAGTGGGTTCCCTTTATTTGGTATACGGGGCGCAGTTCACCTGCTGTGGTGGGGGCTTCTGCCAGGAACTCGCCTGCGACAGAGACCAGGCCGGCATAAAAATCAGCCCGTTTGTCCCCCTGCATTTCAACGAGGATCATATCTTTGACGTCAGGCTGTCCGCCGAAGCAGCATTGGCCGTTATCTTTGACCAGGATAAAGCTCTTGAGATCTTTGGTACTACCGGTGGGATACATGTAGCCTTTGAGGAAGATATTCTGTTTATCCAGTTTGAGCACTTCGGGGTTCACCCCCTGAACGCCATCTTTGGTGACAAAGCCTTTAGCAGAGATATCATTGCTGAAGTTCAGGCGGTGGTAGCCTTCCGGAACTTCATTGGCATAGACAAAAGACTGATAGGAGACGCCACTGATCAGAAAGAATGTCGAGAGTACCACTCCCGTAGTCGCCACCGTCTTGCCTCCCAATTCACCAGCCGAGCGTTTAATGCTCCAGAGGCTGATCAGGGAAACAACAATCCCAACGACGGCAATACCCAGACCAATAATGCCAAACAGGGCAATGAAGGAAAACAGGCCGAGGGCCAATCCTACGACAGCGGTCGGGGGAACGGGTTTGTACGAAAATTCATCCTGAATGTCAGCAGGATTTTGCAGCGATTGATTGGAGCCATCAAGAACTTGCGACATCTTGCAAGGCCTTTCAAAAAGTCAGCAGAAATCAGATAAAGAAATAAGTCAACAAAAACAGCAACGATCACAGCCGAACCAGTATTGGCAGGGAGTGAAATCACTACTCTCTCTATCATATCATGCACCCGAAGCGAGAGCACCCCTGAAATCGCAGAGAAAACCAGAGAAATCACGCAGTCTGACGAATGGTAGCTCGCCTGTGTGCTGCTTTTTTGAGATCATTCCCTGATTTGGGTCTGGTACTGATAATGAGTACGTAACGATTTCCTTCAGTATATACGTAATCAGGCTGTTTTTTGTTGAATTTTTATCAAACTTAAGAATCTCAGCAATTGTTCTGAAATGGTCTGTGTCATAAGGCTCATAATCATAATAGTTTATGAAATATTTTGCCGGTCCTCTCTTTGGGGGCGATTCGGAACTCGAAATCAGAATCTTCCTGGAGGGAACATCTGTCAGGAATGTTCCAGACAGCTTTCGACTTCCTTCTGATATTCCTGCAATCCTGGTACTTTCAGCCCTTTGACCTTGGCACCATCGTCCCAGCGTCTGAGTAAGACGGCGGTGTGGTGAAACGGGCTCTGTTCGAATTCTGCAACTTCGGTTTCTGTCATCAGGCCTCCCTGGAGCTCAAAACTCCGCTGAGAGGCGCGGGAGAGACCATTGAAATAGTCTGCGTTGACTGTGCAGAGATAGCGTTTGGCCGGGACATGCAGAAAAATGGGTTCCGTGACCGCTTTGCCAAAGAACGGGGCCAGTTGCTGTTCACCGACAGTTTCGTGCTGCCAGTCTTCAGCGAGGAAGTGATTTTGCTCATCGTGTTCGTCCATCAGGAAATGGCCGATGTCATGCAGCAGGGCCGCGGTAATCTGTTCCATGGTCGCATGGCTTTTTTTTGCGAGATGGGCTGCCTGGAGTGCGTGTTCCAGTTGGGTGACCGCTTCGTCGTAGAAGCTCTGCCCGTGATCCTGCATCAATTCGAAGAGTGAGGTCACTCTTTCACGGGGTGTTTTTGTGAGTGATAAGACGTCACAGAGTGAGAGTTCTATTTTTTCATTCATGTTTGCTGCGCTGGCTTTCCATCAAAATGACCAATCTTACTGATTTTCAGTTTCTCGCCTGCAGTCGTATCAGCCTGGGCGAACGAACGTCGTTTGTCTGCGTAGTAGTCCTCTCGCAGATCACCTTCTGCGCGGGCGTTGTAAGTGAGATACAACGTTCGACGCGGTTGCTGCGTTTCGTTGAGGGGACTTTTGTGAGGTGCATACGAACTGAAAAAGAGTGCGTCCCCCGGTTGCATGGGAACCGGTTCCCATTCCAGAGTGTCGGCGTATTCACTGTCGATGCAGCCATTTTTATTCAGATGTAATAGTCCGCGTTGATGCAGTTCGGGGGCAAAAAAGAGACAGCCGTTTTCGGGAGTCGCGGCATCAATGGCGATGGAGCAGGTAATGTGATTTCGGATGAATTCATACGCGGGGGCATCCTGATGCGCTGCATAGCCGCCGCCACCTGGATATTTGTAGTTAATTTTTTCCTTATACAGGATTGCCGGTTCCCCCATTAACGCGCCGGCACAGTCGGGAATTTTTCCCTGTGTGAGCAGTTGACGGATGCCCGCGTGAAAAGCCAGGATATATTCCGTGCGTGCGGGTCTGACGCCAAATGGTGTCTGTTCGAAGTGGTGCATCCACTTTTCATCGTCGGCAGGCCAGGAGCTGATTTCTTCTACCCACTCGCGCAGATTTTCCGTTTCTGACGCGGACAGAAATCCGGGTAGCTTTACATAGCCGGTTTGATTCCAGCGGTCGAGTTGAGAGGCAGTCAGAGTTGTGTTCATGATACGACACCTGTATTGGGGGCCAGGCTGGTTTCGGTTTCCAGTTCGCGCAATTGCTCTGCTTCACTGACCGTCTGTTTCTGGCGAAAATACCAGACGACGACCAAAGTCCCTGCGATGGAGACGGGCGAAATAATCAGCGCCAGCCAGAACAGGAGGGCTACGAAATCCAGATTCTTCTGAAAGATAAGATTAACGATGACCATCAGGATCACCGTGCTGATGTAACCTGCAAAATCTCCAAGATAGAGCAGGTATCCTACGTTGCTTTTGTCACGGATCATGGCGATGACCCGTTCATAGATGGTGGTGTGGAACAGGACATAAGGCACATACAGACTGATGCCGATCAGCACCATGAACTGGAACGCGGCGGCTTCTGTCCAGGCGGTGGTTCCCCAGTAAGAGAGCGTTGTCACCAGGGCACACCCGAAGCCGAGACCGACCATGATCATGCCTGCCAGAAAGGCGCGATAGTTAGCGCCGATGAAGACGACGACTGCGCTCAAGGCAATGACAGCGATCGCGACCAGCATTTCTGACTGGGCAAAAATTTGCGGTTTATCCACGCCGAATCCGGACCAGATTTCCGCAGCGTAGTCATCGCGCACACTGCGAAAGATGGTGAGTAAGACCATAAGTAGTATCAATACCGTTAATCCCAGCGCATTACGGGAGTAAAACTGTCTCCGCTCATGGCCGTTAAAGGGGGAGCGTTTAGAACGGGCGGTCACATCCAGTTCGCTGGGCGGGGGAATTTGCTCCAGCATCCAGACTCCCACTAAGAGCGGGAGCCAGAACAGGGCGCCAGTAAGAAAGGGCATCCAGAATTCGGAGACGCCATACGACTGCATCAGAATGGCACCCGCGGATTTGACCGTTCCGGAAGCCATGATGAAACTGGCACACAATCCGGCGGCCATCGCTTCCGTGACACGTCGCCCCTCAAGGAAAGCAAAGACGCAGCCAAACACCATGCCCAGCGGTAAGCCGTTACAAAAGAGAAACACCGGCTTCAACCAGTACGGGGCAATTGCATAAGGCAGCAGCGCCAGGTGGGCAATCGCAATCAAAGACAGAATCATGGCAGCCCGACGGTGTGGCGTCATTTCGGAGATGACTTTGATGCCGATCAGTTTAGACAGGGCATAACCGCTGACCTGGGCAAACAGCAGAATGACTTTATAGCCGACTCCCCAGAACACCAGGTCTTCATACTGCGCGACGGTGAAAGGCTTGCGAAACGCATACATACAGAAGTAAGTGGTAAACGCTGCGACCACAGACCAGGCGGTCAAGACACCTCGATTACTCTGTTCCAGACGCGTCGAGATGTACTCCGATTGAAATCGCATGCGGCGTCAGTACTGAAGAGGCTGTCATTCCAGGTGTTTGTAATGACAGGTAGTCTAAAGTCACAGCATGAAGTGCGAGTGATGTGGGTGTGAATTATGGATGAAGAACGCCCTGCATTGGAGGCAGGGCGTTCATAACAGTCTCTCGAAGCATAGCTGAGTGATGATTTCCAGTTAGAAATCTCCGTCAGTCGCTTAAGGTACTCGCGACATCGGTGCGGTAGGCGGTCATGGCGGGGATGAATCCGACGAGGGATGCCAGGACGACGAGAATTGGCAAAAGGATCAGTTCGGTAGAACTGAAGGTGAACGGGTTAATCAGCAGGCCGCTGCGGGCTTCAATAATCGGAGCGGCGATAAAGACCAGGCCGTGGCCGAGGATGATCCCCAGGATCCCGCCGCCCAGACAGAGCAGCACGGACTCTGAGAGGATAATGCCGAAGACCATCGTGCGGCCTGCTCCCAGGGCGCGCATGATGGCAATTTCTCTTTTACGGTCGGACATCGAGTTGTAAATACTCACAAAAATGCCGACCCCGGAAACGACGATGATCAGAGAAGTCAACACGATGAGCATGGTCCTTACATTGCCCACGATATTCGTCATCAGCCAACTGATCTGCTGAATCGGGTTGACGGCCTGTGCCTGATTCCCTTCTTTCAGTTCCGATTGAAATTTGATGGAGGAAAACCCGCGCAGGCGATCCCCTTTCATTTGTACGAGGACCGCGGTGACTTCCTTCTGGGCGTCAGGAACTTCATGCCCATGATCGTGGCCGCTGTGATCATGGTGATCGTGTTCTGCGCTTTCTTTCAGCTGCGCTTTCAGTTTTTCTTCATCGACTTTTTCTCCGAAGAAGGCGGCTTCGCGGCGGATGGCTTCTTCCAGGGGTTTTTCATGACCGGAGACCTGGTAAAAGCCGCGCAGATTGACGAAGACGGTTCGATCATTGGGAGTTCCCGTGGGTGCCAGGATGCCGACAATTTTAAATTTTTCATCGTGAACGTGGCCACTTTCCGCGGAGCCATGAATCAGGCTGAACTCATCACCCATCTTCCAGTTATTCTGTTTGGCCACGACAGAACCGATGACCGAATCCCAGGTGCCCGGCAGAAACTTTCCCTCTTTGTTGATGCGGAAATGTCGACCGGGAATGTATTCCAGTGCGAAGTAGCGGGGGATGGTGCCGACAATCGGGAAGCCCCCTTTCTGGGTCACATCACCAATGGCAAAAGGAATGGCCTCTTTGATGCGCGAATCGTTTTTCAATTCGGTGTAGTAGCGATAGGGGAGGTTTTCAATGGGGGCTCCTACCCGGAAAACCGTATTCAGCACGAGTTGCAGTGCGCTACCCTTGGGGCCGACAATCAGGTCGTAACCACTGGCGGTCTGATTAAACATGCGATCAATGACGCCGTTGATGACCAGGACAGAGATCATCAGCGTGACACCCAGGGCAACGCTCAATGCTGTCAGTAGAGAAGCGACGCGGCGTTGTCGGATACTTTTCCAGGCAATGGTCAGAGTATTCATAGAGAGATTACTTTGTTCGCAAAAGAAGGATTATGAATGATTCCATCAACATACCACTGGCGTCAGACGCGGGCATGCACCTTGTTGAATTCTGTCAGTGTTTCCACTCGCTCAAATTGCCTGGCGACTTCCTGAGAGTGAGTGACCAGCAGCATGGCGATTTGATTTTGACTGCAGGCGTCGCGGAGCAGTTCTAAGATCGTCTGCTGATTGGCGAGATCGACGTTCGCCGTGGGTTCATCCGCGAGCAGCAGTCGGGGTTGATTGGCCAGGGCGCGGGCCACGGCAACACGCTGCTGTTCTCCCACCGACATCTGTTTGGGGTGATGATGCAGGCCGTGCTCCAGGCCGACGAGGGCCAGCAGTTCCCTGGCACGGTCACGACTCGGTTTTTTTCGGGAAAAGCTCATGCCCAGCAGCACATTTTCCAAAGCGGAAAATGCGGGTAGCAGATTGAAGGTCTGAAAGACGAAGCCGATGCGTTCGGCCCGAAAGCGATCGCGAACGACTTCGGCCATCGAGGCGATTTCAGTGCCGGCGATGGTGATTTTTCCGCTGTCGACAGACGTGATCCCCGAGATGACATTCAGCAGGGTCGATTTACCGGAGCCACTCTCGCCGATCAGGACGACCTGTTCCTGGTCTTTGATTTCAAAGCGTTCAATATCCAGAATCGGGAGCGTGGAGCCATCGGGTTCGCGATAACTCTTTTTCACATTTTCCAGCAGCAGAGACATACTGACCTCGATTGGTGGGCTGAGAAGGCGGCCTGTTTTGCCAAGCCGCAGGAAATCATGTTTGTTTTTGCAAATGTTATGCAATAAGCGTGTTGTTGACTAGGGTTGTTTTGTCAAAAGTTTGCAATTCCCGCCGATCAGAGGGGGGTGGTGATTCTATCTTAAATAATTATTAAGATATGACTTACGTCTCTGGAAAATCAAGTCGAGCCTCATAAGATCGCCGTAGGCCTAATCTGCTGGATTTGCTATAGTTCCGCCTCTCTGATTAAAACCACTACACGGATGGATTGTGAATCAAGGAAGAAGACAAGATGCGAAGTCGTAACCGGGGCCGATTGATTACTCCCTTTCGTTTCATCATGATTGCCGGACTGGGGGTTCTGGGAACCGCCGCCTGGATGTATGACCTGTTACCCTTTCAGGTAAGTAGTGCCCCCACGGGAGCCCTGCATGAAAAGGACCATCAGGCTGCTACTCAAACAGAACCGCAGGCCAACGAGGTTGAGCCGGTCCTGTCGCAAGAAACCATCATTGCCCAATCCGAGCCACCGGCGGAAGTTCTACCGGAAGGAAATGATAATCAGCGTGCTTACAAAACCCGCGATATTGAACTCCCACGGATCTATAAACGAACGATGAGTGGGCAGATCGTCGAAGCGGAAACCATCGTTGATTCGCCGGTGAATGAATCATTGGAGCCTCACCAGTTTAATGCACCTCAGCAGTTTAAAGGAGCGGCACAGCCTCTGCGGCAGGAGCAGTCAGCGATGTCCGCACAGCAGGCAGTTGACCCGCGTGCTCCTCGACAACTGCAACCGCCGGAAGGAATTAAACGCGCCAGCAATCCAGTGATCAAGAACACGGAACATGCGAGCTTTAAAGAAGAGTTTGGCGTCAGCCCGGCGCAGCAGGAAGTCCCCGATCTGATTGCCATTGATGAATTGATTCAGCAGCGGAAGATTCTCGAAGCGCATAAAAGCCTTTCCAAAATCTACTGGGCTCAACCGGAACTCTATCTCGTGATCAAATCCCGGATTGAAGAGACGGCGCGGATGATTTACTTTTCTCCCCAGCCTCACTTTATGACGCCTTATGAAATTCAGCCCGGTGATCAACTTCGTAAAGTCGCGAAAGATTATAAGATCAACTGGGAATATCTGGCGAAACTGAATCAGATTGATCCAGTGAAAATCAGACCGGGGCAGAAGTTGAAAGTCATTAAAGGGCCCTTCCATGCATTTGTGGATCTGAGCGACTTCACATTAACTATACACGCCCATGGCTACTTCGTTCGCCGATATGCCATCGGAACCGGGAAAGATTCTTCAACTCCCACCGGAAAGTTTGTCGTGAAAGACAAACTGGTTGATCCGACCTATTATGGTCCCGATGGCGTAATTGCCAACGATGATCCAACCAACCCGCTGGGGGAACGTTGGATTGATATCGGTGACAGCTATGGTATTCATGGCACGATTGACCCGGCTTCCATTGGTAAGGCGGAATCGAAAGGCTGTGTGCGGATGCTGAATGAGCATGTCGCGGAAGTTTATGACCTGCTGGGCATTGGATCGCAAGTGGTGATTCGCCCCTGATTTTCCGGGTGTTTCAGAACACAGACCAGTGAACCGTGATGCATTTGTAACCTGCAGCAATGTAATAAACACGAATTCGGGTTTTCTTGCCCTGTGGTCCGTTTGAATGTTGAATTCAAGCCTGTAGAATATGTGTGACAAAACCAGATCTGAGCGCAGGCAATGGACGTGCGCCGACTGATTTTGCATTCGCGAACGTCACACATTCAGGTTAGGGAACAGAGCATTCATGTATGATCGGGAAAAGCTGATCGAGTTGTTTCGGGAACGGGCTTTAAAGTTCGGTGATTTCACACTGGTTTCAGGCAAGAAGAGTACGTATTACCTGGACGGCAAGCAGGTGGTCCTGCATTCACACGGGCTGCGGCTGGTCTCAGCTGGCTTGCTGGAACTACTGGGTGATACCGAATTCGATGCGATCGGCGGGATGTCGATTGGAGCCGACCCGATTGTTGCCGGCGTACTGGCCATTGCTGCTGAGCAGGGGAGAGCCCTGAATGGGTTCATGGTTCGTAAAGAAGCCAAGGGACATGGCACGAACAAATATGTCGAAGGTCCCGTGAAGCCCGGCGACAAAGTCGTGATTGTGGATGATGTGATCACCACTGCAGGCAGTGCCCTGTTGTCGGTGGACCGGGCAGAAGAGTTTGGCTGTCAGGTGGTCAAAGCTTTAGGCGTCGTCGACCGTTTGCAGGGAGGGGCTGCAAATTTTGCGAAACGGAATATTCCGTTCGAGTCACTGCTTTCGATTGTAGATTTCGGCATCGAACCCCCGGCAGAAGATGAATAAGGAAAATCTGCCTTAAGTCTTCAATGACAAAGGTCATGCGATCTAGACTGGGTCCCGTTTAACTGTAGCGTCTCCAGATCGATTTGGGCCGAGTATATTAGATTGAGAGATGCTATAATTCATTTAAAGCGCTCTCAAATTGCTGAATTCCCAGGCCCGTATTGAAACGAGCCTGGGGAGATCAGGTGATTTCAATCAGGTTCAGGCTTTACCGGGAATTTGCTGGTTTTTATCGATCGGCACACCAATCATCTGGCCGCTGAAGACCATGCTGTCGCCGACCAGTCCCTGAAAGTTGAACTCGGCGCGTTTGCCGGCACGAATCCGTGCGAGTTGCGCCATGATGACTAATCGTTGATTGGGGAAGACGGGACTGCGGAAGCGGACATCATTCATTCCGCCGAATCCGAGAAAGTCTCCGCCCAGCAGTTTGTACTTGCGTGCATAGAATCCCGCAAGCTGTGCCGAGCATTCACAGAGGATGACGCCGGGCATCAAGGGGAAACCGGGCATATGCCCCCGAACCCAGAATTCATCTTCGCGGACATCTTTATAGCCGACGATACCATGGTTTTCCCGGTCGACGTGCACGATTCCGGAAAGCTGTTCCATCTCAAATCGCTGAGGGTTAATTTCCCTGATCTCTTCGATTCCAAACACGGGGTTATCAAAATCGAAGTCGATTCCACCATAAAGCAACTTGGGAGGCATGGTCTCTATTCTCCATTAGGGGCATCAATATTTTAAACGGCCCTTGTTCCCTGGCAGGGGCCATTATCTATATGAAATGGTTTTACAAGGTGAATTTAGTGAAAGCCTGAGCATCTGTCAGTTGAAACAGGCCACTTTCATTTTTGGTCAAGCCGTGATACTACCAAAAATCGGAAACAATGTTAATCGAGGATTTCTGCTAATTGGCCTAAACTGGTGATCAATCTGTCAGGTTTTGTATCTGAATTACGGACTTGTGCTTTACTGGCATGCACACTGAGTGAATCACCGGCGAATAATACGGTTTTCATACCGAAGTGCCGGGCAATCGCCAGGTCGTCCTCGATGCGGGTTCCTACGTGCAGAATTTGCTCAGGAGCGATTCCCGACCGTTCAAATCGTTCGAGCAGCCTCTCATAAAGAGACGCTGATGGTTTGCGGACTTCTTCGCGATAGGAGAAACAGAAACATTCCTGGGTGAAGAGCTCGGAAAGTGGCGGCAGTTTACCTTGTGAGCTTAATCCCCGCAATAGGTGAACCAATGTGAAAGGCTGTGCATCGGCGAAGAGAGCGATTTTTTTACCCCGTTTACTTAACTCTTCAAGTGTTGTTAAAGCTTCGGGCATTGGTTGGATGCCCTGCAGCGAAGTATGAAAGAAGTAGGCGACTTTCAGACTGAAGTCATCCAGGTTTCCATAGAACGATTCGTCGAACGCGTATTCATTCTTCTGCAGTCGTGTGATGAGTTGTTTCCAAAGTTCAACGGAATTGATTTCCGGCTTTTCTCCTTTGGCAGTCCTGCTGGAAATCTGCTGGTCTTCCAGCAGGCTGCGATATTGTGTGAGCATGTATTCCCAGGGGGCACCTGGTTTGCGGGACATGCTGTTCCACATATTAAACTCTTTAATCGTTTTATCGAGGGCAATCTGCATCCGGAGTTGTTGCCCGTGATCGAACAGCAGGCACCCGTCGGCAATATGGAGCAATGTACCATACACGCTGAATGTAACCGCTTTGATTCCGTCCAAAGGTTTTAAGAAGGGAGTGGCTTTGGGAACAACCAGTTGCGGAGCGACTGGCCAGATCAGGTCATCGCGACTGGCTAACCATTCAGCATATTCTTGGAGTGACTGCGCCATAGTGAGTGCATTATTTCCGGGTTGAGTTGGCAGGAATCGGTTATCAGAAACAGAAGTCGACTTTCAGAGATTACTGAATTGCTGGGAATGGAAAAAGATCTGCTGACCTGCAGGATCCATCACTCGTAATGAATTGAATATCCGGTCGGTCTGTCCGGGAATGTGTGTTGATCTTAGACGAGACATCTGCAGCAGGGCAAGCGAAAAAGACAATTTCAGAAGTATTCCAAACCGAGACAATCGTTTATGAGTTTTAGAAATTCTTCCAACACAAACCGGAATTTCCATCGTAATAGATATGACAGGTGCAATAGCTTGAACCTGAGGTGGGTCCCTGTTGTCTTAACGATTATCCGCCCTTTCCCGGGGTGCAGGCTGGAAAAAGGCCTGAATCCTGTGTGAAAAATTCAAGTGCCTGCAGAAATTTGGTTCATATCTTAAGTGTTTCTCACAAGCGATTTAAGTGCCTGAATTATAGAGGATTACGGCCAGATATTCCTCACAGTTGATTCTTCCCTGCCAGCTAATCCGAGTGTCTCTGTCCGTACTGCACTCTCTCTTGTCAAAGAACTTAAAGTCCTCACTCCAGTTTCGTCGATGCAATTAGGGCAGACGGTTGAAACCGGAAAGACGTAAAAACCACGTCGAACCAGTCAACATCAGTTTGACGGGTTCAGTCCCTTCAATTGTCTGTAAGGGGGGAGAGGACAAGATGGATCTAGTCTGACGAACTGATCTGAATGGTATTGCGATTGTCATTCAGTCCGACCCCAAAAAGTATTACGTACCAGATCCCAAATTTCCTTAAAAATTAAAGATTGGCATTTTGAAACAGTTTCTGGAGATGCTGTCTCCTTAAACAAACCCCGACCCAAGACTACTCAGGTTACAACTTGAAACTGACTGGCCAGGATAGCCGAAACAGTAGTAGGGGTTAAAGCAGAAGAAGAGTAACCTTTCTTCGCATAGATTTGCCAAGCATGTGATTGGAGAGCCCGCAATGAAAACGATCTTCACTACTGGCCAAGTAGCAAAGATCTGTAAGGTTGCACCCCGCACGGTTAGTAAGTGGTTCGACTCCGGTCGTCTGAGAGGATACCGGATCCCCGGTTCTCAGGACCGACGAATCCCACGTGAGCACCTTATTCGATTTCTTAAAGAACACGGTATGCCATTAGGCGAACTGGAAGATGAAGCGATGGGCAAGTTATTGCTCGTTGGTGCTGACACCCAGGTTCGTGCCAGCCTTGACGATCTGATGGCAACTGAAGATTTCAAGATTGAATACGCCGTGAGTGGTTTTGAAGCTGGTATCCAGGCTGAATCACTGCATCCCGACTGCGTGATCGTTGATTTCGCTATGGGTCGCAATGAAGCTCTGATGATCGCTCAAAACCTGCGACGCAACAAAGACTACACAGACTCTGTTCTGATTGCCCTGTTGAGCGATGAAGACAACGCCAGCGGTTTCGACAGAACATTGTTTAACGAAACTTTCCGGAAACCATTTGACGCAGCACTACTGGCCGAACGGATTCGGACCTTGGTTGGACGTAAAAAGCAGATCGCCTAATAGACCGGGCAGGAATGCCTTAAGGTGAGCATGCCAGGGAAGCGTAGTTCTCGATATTATGGACGGTGTCGAGAGAGTGACCCGCTGGACAACCAGAACAATCGCAAAGGGATTTGCTGGTTTGCGTGAACGACTAAACCCGGCCAAGAGGTCAAACTCTTGGTCGGGTTTTTTTACGCGCCGACTTTCTGCATAATGACGGGTATGACACAACTCAAAACTCCAGCCGACATTTCAGCCAAAGAGCGACCAGCTGCCATTCTCTGGTACCTGTTGCTGTCGGGGCTGTCGTTGCTGCTGGTATCCTCCCAACTGGATTGCGCAGAGGATCTCTCCATCACCGGGCCGGGCCCGGGGATGACCGTTGATGAGCCTTTTAATGTAGGGCAGGGCGTGTTTCTTGTGCGGGCGCTGCGCGTGTATGGGCTGGGAATCTTTGCTCCGGAAAGCCTGCGGGAAATCTTTGAACATCCAAACTATCTGCCCGATCACCCCCCCCTGGGACGGTTCCTGATCGGTGTGGCTCATGAATCGATAGCGGGACTGGCTGGTGAGGACAGTCGCCCGTTTGTCGTGACTTATGGCAGGTATGCGTCTGCCGTCTGTTTTGCCTGCCTGGTTTTCCTGGTGGGCTGGTTCACTTATCAGCGGGCAGGTCACAAGGGAGCGATGATTGCGGCTGGTTCACTGCTGGCGCTGCCTCGTCTGTTGGGGCACGCTCATCTGGCGGTTCTCGAGATGCCGACTGCACTGTTTTATTTGTTGGCGGTGCTGGCGGTTGTTCAGTTCTGGGACGGGGAGCAGGTGCCCTCTAAGAAGCGAGCCTGCCTGACCGGCATCCTGCTGGGGCTGGCACTGTTAACGAAAATTCAAGCGGTACTGATTCCGATTCCCGTGATTCTCTGGGCGATCTGGAAATGGCGACAAAACGCGCTGCTGCTTCTCATGTGCTGGGGCGGCGTGGGAGTGTTGGTGTTCTTTCTGGGCTGGCCGTGGCTCTGGTTTGATCCGGTGGGGCATCTCAGTGAATATCTGGGCAGAACAACCGGGCGGGCGGCTTTATATGTGGAATACTTTGGTACGAAATACGCCGACCGCGATTTGCCCTGGCATTATGCCTGGGTCATGTTGCTGACAACGGTTCCTGTAGGATTGCTGATCTGCAGTGGTTTCGGTGTCTCAAAGCTCTGGCGTGATTTCAAAACAGAGCAGCAGCAGCGACCGACGGGCGAACTGTTGATCTTGCTGTCTCTGTTGTGGCCTCTGATTTTATTCACGCTACCAGGCATTACTGTCTATGATGGCGTAAGGCTGTTTCTGATGGTCTTCCCGCTGCTGGCAATTTTGATCGGGTTGGGTGCGGCGATTATGATTGACTGGTTGACCCGGCGCTTCAGTCAGAGGATCGCGATCACTGCAGTCACACTTTTGATGCTTTCGCAGTTCACAGGTTCGATTCTATACGCTCCCTGCTGGCTCAGTTATTACAGTCTGCTGACAGGCGGTTTAAACGGGGCGAATCAGCTTGGCATGGAAGCGACTTACTGGGGAGATTCGCTGTCGGCTGACCTGTTAGGGGAAGTCGTCCAGGAAGTGCCTGACAACAGCATTATTCAAATCGCACCCATTCTGCATCCGGCGTGGCTGCAGATGTTACAGGAAACACCGGAGATTAAGCGCAAAGGAATCCAACTGGTTCCCTTCGAGCCAGAGCGACCCGTCTCACAGTACGTCATGTATTTTCAACGGAATCCTTACCTGCCCGAACTGCTGCAGACTCAGAGTTCAGACAGGTGGACTGTGATCAAAGAAGTCACGCGCCAACAGGTCGCATTGGGCCGACTGGTCTCGCTGAAAGAGGCGCGCTGAACGACTATTGATCGACGGACAGTGCCGGGTGGAACCCGGGGATTTTACAGGGAATCCGGTACAGGCCACTGCCCGCGGTGATATAGAGCGTGGAAGCATCGTCGCCGATTCCAAACGTGCAGTTCGTGGGCAGGCTCGGTGTCGGGATGTAGGCCAGCTCTTTACCTTCCGGAGAAAAGACCACGATGCCAAACCGGCTTTCAGCGCGAAAGGCGGCGTAGATATTGCCTTTCTGGTCGACGGTCATGCCATCAATGCCGGTCTCTTTATCGCCGAAGTCCGCCAGGATTTTTTTCTTGCCCAGGGCACCATCTTTTTTGATGGGAAACGCATTGAGCGTCATCCGCAGCTTGGGTTCTTTGGGAGGATCTTTTTCCAGGCCGCTGGCACCATTGTCGGTTTCTGCAACATACAGTGTCTTGCCATCGGGCGAAACCACGACGCCATTCGGCTTTGTGATATCGGTTGTGGCGCGGTGTACGGTTTTGGTTTTGGGTTCGTAACGAAAGACACTCATGTGATCGAGTTCGAGCGGTTCGTGTCCGACATAGCGGGGATCGGTGAAATAGACCCAGCCTTTGGGATGAATGACCAGGTCATTCGGGGCATTGAATTTTTTGCCTTCGAAGGTTTCGACAATGGGTTTTACTTTTCCGTTTTTTGTGATTTGCGCCAGGCATTGTTTGCCGTTATTGGCACCACAGGCAGCGAGCAGCTTGCCTTTTTTGTTGATCATCAGTCCGTTACTCTGACCGCTGTCTGCACTGAAAACGGTCGTTTTACCGGTTGAGGGATCAAAGGCCATGATCTTGCCTTTTCCACCGGCGAAGTTGATATCGCTAAAGTAAATGATGCCCTCCCTGCTGACGCAGGCGCCTTCGGTGAACCCCTTGTCGACCCAGAGTTCTTCTAATTTTGCATCTGGAGAAACAATGGATGCGTCGCCGGAGGGGGCGGGTGTCGCCGCATAAACCATCGAGCCTGCGAATCCGGAAAAAGCGATGCCCCATACTAGAATGTGTTGCCAGTTGATCATGGTGTGATCCTCTCTGAGGTTTTGATGATGAAATGAGCGATTATCGAGTGTTTTATCCTTTTACAGGTTCTTCCGTTGTTTCAATCGTTTTTGAATTATGATTATTGCGCACCAGCCAGAGTGACGGGACCGCCAGGATGGCGCCTGCTGTGGGACCGACGAGATACAGCCACAGTGACTGCAGATTATTACTGACCAGCGCCGGTGCCAGCGAGCGGGCCGGGTTCATGGAGGCGCCGCAGATCGGCCCGGCAAACATGGCTTCCAGCGCGATGACGGCTCCGATGGCGACACCGGCCAGGATGCCGGTCTCTTTGGCGCCGGTACTCACACACAGAACGACAAACATCAGCATCCACGTCAGCACGCCTTCCAGAATCAGGGACTGCATATCCGAGCCGGCGGGACGCGTCATGCCATAATTGTTGAGACCCGGGAAGATGACTTTTAAGAGCAGGCAGGCGGCAAGGGCACCAATGACCTGACAGACGATGTAAGGTAAAACCTGTTTTCCGGGAAAGCGACCACTGACCCAGAAGGCAATGGTCACTGCCGGGTTTATATGCGCACCGGAGATTTCCCCAATCGCGTAAATGATGGCAGTCACAACCAGTCCAAAGACCAATGCGATACCCACATGCGTGACTGTTCCCCGGGAGACCTGATTGGTGACAATGGCGCCTGCTCCCGAGAACAGCAGGATAAAGGTGCCGAAGATTTCCGCGTAATATTTTTGCATCAGTTGTCGATTCCAGGGTGCGAGAGCGAAAGTTTAGTCGTGTTCAGGACGCGCTGGATTTAACCAGTGTCCCGAGGGATCGGCGCCGGAGACGATCACGCCTTTGGCATTCCAGTCCATGCCGGCCCGGACGTCGGCGGCACAGTAACGCAGGGTCAGGCCACAACGTCTGCGATCCGACTGATTGGCGTCAGAGCCATGCAGCAGCAGATCGGAGTGAATCGAAATTTCGCCGGCCTGCAGCGTGTCATCAACGGGAGTGCCGTACTGCTCTGCATTTTCGATGGTCTGGTTGAGCACGTTGTCTTCATGAGAACCACTGGGGCGATAGGTCATGTGCCCATGGTGATGACTGCCGGCGATGAAGCGCATGTTGGCATTTTCCGGGTCGGCGTCATCAATGGCCAGCCAGACAGTGACGGCTTTAGAGGGAGAGAGTGGCCAGTAGCTGGCATCCTGGTGCCAGGCCACCGATTTTCCATCGTGAGGCATTTTGCAGAAAAAGTGAGAGCCCCAGGCAATGACATTCTCGCCCAGCAGGTCTTTGACATAAGCGACGATTTTGGGATGCGTCAGCAGGTCATAGACTTTACCGTATTTCATGTGCGCGGTGCTGATGGAGTAACTGTTTCCGCCCGCGGCGATCACCGATTCCAGCAGCCGGTCGAAGTACTCCCGATTTTCCTGAACTTCCTGTTCATTGAAGACAGACAGGTTTCGCAGGTAACCATCCTGGTTGAACTGTTCAATCTGGCT
>AZIC01004234.1_pt1 | contig 23823 bp, 21 predicted proteins | sample 359061 | NCBI WGS metagenome assembly AZIC01 (sample SAMN02429709, study PRJNA222657) | marine sediment metagenome | biome: Sediment sample; isolation source: sample MGS-MES from oil contaminated site at the harbour of Messina (Sicily... | place: Italy: Messine | collected 2011-04-30 | depth 1 m m
TGCTGGAGTTATTTGCCTGGAGTGAGGACGAATTTCTACGCAAAATGGAAGGTTCGGCAATTCGCCGCATCGGCCATATGCAGTGGCTGCGGAATATTGCGGTGGCGATTGGTAATATTCCACCGCGGGATGAAACCCATCGTCAACACCTAATCCAGACCCTCAAAGACCGGCGCCCGCAGGTCAATGAACTGGTGCAGGAACATATAGACTGGGCGCTGGTGGAACTGCAGCGGCAATAGCCCACAGACTACACACGGCGCTCTCACAAACAACCGTTTGTTTATAAAAGATTAACGCCAACAACGCGAAAGCCGCAAATAAACGCTAATGCACAGGGCATATTCCGAAACCAATCCATTCGACCCGGCCTGCAGTTAACTATTTGATTTTATTTGCGTTACTTCGCGTTCCTTTGCGGACTTAATTAGAAACCCTGGCAAACTCACCCCAAATACAAACCGCCTTCACTCAGCTGCATTTGGGGCCGTTTATTTCAGTCAATTTTCTTCGCCTCTACATCCTTAAAATAAAACGCCTTACGATAATTCACCAGACCATTGGTTGAAGAATCATGATGATCTACTGGCTCTTTATATGCCAGATCTTCCTGTATCTGCCCCGCCAGCACCTTGCCATATTCCACACCCCATTGATCGAAGGAGTTGATATCCCAGACAACACCCTGCACAAACACCTTGTGTTCATACATCGCCATAATGGCACCCAGCGTTCTGGGGGTCAGACGCTCAAAAATAATTGTATTGGTTGGCTTGTTACCCTCAAACACCTTATGCTGGATCACCTCTTCAATTTCTTTCTCCGAACTACCCGCCGCCTTCATTTCTTCAAGCGCCTCACTGTAGGTTTTGCCCAGCATCAGCGCCTTGGTTTGCGCCAGACAATTGGAGAACAAAACGCGGTGATGTAAACCGAGTGGGTTCTGACTGAGTGCCGGAATAAGAAAATCGGCAGGCACCGGCTTGGTGCCCTGATGCAATAACTGGAAAAACGCATGCTGACCATTGGTGCCTGAGGCACCCCAGATAATCGGCCCGGTGAGGTAATTCACCCGATGATTCGTTCGATCGATGGTTTTGCCGTTACTTTCCATATCCAGCTGCTGCAGAAAAGCTGGCAGGCGTTCCAGATACTGGCTATAGGGCATAATCGCGTGGCTCTGTGCATCAAAGAAATTGTTGTACCAGATACCCAGCATCGCCAGAATGACCGGCATATTTTCTTCTAATGGTGCTTCAGCAAAATGCCGATCCATCTCATGAGCGCCTTCCAGCAGTTGCTCGAAATGATCCATGCCGAGATAAATCGCAATGGGCAGACCAATAGCCGACCATAAGGAATAACGACCACCAACCCAGTCCCAGAATTCGAACACATTATTCGGATCAATACCAAATTCACCTGTCGCCTCAAGGTTGGTACTCACCGCCACAAAATGCTTGGCCACAGCAGACTCCATGCCTACCAGATCTACAAACCACTTGCGTGCACTGTGTGCATTCAGCATGGTTTCCTGAGTAGCAAAGGATTTGGATGAAATAATAAACAGGGTGGTTTCCGGCTCCACCAGCTTCAGTGTTTCCACCAGATGTGTTGCATCGGCGTTTGACACAAAGTGCGCTCTCAGGCCTCGCTGCGCGAACGGTTTCATCGATTCACAGACCACGTGCGGCCCCAGATCCGAACCACCAATACCAATATTCACAATGTCGGTAATGCGCTGCCCGTTATAACCTCGCCATACACCACTGCGCACACGCTCGGAAAAGTCGCGCACCTTATCCAGCACTGCATTCACTTTGGGCATCACATCTTCGCCATCCACCATAATCGGTGTATTTGAACGATTACGCAGGGCGATATGCAGTGCAGGACGAAACTCAGTGCAGTTAATTGCCTCCCCCGAAAACATTTTCTCGCGAGAGGCTTCCACCTGCGCAAAACGCGCCAGGCCAATCAGCTTCTCCATGGTTTCTTCGGTAATGCGGTTTTTTGAATAGTCCAGCAGCAGATCACCCATACGAACTGAAAATTCTTCAAAGCGCCGAGGATTATCTCGAAACATGTCACGCATATGCAGGTGACTGATGTCTTCAAGATGGGTTTCCAGTGCTTTCCACTCGGCCGAATCGGTTAACTTACTCATGCATCTTCCATATTATTGTTTAGGCATATTTCCTGATTAAGAGTATGATTATTAATTATTTTTATCAATAAGTACGGCGAACTTTATGTAAATACATCAAGTTTAGCCGGTGAATGCGGTTTCATGTATAATACCGCGCCTTGTGTAACTTCCGGTAAATGAGCAGATGGTCAGCCCCACTAAAAAGCCGATAAAACCTAACGACAAAAAACTACGCGCACGGGTCAAGCTGTTCGGTAATTTACTGGGCAACGTCATAAAAAAGCTCGCGGGCACGCACGTTTATGATGCCGTTGAGAAATTGCGTAAGGGCTATATTAGCCTGCGTAAGGCGGATAACCCGAAAAAACGCGCTCAGTTAATGAAGTTTATTGAAACACTGGATGCCGACACACTGACTCAGGTAGTGCGTGCTTTTAGTATTTACTTCAGTCTGATCAATATTGCCGAAGAAGATTACCAGCACCAGCAACGCCGTGAACAGGTGTTCAATGGTAAATCACTCTGGTTAGGGTCATTCGATCATACCCTGCAGGAATTCCGTCTGGACGGCATTGATGCCGCTCAACTACAGGATCTTCTGGACCATCTGGCCTATATACCGGTATTTACCGCGCACCCCACAGAATCCAAGCGCCGCAGCATTATGAATGCCCTGCGCCGCATCTTCCTGCTCAATGACAAGCTGAATGACATCCGCATCGGCAAACTCCAGACAGAAGAGCTCACCGAAGAACTGGAAACAGAAATTCAGCAACTATGGCGCACTAACGAAGTGCGTGAGTACAAGCCACAGGTGCGCGATGAAATCAAAAACGGCATGTACTACTTCCGTACCAGCCTGTTCAATACCGTGCCACACATTTACCGTAATCTGGAACGCAAGGTACACAAGCACTACCCGGATAGCAGTATTACCGTGCCCAGTTTTTTACGTTTCGGCTCATGGATAGGCGGCGACCGCGACGGCAATCCATTTGTTAAGCCAGAAACCACCGCCATGGCCCTGCGCATGCAAACGCAGGTGGTGTTACAGGAATACATATATCGAGTCATCGAGCTGAACAAACAGCTGACCCACTCTGTCGATATGTGCAAGCCCAGCGATTCATTTATGAAAAGCCTGGAACACGATGAGAATATTCGCTTCGAAGTGTATGCAGCATCACCCAATGCGTTTAGCAACGCGCCTTATCGCCGCAAGCTATCATTTATGCATTATCGACTGCAGCAGAACCTGGCTCAGGTGAATGCGCGCCTGGCGAAACAGAGTACGGATGACTATGCCCACGCCTACCCATCAGAAAAGGAATTTATTCATGATCTGCAGCTGATTCATAGTTCGTTATGCAGTCACGGCGATGAGAACATCGCCAATGGCGCACTGAAAGACCTGATTCGTGTCGCCGAAACCTTTGGCTTCTTCCTGCTGAAACTGGACATTCGCCAGGAATCGACTCGACATACCGATGCGGTTGCCGACATCATGAAGCAGATTTCAGGCACCGCGGATTATCACTCTCTGGATGAAGAAGCTCGCCAGGCACTATTATCAAAACAAATTGACTGTATGCCGGACTTCAAGCTGGATAAAAAACAGCTGGATGAACTGAATCGCGAAACCCTCGACGTGTTTGAGCTGATTGCCAGAATGCGCAACGAAATATCACCTCGCGCATTTGGCAACTATGTCATCTCGATGACCCATGCCGCAAGCCATGTCCTTGAAGTTATGTGGCTGGCCACCCTGGCAGGTCTTGCCGGTACCGATGTCGACGACGGTGTATTCTGCCAGATCAAGATTTCACCCCTGTTCGAAACAATTGAAGATCTTGAGCATATTGAACATGTACTGAAGGCCCTGTTTGAAAACCCGGTTTACAACAAACTCCTAAAAGCCTCTGGCAATCTGCAGGAAGCCATGCTGGGGTATTCAGATTCCTGTAAAGACGGCGGCATTATGGCCTCCTCCTGGAACCTGTATGACGCGCAACAAAAAGTGATTCGCCTGACCGACCAGTTTGGCATCGAGTGTCGACTGTTCCATGGTCGCGGCGGCACCATCGGTCGCGGCGGCGGGCCAACTCATGATTCTATCCTGTCGCAACCTGAAGGCACGGTACATGGGCAGATTAAATTCACCGAACAGGGTGAGGTGCTGTCATATAAGTACAGCAATATGGAAACCGCTATCTATGAGCTCACCATGGGCGTGTCCGGGCTGATGAAAGCCAGTCGCTCAGTGGTACTAGACAAGAAACCGGTAGCCAAAGACGCCTATCTGAAAACCATGCAGAGCCTGACCAGATCCGGTGAAACCAGCTATCGCCAGCTCACTGATCATACCGAAGGCTTTCTCGATTACTTCTATGAGACAACACCGGTATCAGAGATTGGCCTGATGAATATAGGCTCACGTCCATCACACCGGAAGGCCAATCGTTCAAAAGCATCGATTCGTGCCATTCCCTGGGTCTTCGGCTGGGCACAGTCTCGCACCACCTTACCTGCGTGGTATGGCATAGGTACAGCACTGGAGAACTTCATTGATGGCAATGAAGATAACCTGAAACAGCTTCAGGAAATGAATGCCAACTGGCCCTACTTTAAGGCCATGCTGAACAATACTCAGATGTCGCTATCAAAAGCAGACATGTCTACGGCAAAGGAATATTCAGACCTCTGTGAGAACAAGGAGACGGAAAAGCTTGTATTCAACATGATTTACACTGAGCATGAGCGTACCGTAAGAAATATTCTGGCGATCACTGGAAACGACTATTTATTAGCTGATACACCTAGCCTGGCATTATCACTGAAACGTCGTGATCCTTATCTCGATCCACTGAGCCATATTCAGATTCTAATGCTGAAACGCTTTAGAGATGAGCAATCGACAGAAAGTGAACAAACCACCTGGTTAAACCCACTATTGCGCACCATTAGTGCCGTTGCTGCAGGTATGCGTAACACCGGCTAGGTAATCAACCATCCCGATCAGGCTATGTCACCCGCTCTATAACCGGGCACGACATAGCCTGCCCTTGCCCACTCCCCAAATAATATCCGTGGCAATTTCTTGCCCTTTCATAAATAACTGCTATTAATAACAGTACAATATAATCATAGACTTACAGCAATCTTATAAGCTGTTCTCTAGTCTTTTTTGGGAATCACTAAGTAGCCACCATGAATAAGCTCATACAAGCATTTAACGCCTACTCGATTAAAAAACGTCTGATCATTACTTTTACCCTTCCACAGGTTTTTCTTGGCATATCACTTATCTACCTGTTACAGGAACACCGGACGTTTGAGCTAACCAGCATTATTATTTTAATTGTGATGGCAAGCGTGCTCGCACTCTATTATTTTTTGCAGCTGAGCATTATCACCCCCATGCTGAATTCAGTTCAGGGAGGCCTGGATAGCCTGTCATCTATCATTGATGAATTTGCAATAGACTCCAGTAAAAAAACCCGCTTAGAGCTCACCAGTAATGGCTCTGAAATAATCCAGATCGAAGAAAATTTTTCTCGCCTTGCCGCGGAAATGGATGACATTGTGGAAAAGGAAAAAGAGCTTAATACAGACCTCGAAGGCAAGGCCGACTTTGTTTACGACGTAGTTTCAAAAGCAGCCAATGGAGATCTCACCTCAGATATGATGGTGTTCTCTGGAAACGACTCCATTTCTCAGGTCGCCGATGGCGTGAAAATAATGCTGGCGAATCTCAACAACCTGGTTAAGCAGGTACAGTTATCCGGTATTCAGGTGACATCATCTGCAACACAGATATCCGCGAATGCCAAAGAACAGGAAGCCACCGTTGCAGAACAGGCAGCCAGTACCAATGAAATCATGTCCACGGTAACGGAAATTTCCGCCACCGGTAAAGAACTGTTACGTACCATGGATGAGGTAAAAGATGTCGTTGAAAGCACGGCAGAATCAGCAACGGATGGTCATAATGCGCTGGTATCAATGGAAAACACGATGAGCCAGATGCAGACAGCAACCGATTCCATTTCATCCAAGCTGGCGGTGCTAAGTGAAAAGGCCGGCAATATAAACACAGTAGTGACTACCATTAACCGGGTTGCCGATCAAACAAATCTACTGTCATTAAACGCCGCCATTGAAGCCGAAAAAGCCGGTGAATATGGCCGCGGCTTTTCCGTTGTAGCCACAGAAATTCGCCGCCTTGCCGATCAGACGGCCGTTGCCACCTGGGATATAGAACAGATGGTAAAAGAAATGTTATCGGCGGTATCCGCTGGCGTCATGAGCATGGACAAGTTCACCGAAGAGGTAAACCGCGGCGTATCCGATGTAGCCACCGTAGGTGAACGACTCACGCATATTATCGATCAGGTACAGGCATTACTACCTCGTTTCGAAACGGTTAATGAAGGCACTCGATTGCAGGCCGAGGGTGCAGAGCAAATAAAAGAAAGCATGATCCAGTTAAATGAAATGGCCCAGCAAACGGCGATCACCCTGAAGCAGTCAGGTCAGTCGGTTGAGCAGCTTAAGGATGCAGCTCGTGGTCTACAGGAAGGGGTTTCAATCTTTAAAGTGACACACTAATGCTAATTCTTGGGTTAAGCGTAGGTGAGGAGAGATACGGTATTGAAGCCACACGAGTGATTGAAGTGGTGCCGTTGATCCCGCTTAAAAAAGTACCGCTTGCAGAACCCAGTATAAAAGGCCTGTTCAATTATCGTGGTAACCCAACACCGGTGGTTGATCTCTGCCAGATATTTGAGCATAGAGACTGTAACAACAGTTTAAGCTCACGCATTGTTATTATTCACTATATCTCACTGTCCGGTGACGCTCGCCCTATTGGCCTGATCGCGGAACAGGTCACCGATATTATACGTTGCGAAATCAGCAAGATGTCTAACAGCGGTATCGAAGATACCGGCAATGATTTTCTAGGACAAATTTATAACAGCCCTAATGGAATGATCCAGTTAATTGATACGAGCAGGATATTACCCGAATCAATCAGCAAACAGCTTATGAAAGAGCTCACTTGAGATTTATGGATAAAGACTCATGGATCAACACTACAATAAAATTACTGAAATACTCAAATCCAGAATTGGTCTGGATTCCAGTACCATCGGTGAACGCACTGTAGAAAAAATTCTCATGCAACGCATGATGGTATGTAAAATTGACTCTGTTGATGAATATTACCTGCACCTCAACAGTCACCCTGATGAACTGGATGAGTTGCTTGAGTTTGCCGTTATTCCTGAAACCTGGTTTTTTAGAGACATCCGTCCATTTGAAATTCTTCAGCAGCAGATAGGTAAAGCCCTGCTTGAAAACAGAAACAGCATTTTCAATATCTTGAGCATTCCCTGCTCTACTGGTGAAGAACCCTTATCGATTGCAATGTATCTTATTGATAAAGGCTTACCAGAAAGCTGTTTTCAGATAGACGCAGTTGATATCAGTCATCGCGCCATCGACTATGCTGCACGTGGAATATATGGAAAAAATTCATTTCGTGGAAAAAACTATCCACATTATCAGAACAGATTTTTTACTAAGCAGGGCGATCTATACAAAATCGCCCCGGAGATACATAACAAGGTAGAATTTAGCCAATTAAACATATTGAACTGCAATGAAACACTTGAATCAAAGTATGACTTTATTCTATGTCGAAACTTACTGATCTACTTTGATTCACCCACAAAATCGATTGCATTCAGAAATTTATCACAATTACTCAATGACACTGGCCTGTTGTTTATCGGGCATTCTGAGTTTGGCTCTGTGCCCAGAGAAATCTTTCAAAGCCTGGGCAGCACTCTGGCGTTCGCACTAACCAGACACGAAAACCCAAATTATATAGACGCATCGACCACCGCAAAAACGTCAAACGAACCGGTTAAAAAAATCGGCATTATAGCAGCGCAGAAAAAAGCCTCGTTCAGTGCCTATATTCAGTCGGAAAAAAATCAATCACAGCTCACTGATGCGGGAATTAGCGAACTGTTATGTCAGGCAGAAGCACTGGCAAACATAGAAAATTATTTTGAAGCAGAAAAGCTGTGCCAGCAGGCAATGCAGCTAGAAAAAGACAATGAACATATTTTTTATTTACTGGGTTTAATTGCCAGTGGCAAAAAAGATAATGATATTGCCGAGTCAATGATGCGCAAAGCCATTTTCCTTAACCCTAAACACTACCCTGCACTCAGCCATCTGTCGTTATTACTGGAAAAAAAAGGTGACGCGAAAAATGCAGAACTGTTCAGGCAACGCGCCAGTAGAGCACAAAGTAGAAATCAAGCTGATAACTGATTATGACAACTGACACATTAATTGATTGCTGGAACAAAATCGGTGTATGGGGTGACCAGACACCGCGCTGTGAACGACTACAAAAACTAATACATTGCCATAACTGTAGTGTCTATAGTCAGGCTGGCAGCCGCTTACTTAACCGACAGGCAGAAGCTGATTATCTGGCAGAATGGCAGAAAAACCTAAGCTTACCTCGTCATGAAATACAGGTACATCTTAAGTCGGCGCTGGTCTTTAGAATGGGTGACGAATGGTTTGCACTGGGATCACGCTTTGTAAAAGAAATCATACATTGCGACAAACATCATTCCTTACCACATAGAAAAAACCACGTACTTCGTGGGCTGGTCAATGTAAGAGGTGAGCTGCTACTCAATATATCTCTGGGCTATTTATTTAAAGTGACAAAAAGTGAAAGCAGCAGCAAGTATACAAAAGAAAGATATATCGTCATAGATGATGGGGAGGAAAACTTCGCCTTTCCTGTAACAGAAGTACGAGAAATCATCCATTACGATGACAACGATCTCCAGCCCACGCCATCAACACTGCGCAAGGACACATCATGCTTTGTACGTGGCATTGTTCAACACAATAATGTTGACATAGGCGTTCTCGATAGTGATCTGGTATTCACTGCCTTACATAAAAACATATAACAATGACTGAAACTAAAAACATTATTAATGAATCTATGCTTGATCTCTTTGCAATGGAGGTAGAGACTCAATCTGCACGAATCCTGCCATCAGTGAGCAAATTATCAGACTCAACTGAAATTATTAATTATTATGAAAAAATCATCAATGCCACGCGCGCTATAAAAGGTGCTGCAAAACTGGTCAATATTCAAATTGCCTCCACGCTTACTGAAAAAATGGAAGCAACATTCTCACACCTGCAATCACAGTCGATGACGCTTGATGCAAAACAGCAAAGCGAAATACTTAGCTGCGTTGAGCAGCTACAGCATATTGCCCAACTGGATGCCACTTCACTTGCCACCCCGAATGATAAGCTAACCACTCAGCTCAATTCGCATATTAATACACTAGAAAATCTGTCCGACACACATGTGGAAAAGACAGAGAACACTATTGTTCCCGTCATAGACAATCAACATGAGGATGCAGAACCAGAGATAGAGCAGAGCTCAAAAAGCTTCACTGTAGCCGATATCATTGATCCGGATATGCTTGCACTTTTTTCGATCGAACTACAGAACAGTCTCAACACCATTGGCAGTCATCTTCTGGAAATAGAAGATCACCCGGAAAATGACAAGCTTCTTGAGGCCATGATGAGGGCCGCACATTCCATAAAGGGTGCAGCACGCATGATCGGGATTGAAGCCACGGTAAAGCTTTCCCACGCCATGGAAGATGTTTTTGTTGCTGCGCAAAAAAAGACCATTCAGCTGGATAAGCATTCCATAGACCAGTTATTTAGCTGTGTAGACATTCTTAAAAGCCTGGAAAACCTCAACACACACGATATAACTAACTGGAGCAATACTCAAAGCGCGCCAATTCATCAGCACATCCAGCAACTTCATAAAATTCAGGCCGGAAAACCATTCCAGGTAATTAAAACACCCAAAGCTGCATCTGCAAACACACCCGCAGCAACAGCCGCTATAATGCACAGCCAGGCTGAAAACATTGTTAGAGTTAGCGCTGAACGCATCAACAAACTGGTGGGACTGGCAGGTGAACTAACCGTAACGACAAACTGGGTTAGAGAGTACTCAGATTCAATGCTGCAACTCAAACGCAAGCATAACGAAATACTTGAACAGATTGAGCGACTGCGCAGCCTGATTGATGATAAGGATCATTCTGAAGTTGAGAAGAAACTGATTACAGATATCCAGCACCATGCCGAACACTATCGTGACTCACTAACAACTCAAATTTTTAGCCTGGATAATTTCGACCGACGTTCAAACAGCCTCAGTTCACAAATCAATCATGAAATCATCGCTTCTCGCATGCGCCCTTTCAGCGATAGCATTCAGGGATATAAGCGCATGGTTCGAGATATTTCCAGTTCGCTTAATAAGAAAGTTAATCTTGTTATTTACGGTGAAAACACCACCGTAGACCGCGATATTCTTGAAAAGCTCGACGCCCCACTAAATCACATGATTCGTAATGCCATAGACCATGGTATTGAGCCGCCTGAAGAACGACTTAAGCAGGGAAAACCAGAAGCAGGCACAATTTGCATTACTGCTAGCCATCAGGCAGGACGCCTGCTGATTCAGGTCAAGGATGATGGACGTGGCGTTGATACCGAGGCGCTCAGAAAAAAAATCCTCAGCAAAAACCTTGTTAGCGATCAGATGGCTGAAAATCTGTCAAAATCAGAACTGCTTGATTTTCTTTTTCTGCCCTCTTTTTCAACTCGAAGTGAAGTTACCGAGCTATCTGGACGAGGTGTTGGTCTGGACATTGTACATAGCGCTATGCAGGAGACTCGCGGAAAATTACACGCTGAAACCATACTCGGAAACGGTATGGAAATTAACATGGAGTTACCTCTTACACTCTCTGTTATCCGCAGCTTACTTGTCAGCATTAACAATGAACTCTATGCATTCCCACTAGCAAAAATACAAAGTATTTTCAGAGTCAGGCAGAATGATATTTCTATTCTTGAAGACAAACAATATGTCACTTTAAATGAAAAACACATCGGACTGATTCACTGTTCACAAATACTCGGAATACAAAACAAACTATCCGCTGACGATGAAATTCCAGTTATTATTATTGGTGACTGGAACTTAAGCTATGGATTAGTTGTAGATGAATTACTCGGTGAAAAGAGCCTTGCACTTCGTACACTGAATAAAAAACTTGGAAAAATAAAAGATATCAGCGCCGCAGCACTTACTGATGATGGCGAACCAGTACTGGTCTTTGATACTGATGACTTATTGCAGAGCATTCAGGATATTATTTCCGGTAAGGATCTATATAAAGTTGGATCCCTGAATCAGCCTGCTGATAGCAAAACAAAGCGTGTACTGATTGTTGATGATTCGCTAACCGTACGTGAGATTGAAAAGAAACTACTTGAATCACGAGGCTACCTTGTCGATGTTGCTATAGATGGTGTCGATGGCTGGAACACCGTGCGTAATGGTGAATATGATCTGGTCGTTTCCGATGTCGATATGCCAAGAATGAATGGCATAGAGCTGATTAAGCTGATCAAAAATGATGCTGCCTTACGTAATATGCCTGTCATGATGGTTTCCTATAAAGATCGAGCCGAAGATAAGCAGAAGGGTCTGGAAGCTGGTGCCGATTATTATCTGACCAAAGGCAGCTTCCATGATGACACGCTTATTGAAGCGGTTATCGACCTTATCGGTGAGGCAAACAGCTAAACATGCGTATTGCCATTGTTCATAATAATCCTGATACTACTCGGCTGTTTCAGTACCTAATTAAAGACCTGGGATATGAGATTTGCTGGACCCGTGAATCCGCAGAACAGGCACTTCTCAACTATAAAACAGATCCTCCTGATTTATTGCTGGTACAACTTGAACTAAAAGGCATGACAGGCAGTGAGCTCATTAAAAAAATTATGGGTGTGACTCCTGCCACTATAATTGCCATTAGTAAATCTGTAAAAAGCAATACAGCCAGTGTTTTTGAAGCCATGTCTTACGGTGCGCTGGATGCGTTTTCAGAGCCTTCGACAGATCACCCGGAATCTATTCCTGAATTACAATTCAAGATTGCAAATATTAAAAAACTACACGACAGCGTGAATAAAATTGCACGTCCAAGATCCAAATCTCTGCCGCCAGAGAAACCACTGGTGGCGATTGGCGCATCAACCGGCGGACCCGCTGCTTTATTAACCATATTAAAACAGTTACCTGCCAGAACAGATGCAGTATTTGTGATCATTCAACATATGGATAATGAATTTAGTAAAGGCATGGCAAGCTGGCTCAATGAACAAACCGCGATACCTATAGAGATAGCAAAAAACCTTGATCTGCCAAAGCCCGGACATGTATATATGGCCGGGACTAACGATCACCTGATACTCAATGAAGATGGTCGTTTTTTATATACAAAAGAACCTGAAGATTACCCTTATCGTCCGTCTGTAAATACATTTTTCGAGAGTGCTGTCACCCACTGGCCAGGCAAGCTCATTGGTGTTTTATTAACCGGTATGGGACGCGATGGCGCAAATGGTCTATTATCATTCTATAATAGAAACATGTTAACCATCGCACAGAGCCAGCAGAGCTGTGCTGTTTATGGTATGCCTAAAGCCGCCTGCGAACTAGGAGCGGTAAGTATACAACTTGATATTCATGATATCGCAGGCGAAATCATTAAAAATATAAAATAACTGGCTTAGTTAGATCCTTTATTAAACATACAAAGTAGTATTGATTAATTACATGAATGCACACACATCGGCGAGCTCTGACACAAAAATACGCATCCTGCTAGTGGATGATCAACCCATTATCGCTGAAGGTATTCGTAGAATGCTTGCCAGCGAAAGCGACATGGAGCTTAGCTACATAGAAAATCCCAGCGAGGCAATTGAAACTGCAGTCGACATAGATGCAACCATTATCCTGCAGGATCTGGTTATGCCTGAAGCAGATGGCATGACACTGCTACGTTTCTATAAAGCGAATCATGAAACCCGCGATATTCCAGTTATCGTATTATCCTCCAAGGAAGATGCCATCACCAAAAGCGAAGCTTTTAGTTATGGCGCAAGCGATTATCTGGTTAAGTTACCCGACCAGATAGAACTGATTGCACGGATTCGCGCACATGCAAAAAATTATATCTTGCAAAAAGAGCGCGACTCGGCTTTTTTTGCCCTTCGTCAACTGAAAAAACAGCTTGAGGCCAGTAACAAAAAACTTCAGGAACTCTCAACCAAAGATGGCCTGACCGGTATCTCTAATCGTCGACATTTTGATGAAACTCTGGATGCAGATTTGGAAGATGCGATACTGAACAATACACCTGTGTCCTTGATTCTAATCGACATAGATTACTTTAAGGACTTCAATGATAATTATGGCCACCAGCTTGGCGACGATTGTCTGAAAGAAGTGGCCGCCCTGTTATGCAAAGCCTGTCTGAATCCGCAGGACATGGCAGCGCGTTATGGCGGCGAGGAATTTGTTGCTCTGTTAACTGGCACCACCGAGAGCCAGGCCTTAAAGGTTGCCGAACGTTTTAGTGAGATGCTGGAAAAAGCCTGCATAGAACATACGTTTTCTGCTGTGGCCAACCATGTGACTGTGAGCATGGGTATTGCTACACACGATACTGGCAGCAGTTATAACGCAAAAGAAATTATCGAAGAAGCGGATAGAGCTCTGTATCGCGCAAAAGAAAGTGGTCGGAATAAGTATATTCTGGCTTCTGCCCTGGACGAACAGGCCTGAGCAAGAAGACAAAGACAGGCGGTAACAGGCTGACTATTCAGCCCCAGCCTTTAATTAGTTGCTCCATCGCTGCTGCTTAGGCAACCTGTACAGGTATCTGCTCACCCGTACGCATAATATGATTATTAACATCCAGATATACCAGCTTTGGTTTGAAGCTCGCGACTTCTTTCTGCTCTAACTGGACATAACTACAGATAATCACTCGATCACCCGGTGAGGCCATATGTGCAGCCGCACCATTCACTGAAATCATGCCACTGCCATTTTCACCGCGTATCGCATAGGTGGTAAAACGGTTACCATTTGCCAGATTGTAAATCTGGATTTGCTCATATTCATGGATACCTGCGGCATCCAGCAAATCGCCATCGATCGCGCACGAACCTTCATACTCCAGTTCAGAAAGAGTAACTCGGGCCTGATGTAACTTGGCTTTTAGCATGGTTAGATGCATAAGTAATCCTGTGTAAAGTGCGCGAATGCAGATCAAGCGGTTAATTATGAGGCAATAAACCTGTTCATTCAAGTTAAGCTACTACTAATATAGTCCATATAACGGGCTTTTACGTAGCATTTTTAATCGATTCTCAATCTTGCGAAAGCTGTATATTATCAATAAGTCGCACCTCACCCAGCCAGGCCGCGGCTAATAATACACAGGGTTTTATATACTGCTGCAGCTCCTGCAGGCCAGTATCTCGCAGAGAGATATATTCGACTCTAAAACCCGCGGATTCGAGCTCTGCTATAGCAGCGGGTAGTATCTGTGAGAATATACTGCCCTGCTTAAGCTGGCTGGCAAGCCCATTGAGCGAAGCATACAACTTAGGCGCAATACGTCGCAACTCAGGGCTCAGGCGAGAGTTTCTTGAGCTCATAGCCAGACCGTCAGCCTCACGGCAAGTTGCAACTGAATGAATTTGCACAGGAATATTCAGATCCTGCACCATCTGCTCAATCAGCAACAGCTGCTGATAATCTTTTTGCCCAAAAAATGCCTGCTCTGGCAGCACCAGATTAAACAGTTTATTAACAACCGTCGCGACTCCATCGAAATGTCCCGGACGGCATGCCCCTTCCAGCTCCCCTGAAATGCCTGGAACCGATACTCGAGTAATGCCCTGCTGCCCTTCGGGATACATACTTTTCTCATCTGGCAGAAATAATAAATCGACCGCAGCAGCCTGCAATTTTTGTTCATCATCGGATAACGTTTTCGGGTACGCCAGAAAGTCACTCGCCTGATTAAACTGCAGCGGATTAATAAAAATACTCACCACCACACGATCACAGCTTTCACGTGCACGTTCAATCAGTGATAAATGCCCGGCATGCAAATGCCCCATGGTCGGCACAAAACCAATACTCAGGCCCTGCTTTCGCCAGCCCGCCAGTGTTGCTCTCAGTGATTGAAAATTTTCCGCCGTGATCATTGTTATGCTCGACGTGGATTATTTGAAACTATGCTGGCTATCGGGAAAGCGTGCCTGCCTGACTTCTTCTACATAGCATTCCACTGCCTGCTGAATTGAATCGGATTGCAGCATATAGTTCTTGGAAAATTTAGGAATATGTCCGGCTGAAATGCCCAGAATATCGTAGAGCACCAGTATCTGTCCGTCGGTTTGATGGCCTGCGCCAATACCAATCACGGGTATACTCGCCTGCTCCGTCACACGTTGCGCAAGCTCTGCCGGAACACACTCCAGTAATAGTAAATCTGCTCCTGCCTGTTCAAGTACACGGGCGTCATTGAGCATTTTATCTGCAGTGCTCGCATCTCTTCCCTGCACCTTATAGCCACCCAGCTTATGCACGCGCTGAGGCTGCAGGCCAAGATGTGCGCAAACCGGAATACCCATGCGAGTCAGAGTTTCCACAAGTTCCCGCTGATCCGCGCCACCCTCAAGCTTCACCATATTTGCGCCGGCCTCTTTCATAAAGCGTCCGGCATTTTCCACTGCCATCTGTGTTGTCGCATCAGACATAAAAGGCATATCTAAAATCAGCAAGGCACGTTTTAAACCACGGGAAACAACACGACCATGGTAAATCATTTCATCCATGGTGACAGGAATAGTGGAATCCAGACCCTGAATCACCATACCCAGTGAATCCCCCACCAGCACAACATCCACACCAGACTGATCCAGCAGCTGCGCAAAACTCACATCATACGCAGTAAGGCAGGCAATCTTTTCGCCCTGCGCCTTCATCTCGCGCAAACTGTTAATTGTGATTTTATGTTGTAACGAATGTGAACTCATTTTTACATGCCACTCAGATTAATACCGGATTTGGATTATAGTAATGGCGACCACTACGCATATTATTTAAACGTTCTAACAACTGCTGATAATCAGATTCATTGTTAGCAAAATCAATTTCTGCTGCATTAACAATTAATAAAGGTGCATCATTGTAGTGATAAAAAAACTCTACATAGGCATCTGATAAGCGTTGCAGGTATGCCGCTTCAATTAAACGCTCATGCGGTATACCACGATTTTCAATACGTTGCAGCAGCACGTCAACAGGCGCCTGCAAATACACAACCAGATCAGGCTCAGGCACATCAATGGTTAACTGATCATACACCTGTTCATATAACTTTAGCTCATCATCGTCTAATGTGAGTTCAGCAAACAGGCGATCCTTTTCCATTAGAAAGTCGGCAATACGCACCGGATTAAACATATCTGCCTGCCTGATTTCCTGCATCTGCCTTGCACGTTGTAACAGAAAAAACAGCTGGGTTGATAATGCTGCTGCTTTAGGGTTTTCATAGAACTTCGACATAAACGGATTTTCTGCCGCGCCTTCCAGTAAAATTTCACTACCGAAACTGTGTGCCAGTTTTTTTGCCAGCGTGGTTTTGCCTACACCAATAGGGCCTTCTATAACAATAAAGCGTGGCTGTGATACTTCCTGACTAGTCATTAAAGTCGCCCATTTTTTCTAATAACTGATGTTCTACCATAGGCAATAATTCTTTCAGTGTTCTGCTTCCGGGAAGACTGAGTTCTGGAACAAGTTGATGTAACGGAAACAACACAAAATTACGTTGTTGCATCTCAGCATGAGGCACAGTAAGTCGGGGAGTACTTATCTGCGAATCAGCAAACAGAAGTATATCCAGATCAATGGTTCTAGCGCCCCAGCGTTTTTCTCTTATGCGGCCCTGTAACGCTTCTATTTTCTGCAATTCATCTAACAGATGATCAGCTGACAGGTCAGTTTTTATTTCAACCACGGCATTGAAATAATCATTCTGTGGCTCGTCATCAAGTGTTATCGCCCGACTTTTATAAATGGATGAACATCGTATCAGTTCAGTTTCCGGCATTTCCTGAATTGAATTTTTAGCCTGTTGTAACTGTTGTTGCGGATTCTGCAAATTACTGCCAAGACCGATATAACAGATATTCATGAATCTTTTTTCTTAACTGACCGTGGCTTTTTGCGTGGTTTTGCTTTTGCTGGTTTAAGTAACTTTTCCTGAGCCTGCGCATCCATACTTTGAATGCGTGTCCACCAGTCACAGCTATCGTCGGTAATCTCTCCCGCTTTACTTCTTATGCACATGAAGTCATAAGCCGCGCGAAATTTCTTATGTGCCAGCAATGATTGCGCTCGACGCCCATGTCGATACTGAAAACGTTGCTGTAAATGCCAGATATCTCGTGCCACCATGCTAAAACGCTTAGGAATAGAAATCGCACGAATCTGTTGTGACAATACGACTGAACTGGCATTTTGCATGGCAATAGACATGGGCTCACCGGCCGTTTTAAATTCTTGCGCCAGTTCATTTACCGGTTTCCATAACATAGCTGCAAATAAAAACGCCGGCGTTACAGGCTTATCTTCATTGATTCGATCATCGGTACTTTGTAGGCATAACTGTATAAAACGTGAAAAATTTTCATCACCCTGTTTGAGTAATTCATCCGTCTGCCGGAATAAATACTGCAACAGATCATACTTACGCAATAACTGTAACGAGGCATTGGCCTTGCCAGAGTGAAACAGCTTGAGTACTTCATCAAACAATCTGGCAGGCGGTATATCCGCCAGCAAATGACCAAGCTTAAAGATGGGCTGTTCTGAATCGGGGTGAATGGTGAAATCAAGTTTTGCGGCAAAGCGAATTGCACGCAACATGCGTACCGGGTCTTCTCGATAGCGCGTTTCAGGGTCACCGATTAAACGTAACACCCTATTTTTGACATCGTCCATTCCAGAGGTGTAATCAACAATAGAAAAATCGGCGATGTCATAATACAGCGCGTTAACGGTAAAATCGCGTCGCCAGACATCATCTTCCAGTTGACCATACACGTTGTCTCTTAGAATACGACCGCTATCATTATGCTCACGATCTGCATCGCGCACGTCATTCGCTTCATCCTGGCTTGCCCTGAATGTTGCGACCTCGATAATCTCGCGGCCGAAGAACACATGAGCCAGGCGAAAACGCCGACCGATTAAACGACTATTACTGAACAGCTTTTTCACTTCTTCCGGGTGCGCATCCGTTGCCACATCAAAGTCTTTAGGCGCATGCCCCAATAACAGATCACGCACGCCTCCACCGACAAGCATGGCCCTGTATCCGGCTTTATGCAGGCGGTACAGTACCTTTAATGCATAGTCATCAATATTGTCTCTTGAAATAGTATGCTCAGGGCGAGGAATAATCGTGGGTTGGGTCATCTAGAAGTTGGAATATCTTTATTTTATATCGCTAATTTAGTGTCAGCGAGATATTACCATAGGAATCACAAAGTCATAAGCCCGAGCGGCTTCTGGATGAGGCACAATGAGCATATAAAACACTCATTGCACCTCACAGACGGTATTCCTAGAGATCGTAGCCACGCTCTTCGTGACAAACGATATCCAGACCTTCCAGTTCTTCTTCATCGGTTACACGTAAACCGATCAGTGCATCGATCACTTTAAGAATGACCCAGGTCACGACAGCGGTGAAAGCAATGGTCGTCACAACGCCCGTCAACTGCACCTTAAGCTGTTCCCCCATGGTTGCAATACCATCAGCAAAACCATAGCCGCTGAAAATACCCAGACTGGTTGCAGAGAACACACCCACCAGAATCGTGCCCAGAATACCCCCAACACCATGCACCGGGAATACATCTAAAGAATCATCAATTTTCAGAACGCGCTTGATATACTGGGTCGCTGAAAAACACACTATACCGGCCAGCAGGCCGATAATAAGGGCACCACCCGGGCCGACAAAGCCGGATGCGGGAGTAATTGTACCCAGCCCCGCCACCATACCGGTTACTACACCCAGTGCGCTGGGTTTGCCGAAACGAATCCATTCAATGGCCATCCAGGTCATGGCACCGGTAGCTGCTGAAATGTGCGTGACCAGAATCGCCATCGAGGCATTGCCATCCGCGGCCAGCGCACTACCACCATTAAAGCCAAACCAGCCAACCCAGAGCATCCCTGCACCTGCAATGGTCATGGTCATATTATGTGGCGGCATCGCTGTTGTTGGGAACCCACGACGAGGCCCCATGACAAGGGCCGCGACCAGTGCGGCCACACCTGCCGTAATATGCACCACGGTGCCGCCCGCAAAGTCGTACAGGCCCATTTCACCAAGCCAGCCACCCCCCCATACCCAATGGGTTACTGGCACATAGACCAGCATCAACCAGATAGCACTGAATAGCAGCATCGCGGAGAATTTCATGCGCTCCGCAAAACCACCCACAATCAGTGCGGGGGTGATGATGGCAAAAGTCATCTGAAACATCATAAATAAGGCTTCAGGAATGGTTCCTGAAACAGTGTCTCTATCAACGCCAGAGAGCATTACCCTGCTGAAGTCACCAATCCAGCTATTACCTTCGCCAAAAGCCAGGCTATAACCCGCAACCAGCCATAAAATTGAGACAACTCCGGCAATTGCAAAACACTGCATCAGCACTGACAGGACATTTCGGCTACGTACCAGCCCTGCATAGAACATTGCCAGGCCTGGTAGCGTCATAAATAGCACCAACGCGGTCGATGCCATAATCCAGGCCGTATCTGCACCGCTCACAGCTGTTTCAGCGTGCGCATTGATCGGCATTAACAAGCTGGCACTCAGTGGCAGTAAACATTTAATAAGTGATAATTTCATTTTTTTATTATTCTCCAGTCAGAATTCAAGTGCGTTATTGCTGACAGGCTCTACAGAGCCTCTTCCCCCGTTTCGCCCGTTCTAATACGAATAACCTGCTCAAGTTCTGACACAAATATTTTGCCATCACCAATTTTTCCAGTATTCGCCGCATCTCGAATAGCATCAATCACCTGCTCAGACATGGCATCTTTGATTGCAATTTCCAGCTTTATTTTTGGAAGAAAATCAACAACATACTCTGCTCCACGATATAATTCCGTATGCCCTTTCTGTCGACCAAAGCCTTTAACCTCGATAACCGTGACACCCTGCACACCAATTTGTGATAAGGCCTCACGCACATCATCCAGTTTAAAAGGCTTAATAATTGCCGTTACTAATTTCATATTGAACCCTTATATTTATATTCAAAATTCATATTCAAAGATTAATCGTCTGCACCAAAATATTGCAATTATTGCACTATGGGAAAGCAGACGCACTAGTTTATAGAATTTTCCCACCCTGGAAAATAAACGCATGGCGCCGGCAGGCGCACAGGGCTAGACAATAAGCTATTGTTTTATATGAAATTAATTAACTCAGACCACTAAACGGAAGAGGCCGGTGGCTTGACCACAAATCGAAAAATACAAGGGATGGGAAAATCAACCGGAGAGGAAAAAATATTGACCGAAGATATTCGCGTTAACTGACCTTTGATCAATCATTAGAAAATATCATAAATAACTAATATGTCTGCTGACACCTAAAAGTGATAAGCCATACCCAGATTAACTATGGTGCTGTCAGCAGATAAATTGACATTGGTAAATGCGTAATCCAGCAAATGTGTTTCGACACCAAACTTCAACTCGACCGTCGACGTCAGACCATAACTAATACCCAGGCCAACGAGTGTGGCAGATGCACTATCAGACAAGGTTTCAGTACGTATAATGTCACTCGCCGTAGGATTAGCGACCGTAGCATCAGTCACGGTTTGTGTGTAATCCATATTCCAGATGGCAACGCCGAGCCGACCATTCACAGCCCAGCCGCCCTGTATTGGCCATACGCCGACTAAAGCGGCATACATGTAATTAGATTCAAATTTTTCATCCGCTGATTCTGTAGCGCTCAGTAAACGCGATTCACTTTCCAGCGCCTGATTACTCGCCACACCGATTTCAATTGCCATATCTGAACTTAATTTATAACCGAAAAACAGTGAACCTGTCGTCGATGTTTCATCGGCCATTGCGTAATCCTTTGGCCCCGTAATACCGACACCCGGATTTAAGGTCTCATCAATAATCTCAAATTCACCTACCTGATCTGCGACACCAAGATTCAATCCGGCATAAAAATTTGTGGCGTATAATGGGTTTGATAATGTCATCAGACATAACACGCTGAGTGTTTTATAAAAATTCATGGCTTATATTAACCTTGGCAATATCGGCAGTGATCTGACAAATATGTTCATCACTTAATAGTACACGACGATTTCAATTTTATATATCTATTCAACATATTTGCGAAAGCTATCACAGTTCACATCAGACAAGTTCACATTTCTTTAATTTGCCGCATTTAATTAATCTAGCAAAGAATATATCGTCTACAATCAGTCATAAGTTTTGAAAATGCTGGCACAAATGCCACATTGATACATATATAAACTGGTTATCTGGAGACTTTAGGTGTTTAATAAATCTCGTGTTTTATTCGGCTTATTTGCCTTATTTATTTTTACTGTTTCAGCCCCGGTTACAGCTCAAAAAGCTCCCACTTTTTCCCTTGATTCCGATAATGGGAAAATCAGTCTTAATCAATATAAAAACAAACTTGTTTATCTGGATTTCTGGGCTTCATGGTGTAAACCATGCAGAACTTCATTCAAGTTTATGAATGAAATACAGCAGCGTTATGGTAATAAAGGGCTGCAGATAATAGCCATTAACCTTGACGAAGACAGAGCTTCTGCGGCACGCTTTTTAAAGTCTCACCCTGCAAATTTTAAAATTGCTTATGATCCAGATGGCAGTACACCTGGTGCATATAATCTTAAAGTTATGCCAACATCTTATCTAATCGACAAGCGCGGAAATATTATTCTGACTCATAAAGGCTTTAAAGAAACACAGGCGCCTGAACTGGAAAAGATGATCGCTCAGGCTCTCAATTAAAGATAGGATACCTTGCATAATGAAACTCCTGTTTACCTTAATGACCTTACTCACGATCTCCAGTTGCTCCTTATATAACGCAGCTGGTAATGCATTTAAAACTGAGCAGGTCAATGCATGGGAGCGCAACATACTGGCGCGTGATGACATGCAGTTAGATGCCGATCCAGTGCGCACTTTTTCAGACGAACATATTTATTTCAGCAAAGAAGCTTCAACAGGTGGTCGCGGTGTTGGCGGCGGCGGCTGTGGCTGTAACTAGAAGTTATTCAGATGAAGAATATTAAAACCAAACTATCGATTGCCACCTGCTCTTTACTGGGTGGTGTTCAACAGGCACAGGCCGTTGATAATGCCTGGGATCTGGACTCATCTTTACTGTATTACAGTGAAGCGGATGACCGCGTCAGCGTAACCAAAGCCATGGCTTTTCTCACCGGCGATCTCTCTGCGGAAGATACGATCAATGTAAATCTTGTTCTGGATACTATGTCCGGTGCAACGCCTACAGGCGCTGTGAAAAGCCAGTCATCCAGTGTAACTTCATTTACCGGTGCCTCTGGAGCAAGCTCAACCATTGATGGCGGCGCCTCGGTTGATCGCGTTAACTTCAGTGATACTCGAATGGGTGTGGCGCTAACCTGGAATCATGGGCTCAACCGTACAGACACTATAAGCTACGGTGGAAGCATGTCGGTGGAAAAAGATTACCAGTCTTATGGCGCGAGTGTTAATTACTCAATTGATTCGGATGATCGCACCAGAACCTATACCTTTGGTCTGGCCGGTTCTTATGATCAGATCTATCGCAAAACAGATGGCACACCAGAACCCTTATCGAATGTCGAAGACAACAATATTCTTTCAGACGGTGAGCGTTACAGCTACGACCTGATTGCGGGCATATCAAAAGTCTTTAACAAGAAAACGGTCGCCCAGTTAAACTATACCTTATCCTATTCTGACGGCTACCATACCGATCCCTATAAGGTTATCTCACAGGTACGCCTGGTTGAAGATACGATCAGCGATGAGTTCGCCTGGACAGAACTTGAACGATATTACGAAGCGCGTCCGGATTCGCGCATGAGACACGCCATATTCACATCTATGGCACACCAGTATGGTGCTACTGGTGAAACGATGCATCTCGATTATCGCCTGTATACCGATGACTGGGGCATTACTTCACATACCATTGACTTAAGGCACAGAACACCACTTTCGAGTTCCAGTTACATCGAACCGCATATTCGTTACTACCAGCAATCAGAAGCTGATTTTTTCCTGCACAGTATTCTTGATGATGGCACCAATCCGGTCGTTCTTCCGGAATATGCCAGTGCAGATTATCGCCTGGCCGCGACTACCGGGCTCACTCTGGGTGCTGAATACGGCATAGAGCTTGCCGGTGGCAAACTGCGCGCGCGTGGTGAGTACATCAACTGGCAACATGAAGATTCAGAATATGATGAAACAGCCGCCATTGTTCTACAGGTAAGCTATCAAAAACTTTTTGACTGATTTTTTT
>AZIC01004167.1_pt1 | contig 23050 bp, 20 predicted proteins | sample 359061 | NCBI WGS metagenome assembly AZIC01 (sample SAMN02429709, study PRJNA222657) | marine sediment metagenome | biome: Sediment sample; isolation source: sample MGS-MES from oil contaminated site at the harbour of Messina (Sicily... | place: Italy: Messine | collected 2011-04-30 | depth 1 m m
ACTCAAATAAACCAGTAAGCTTTCAGGAAAAGCTGGAAAAAAATGTCTTTGCTTTGATTTTAGCAACAGCCATTATCGTTTCTGTCGGCGGCATAGTAGAAATCGTACCGTTGTTTTATTTAAACTCGACATTTGAAGATCAAGTTCATCCTGAATATGAAGAATTATCAGGTGTGCGTCCGTACACAGCATTAGAGTTAGCTGGTCGTGATATCTATCAACGTGAAGGCTGTTACTTATGTCATTCACAAATGATTCGTCCTTTCCGTGATGAGAAAGATCGTTATGGACACTATTCACTTGCAGTAGAGTCAAAATACGATCACCCATTCCAATGGGGTTCAAAACGTACTGGACCTGATATTGCTCGTTTAGGCGGAAAATATTCAGATGCATGGCACGAGCAACATTTACGTGCTCCACGTAGTGTAGTGCCTGAATCTGTAATGCCAAACTACCCATGGTTAGATGATGCGACCATTGATGGTGTTGGTATCGAAAAACGTGTTAAAGCGATGAAAGTCTTGGGTGTGCCATATACCGATGAAGATATTAATAATGCAGCAGCTTCAGTTGAAGGTAAAACAGAAATGCAAGCATTAGTAGCTTACCTTCAAGTACTAGGCACAATGATTAAATTCGAACCAGGCAGAGATTACCGTGACTAAACTTCAAGAGTATTTTCATACGGATTGGAGTGGAATGACTGGCACTGACTGGTTTGGGCTAGTTCTCACTGTGGTTATATTTATATTGATGGTTATTGTTTATTTCTGGGTTCTGAATCCAAAAAATAAAGAAGATCTAGAGTCACATAGAACTATGCTTCTAGACGAAAACGAGACGAAATCGGAGAAATAAGATGGCAGATAATAAAAAAGGTCCTGCTCAAGTGGAAGATACAGGCCATGTTTGGGACGGGATTAGAGAGCTTAATAATCCTTGTCCACGTTGGTGGTTGAACTCACTTTACTTAAGTGGCTTGTTGGTTGTTGTTTACTTTGTACTATATCCATCATTACCATTGGTTAATGATAGTACGAAAGGTTTGCTTGGCTGGTCTATGATTGGCGAGTACAAAGAGGACTTGAAAGAAGTTGAAGCACTTCGTTCACCATTTGAAGATAAGCTTGCTGACATGAGTTTAGAAGAAATTCTAGCTAATCAAGAAATGCTTAATTATTCAATTGGTTCTAGTAAAGTTCTTTATGGTGATAACTGTGCGGCATGTCATGGTACTGGCGGTGCTCCAGCGGAAGGTGCTGGCTACCCTAACTTAACTGATGATGATTGGTTATATGGTGGCTCTATCCGTGATATTGCAATGAGCATTGCTAACGGCCGTGCTGGTAATATGCCAGCGCATGAGAAATTGTTGGAACCAGAAGAAGTAGATCAATTAGTTCAATTCGTTATTGATAGTGCCGCTGGTGTAAGTAATGAGGCAGGTTTAGCTTTATATAATGCTAAAGGTTGTTTTGCTTGTCATGGTGCTGATGCTAAGGGTATCCAAATGTTGGGCTCAGCGAACTTGACAGATAAAGTATGGCGTTTCTCTGGCGAAGAAGAAGAAATTCGTCACACTATTCTTTATGGTGTGAATGCTGTGGGTGAGCCCAAAACACGTGTTGCTGTTATGCCGCAATGGAGCGAAAAAATGGCTGTGATTTTACAAGTTGAGGCTGATGCTATTGCTGATGAGGAAGACTTAAGTGAAATTGATTGGTCAGATGAGCTTGAAGGTGATGAAGCTGAACGCTTAACAGAAACAGAGATTAAGAAATTAGCTGTTTATGTTCACCAGTTTGGTGGCGGTCAATAAATACTATAATTTTGTGAGGGGAGAAAACTCCCCTCTGTAAAGGAGACTTGTTATGAATATTGATTGGGTAGTCGTTTCTGTAATTGCAAGTGTAGTTGCTATGATCATCGGTTCTGTATATTTCGTGTACTTTGCTATGAAACATATCGATGAAGACAAATCTGATAACGCAGACGATTAATCAGAGATATGAAAATAAAAAACCGGCTTATTAGCCGGTTTTTTTTTAGTGCTGAACCATAAATAAACGGAAGATTAGTAAACTCTTATATAGTGTTTAAGTGTATAATCTAGAACAGTCGAAATAAGATGAGATATAAATGTGAATAGCGATCAAGACAATAAAAAAGTAAATGTTGATGATATCTATGAAGATGTTTCAGAATGGCATGTAAATGCAGGTGGAGTTAAGATTGTCGCTAAGCGCTTAGCGGGTAAATTTAGAACACTTAAGTGGATTGGAATGTCGATCTGGCTCGTGTTATTTTTAGGGCCCTATATTCGATTTAATGGTGCTCAGGCAGTGCTATTTGATTTACCGAATAGACAGTTTAATATCTTTCATGTGACGATCTATCCTCAAGATATTTGGATGTTATCTTTAACCCTACTGTTTTTCGCTATTTTACTTGCAGCTGTTACGAGTGTGGCTGGTCGTGTATTTTGTGGCTATTTTTGTTTTCAGACTGTTTGGACTGACATATTTACATGGATAGAAGGAAAAATTGAAGGCGATACACCACAAAAGGCGATGAAGTTTAATAAGGCGCCAGTATCAATTTCAAAGTTATCTCGTAAGCTATTCAAGCACAGCTTGTGGTTATTGATTGGCCTATTAACTGGAGTCTCATTTGTTGCGTGGTTTACAGATTCTTTTCAGTTATGGAAAGATCTGGTTAGTTTCGAACTTCCTCTAACGGCTGCAATTATCATTACTGCTTTTACATTTGGTACGTATACCTTTGCAGGCTTCATGAGAGAGCAAGTTTGTTTTTGGCTGTGCCCTTACGCTCGTCTTCAAGGTGTTATGTATGACCAAGATACATTATTACCTTCATATGATGCTGAGCGTGGAGAACCACGTGGCCGAATAAAAAAAGGCCAGGATAATTCATCTAAAGGCAGCTGCGTTGACTGTAATGTTTGTGTAGCAGTATGTCCTACGGGGATTGATATTCGTAAAGGGCAGCAAGAGGGGTGTATTACGTGCGGTATGTGCATCGATGCATGTGACAGTATTATGGATAAAGTTAAACAGCCAAAAGGCTTAATTCGCTATGCTTCGTACAAAGAGTTGCATCATAATGGAAAAACGATACCTTTCTACAAGCGGTTTAGAGTACTAGTCTATGTTACGATTTTATTAGCGGCGGCATCTGGTATCGTATATGGCTTCATGAATTTATCACCAACAGAGTTTAAAGTTGTACACGAAAGACAACCATTATTTGTGAAATTAAGTGATGGCTCTATTCAAAATAAATATACAGTTAAAGTGCTGAATAAGACGAAAGAAACTATAACGCTTAATTTTTCTATAGATGGTATAGAAGGCGCTACGCTACACGGCTTGACAGTGATGAAGGTCGAGCCAGGTAAGGTTATTCCTGTAACTGCATTAGTAAGAGTGCCAGAAGGTGCGATTGAGTCAAACCTTTCTCCAATTACCTTTAGAGGTATTGCAGATTCCAATGAGAATATAACGGTAGAATATAAGAGTATGTTCTTCATGGGTCCAAAGAAATAGGTAATAAGTAAGTAATGAGTATTTCACAAAGTAATAAAGAAGCATTGAAAAATCCTTGGGTTTTAAGCCTGATTTTATTTTTATTTATTGTATTATCAGCAAATGCTGTATTTATTTATTTGGCATTTAAATCACCGCCTAACTTAGTTGTTGAAGATTTCTATGAACGTGGCGAGCGTTACGAGGAAACTCATAAGAAAATTGAAAAAGAAAAAGCTTTGGGGTGGACAGGTGTGATTATGACTCCGGCAGCGATGAGAGTTAATCAACTGCAAAATTACGAAGTATTAATTCAGGGTAAAGCATCTGCTTCTGTAGAGTTGGAATCTGTTACGTTGAATGCATATCGACCTTCAGATGCTCGTGTGGATTTTTCAGCTGACATGATGTCTAGTAAACCTGGTATCTATGTAACGGAAACTAGCTTTCCATTACCAGGTATTTGGGATCTGATTGTCGTTGCAAAACATGGTGAACATGAGTTCTTAGTTACTAAACGTGTAAATGTAAAACCTTAACTATATTTTTGTATAAAAGTAATCATATACTATAAGGTTTATACAATCATATGAGTCATAATTATTTTGTCTATAAGCTGCTATCACTGCGGACTACCTGTTGAGGAGCAGGGCTCTTTTGTTGCTACAGTTGCAGGCAAAGAGCATGAGTTTTGTTGTTACGGTTGCCAGAGTGTTTGTTTAACAATTCATGGGGCTGGTTTACAGGGCTTTTATCAAAAAACACCTGAGGGGGAGAAACTGGCTCCACCTCCAGAATTAACGGAAGAGCTAAGGTCTTACGACTCTGATGAGGTGCAATCTGACTATGTCGATGCCTTGGGTGATATTAGAACAATCCATTTGCTCGTTGAGGGGATCCACTGTGCTGCGTGTGCATGGTTAATCGAGAACTCATTATCTAAACAGTTGGGCGTTCTTTCAGCAGAAGTTAATTTAACGTCAAAACGACTGCGGTTACGCTGGGATAATCGGCTAGCACCACTTTCAAGCTTTCTTAAAACACTTTCCAAAGTTGGTTATGCAGCAACACCATTTGATGCTGATAATGCTGAAGGAGCATTAGCTCGCCGACATAGGGCGCTACTGTACCGCATGGCCTTTGCGGGCTTTGCAATGATGAATTTAATGTGGATTTCCATTGCGCTTTACAGCGGAGCTGATGATGGTGAATTCAAAAATTGGTTCCATTGGATTAGCTGTCTGATTGCAACGCCAACATTACTCTATGCTGGCTACCCGTTTTTACGAAACGCTGTTATTGGCCTGCGTCGACGATATTTAACTATGGATTTGCCGATTGCAATCGGTGCAACTGCCACTTATACGTACTCGACCTATGTGACAGTTAATGGTTCTGTAGTTGGACACGTTTACTTTGATACGGTTGTTAATTTTTTATTTGTAATTTTGGTTGGTCGCTACCTTGAAGCCATTTCAAAGCGTGAAGCCTTGTCGGCTACTAGTCGCTTATTAGAGTTACAACCTAAACTAGCTACTGTACTGACTGATGATGGCCCTATGGTTAGACCTATACGATCCGTAAAAATAGGTGATGAGGTCTTAGTCCGCCCTGGAGAAAAAATTCCTGTGGATGGCCAGATTGTAGATGGAGAAAGTGCTGTTGATGAATCGATGCTCACAGGTGAGTCATTACCAATAGTGAAACGCCTGACCGATAATGTTGTTGCGGGAAGTATTAATGGCGAAGGTGCTTTTACAGTAAAAGTGCAGCAAGTTCTCCGAAATACTGCCTTATCAAAAATTGTGGCATTGATGGAAGATGCTCAGGCATCAAAAGCACCGATTCAATGTGCTGCCGATAGAATTGTTCCATGGTTTGTAGTGATTACGCTTAGCTTAGCGGCAATAACATTTGTCTATTGGCTTCAAACTGATTTTGAACTTGCATTACTAGCCGCTACATCAGTGCTGATAATTACTTGCCCCTGTGCATTTGGACTTGCAACGCCAATGTCTGTAGCTGTAGCTACAGGGGTGGGGGCAAGTAGAGGGATCTTGGTGAAACAAGGTGCTGCATTAGAGTTAATGTCTAATGTAACTCATTTTGTATTCGATAAAACGGGAACGTTAACTGAAGGCAAGCTTAGTGTGGTCAAAACGATTTGCTCATCAGAATATACATCCCAGCAATTACTCAAAATTGCAGCATCAGTCGAACAAAATTCTGAACACAGTATTGCTCATGCTATTTGTGAGGAGGCCACGCTGAGAGCAATAGAAACAAGACCTGTATCGCAGTTTAAATCTTCCCCTGGCCAAGGCGTACAAGCTATAGTTGATGGTGATGAGATTAAAGTTGGAACAGCTGTGTGGTTATCACAACAAGGTATTGCACTGCAAGCAGACTGGAAAGAGCAAGCTAAGCAGTTGGAAGTTGAAGGTATAAGTTGTGTTTATATCACCGTTAATAGAACGATTTCTGGCCTAATAGGTTTGGCTGATGAACTTCGTTCTGATGCTCTTGAAATGATTCAAGGCCTACAAGAACAAGATATTGATATAACGGTTCTTAGTGGTGATAGGAAAGCTGTGGTCTATGCTGTGACTAAGGCTTTTGGCGATATTAATCGTTTTGCTGAAGTGTTACCAAAAGATAAGGCTGATACCGTTAAGAATTTGCAAAAAAATGGTGCTGTAGTTGCAATGGTTGGAGATGGTGTGAACGATGCACCTGCTTTAATACAAGCAGATGTTGGGATTGCGCTAGCAACAGGTACAGATGTTTCGATAGAAAGTGCAGATATCGTGTTATCGCACAACGAACTTCACAAAGTTACTGAATCAAGGCAATTAGCAAAGCGTACGTTACGCACGGTGAGGCAGAATATTGTATTATCTATTACTTACAATATCATTATGGTGCCGCTTGCCATGATGACTATGGTTGATCCCTTTGTCGCAGCACTTACTATGCCTATTAGTTCTTTATTGGTAATAGCCAACGCAGCTAGGATCAGAAGGTTATTTAAATAAGGTAAACAATAATGGAAGTAATATATGGTTTGTTACCAGGCATGCTATTACTTGGAATTGTAGGTGTCGTTATCTTTTTCTGGGCAGTCAGAAGTGGTCAGTATGATGATCTAGATGGTGCCGCTCATCGAATTTTGATGGATGATGATAATGATAAACCTGAAGTTGAGAACGAAGAACATAAAAATGACTAGGTATAAGTTTCTACAGAGTCTAGTCGCTGCATATTTACTAAGTTGCTCTCTAGTAACCTTTGCAAGTGAGAGCATCAAAGTTGGTATGACCGCGGCATTAAGTGGTTCATCGGCCGCACTGGGCAATAATTTGCGTAGTGGAATCGAGAGTTACTTTAAATTAGTTAATGATGCCGGTGGCGTTCAAAATCGTCTGTTAGAGTTTAGAGTTCTTGATGATGGCTATGAGCCAGAGCGTGCAGCACATAATATGCGTACCTTAATAGATGGCGGTGTTGATGCTGTTCTAGGCAATGTGGGAACACCAACGGCTATTGTGACGGTACCAATAGCTAAGTCGAAAAAAACCTTACTGTTTGGAGCTTTCTCTGGTGGCGATGTATTGAGAAGTACGCCTGCTAACCGATATATCATCAATTACCGTCCTAGCTACGCTGAAGAAACTCAAGAAATAATCAATGGCTTACTTCAAGTAGGTATTAAGCCAAATGAAATAGCATTTTTTTCGCAGCGTGATGGTTTTGGTGATGCTGCCTACCAAGGCGCAATTAATGCGTTACAGCGACATGGCTTCTCTCGAGTATCTACTTTAGTTCATGGTAGATATACCAGAAACTCTCTGAACGTTGAAGGTGCTGTTGCCTCTATACTAGATGCTCCTACCATGCCTAAGGCTATTATTATGGCGGGCAGTTATGCTCCCTCAGCAAAGTTTATTAATTTGCTACAGTCAGAGCTTCCGGACATCTGGTTTATGAATCTCTCTTTTGCATCGACTTATTCCTTAAAAGCAGAATTGGGGGCTGTGAGTGATCGAGTAGTTGTGGCTCAGGTGGTTCCTCAGTTAAATTCATCACTGCCGATTATTAATGAATTCACTGATGCGTTAGATAAGTTGAACGATAAACTTATTCCAAATGAAGTCTCTTTAGAGGGGTTTATTATTGCTAAAATTTTCCACAAAGGTTTGGAAAATATTGAGGGTGATATTAATAAAGAAAGCATCATTGATGGCCTAGAATCATTGAAAAATAAAGATATTGGCTTGAATGTGAGTATTAATTTTAGTGAAGAAGCTCACCAAGCTATGCATCAAATATGGTTGACACGAATACAGCAGGGGGAAGTCAAACCATTTAGCTGGAAAATGATGTACGAAGAGAATAAGAGTGTTACTAAACATGAGTAGGGGGCGTAGAAATGTTTAGAGCATGGAGTATAAGTAGTCTTCTTAAACTGTGGGCTTTCGCTACTATATTCGCAATTATTGTCATTTCTTCAGTAGCCATTTATACCAATAATATTTTCTCAAGTAGTCAAAGTAATTTGACTGAAAAAGTGTTGCCTATTGAAAATGCGAGTCGACAAATAAATGCTGTCGCATCGTCTTTCATTACACGTCAAAAACAAGTGATAGCCTCTCGTTCGGTTGAATCAATATCTGATTTAACGCCAAGAGATCAACTTGAAAATGAGTTTTCGATACAGTGGCATCAAATACGGACATCAGTAAGTACTGAAGACGATCAACAAATTGTTAATTTATTAAATCAGCATTACTTAGAATTTTTGCTTGTCGATAGTGAATTACTCGATTTGATTACGGAACAGCACCATATTCGCTCAAAGTTAAACCTTAAAACTAGACGAGTTACAGAGCTACAGGAAAATATTCAACATCATGTTGAAGCAATATCAGGCCGAATAAAGTTACAACATGTCCTTGCTAAGCGTCGAGCTGTTCAAACACCTTCTCAGGCAATTACAGTAGTAAATATTGAGCGTGTGATGAAACAGCGGGAGCTCATTCAGAAGTTGAGTCAATCAGTTAGGCTTAGTGTTTTACATATTAGTTCTCTTACCCAAAAACTGATGCTGTCTGATGATTCCGATATGCTATTGAGTATTCGTGACAATAGTATTAAACAATATCAAACGATCTTACGATCTGATATTAGTCAGCTCAAAGATAATTTGAAGAATAAGCAGGACTTATTAGCATCGATAGAGCTTCTAGAAAAAGAACAAGCATTGCTAATGGATACTGTTATTAATGATGAGTCAGCAATTTACAATTTGAGGTTAAAACAATTAGAAATCAATGGGTTATTAGAGAATGGGCAGCAAAAATCAATTGCTATTTTGCAACAAATAACTACTCAACTAGATCGTCTGGCATCTATTGTACGAGCAAAAAGTTTACAGACAGTTAAAGATTCGATTCGTGTTGTTCATCAAGCACAATGGTTAATTATTGCTTTAACCATTTGTATTACATTAGGCATGGTACTGTTTATTCTTTCCATTTCTCAACGAATCAATAAGTCACTTAAAGAGTTGAGCAGTGCTATGCATGCTCTATCTTCAGGGCTTTTTGATACTCGTTTGAATGTAGTTCAAGGACGAAGTGAGTTTGCTATTATTGCAGTAGATTTCAATTCATTTGCCGAAAATACTCAGGCTTTAATAAAAGATCTCGCTGATGCAAAAGAAGCATTACAGGTTCGTAAAGAGTATCTAACTACAGTATTGAATGCTGTACCAGAAGCCATTTTAACCTTATCGTCTGAAGGTGTTATTACCACAAGTAATCCTGTTGCTGAGAAAGTCTTAAAAGCCAATGATGAAACATTAAAAGGCTTAAGTATTAATGACTTTCTAGCGGAACAGTATAGTGATGTTCCATTCAAGCAGATCAGTACAATGTTAGCTGAGAATAGAGAGCTGGATGGACGGGATTATAATAATCAGCCGTTTTCTATGTGGTTATCTTTAAATCATGTTTCTAGTCTTAAACATGATATATGGGTATGTGTTATTTCGGACATTACAGCATGGAAACAAGCTGACAAAAAACTGCAAACAACTAGTTCTGAGCTAGATGCAATTCTTGAAAATGCAATGGTGGGTATTGCATTGATTAAGAATAGAACTATATTACGAGTCAACAGCAAGTTCGAACAATTGTTTGTTAGAGATCGAACTGAAGTCGAGGGGCAATCTACTCGACTACTTTATCCTAATGATGAAACCTATGAACAGATGGGAGATGATGCCTACAGTGCTTTGAGTGATGGTGGCAGCTATGTCGGTGAAATAAGGTTAGAAAAAAAAGGTGGCGAGTTATTTTGGGCGATGATGTCTGGTAAGTCTATTAATCCAGCTGATCCCAGTGATGGCAGTATTTGGTTATTTGAAGATATAACTATTCAACGCGAAAACGATGAAAAACTAAGGCGGCTAGCAAGCTTAGATACCTTAACTGGTTTACCAAATCGTGGGGTTTTTAATGACCGTCTTGATCATGCAATTCATAAGGCTCATCGAAATACGACTAGGCTAGCCGTCTTCTTCTTGGATCTAGATAGGTTCAAACAAGTGAATGATTCACTTGGGCATAAAGCAGGTGATCAACTGCTTTGTGAGGTAGCCACACGATTAAAAACGTGTATTCGTGAAGGAGATACCGTCGCCCGTCTAGGAGGAGATGAGTTTACCGTTATTTTGGAAGAGGTTAGTTCCGCTCGCCATGTAGGTGGTGTCGCTAACAAGGTGCTCCATACCATCGCAGAACCTTACTTGATCGATGGTACAGAAGTATCTATTAGTCCTAGTATTGGAATTAGCTTATATCCAGCTGATGGGAGAGATGTTGAACTACTGGTCAAAAATGCTGATGCAGCAATGTACCATGCTAAAAATTCAGGACGAAATAACTTCCAATTTTATTCTGGTGAAATGAATGCTCAGTCAGCTAAACGCTTAGCAATGGAAACTAGTTTACGCCGCGCTATTGATAATCATGAGTTCTATTTGCACTTCCAGCCACAGATAGATATAGAAACAGGGGCAATTACCGGTGCTGAAGCATTGCTGCGCTGGAATAGTGACAAATGGGGGGATGTATCTCCTGCTGATTTCATCCCAATCTTAGAAGATGCAGGTTTGATTAGTAATGTTGGACAAACTGTTATTGAACAAGCGGTTCAGGCTTATCTGTCATTAAAAGATAAGTTGGTTCCTGAGTTCAGAATGGCAGTCAATTTATCTGGTCGTCAGTTCCAAGGTGGTCACCTTGCTATATTTATTGAAGATACGTTAGCTGCAACTGGAATGTCACCTGATAATCTCGAGCTCGAAATTACTGAAAGTGTGTTAATGGATGACACTGAACTTGCAATAACAACATTAAACTCATTAAGCAATGTGGGCATAACACTTGCTATTGATGATTTTGGCACTGGCTATTCATCACTATCGTACCTGAAACGATTCCCACTTAATGTGCTTAAGATAGATCGCTCGTTTATACGAGATGTTAATATCGATGAAGATGACGCTGCTATCGTTAAAGCTATCCTCGCAATGTCGCATAGGTTAAACCTAGAAGTTATCGCTGAGGGTGTTGAAACGAGTGAACAGCTCCAGTTTTTAGAAGAAAATGATTGTGATCGAGTGCAAGGTTATTACTTTAGCAAACCACTTTCTTTAGAAGATTTTAGTCGTTTTATTGATGAAAACTCAGTTTTATAAACCAAAAGCTTATAGCTTATTAGCTTGATACTCCAAAATAGTTTTCTGGTTTTCATTAAGACGGATTAATAAACCTGAAACAGGGTAGTACCAAATAGCTGTATTTGGGTTTTCTTCGTCTTTAATTATTTGTTGCGGATCGCCAAAACGATAACGAATCATTTCCTCATTAAGCCGAACTGATGGGATATAAGTTATCGTACTAACAACGGCGTTGATTAGGCGAGCATTTGCTTCATTATTTAGCGTATGGCTTCGTGCGCCACTTGGCTGAATACGAGCCTCCAAAGCATGTGCCAGCATAGTGTCGATCGCCGATGGTTCAACGACTAATTTCAGAACTAACTTGGCAGATAAACCACCTAAATTGATACTCTGAAAAAAAGCTTCAACACTAGGAGGAGAGCCTTCTTCAGTAAATATTGCCGTCTTACCAAATTCTTTAAACTGTTCTTGTGCTTCTTTGTAGGTAGTTGTACCTAGATGTATACCAAATACTTTGCTATTACCATCAGCCATTACTGTGACTTCCCATGGCATTGGAGCTGGAGGTTGCTTGGATGGAATGAGTACTAACGCTGCGATTCCTATGATTGTTAGCAATAAACCAATTATAGCTTTTTTCATTAATTATCCTTGCTTTTCTGGGGGGGATTGCAGCCAAAAAGTGACTGGACCATTATTCGTTAAACTGACTTGCATATCGGCACCAAACAGGCCCGTTGATACAGTATGATGGAGCTGCTTCGCGTTGTTGCATAGATACTCAAATAGAATTTTACCATCATCAGGCGAAGCAGCTGATGTAAAGCTAGGCCGTAAACCTTTATTCGTATTAGCAGCTAATGTAAATTGTGGTACCAATAGTAAGCCACCATCAATGTCCTTAACAGATAGATTCATTTTATCATTTTCATCACTAAATATACGATAAGCGAGTAGGCGTTTAAGTAGGTGAGTCGCTTGTTCTACGGTATCGTTTTTTTCGATGCCAATTAATACGAGTAAACCTTCTTCTATGCTTGCTATCAGCTTTCCTGAGACCGTTACGTTGGCATGGTGTACGCGTTGTAGTAGAGCTATCATTAAACTGATTTAATCGAATTAGATGCGAGTTGTTTACCTATAGCATCTGTCGTCGTCACGAGCGCATCGATTAGTGCTGGTTCGCCAGCCGCATGACCTGCTTTTGCAATGACATTTAGCTCTGTTTCGGGCCATGCTTGGTGTAATTCCCATGATTGTTGGAATGGACAAACAATGTCATAGCGGCCATGAACAATAACCGTAGGGATATTCCGAATGGGGGCTATATTTTCAAGCAATGGCGAATCTTTAAGAAAACATTCATTAGTTGCAAAGTGAAGCTGGATACGTGAGTGGGCTAAAGGCCCTGTTTCTTTTGTATTATCATGCTGGTATTCATGATCGCGTAAGGTAACAATGGTGCTTTCCCATGCTTCTAATGTTTTAGCGGCACTCATTTGTTTCAACTCATCAGGATTAGTCAGTAATTGGTAGTAAGCCTTGAGTGGATGGCTTTGTTGTGTCGGTGGTAGCTCCTCTACTAAATGCTGCCACGCATCAGGAAACAGCTTTGAAGCTCCACCTTCAGCATAAACCCAGTCAATGTCTTGTTGTCTGCCGAGAAAAACGCCTCGTAATATCATCGCTGAAACATGGCTTGGGTGATTTTGAGCATAGGCAAGTGCTAAGGTTGCCCCCCATGAGCCGCCAAAAATTAACCATTTTGAAATAGAAAGCTGCTGACGGATGGTTTCCATATCTGCAATTAGGTAGTCAGTTGTATTATTTTCAAGCTCACCATGAGGAAGAGAGCGTCCGCAACCACGTTGATCGAATAGAATAATTCTATAAAGATCAGGGTTGAAGTAGCTCCGATGTGAAGGGCGACAACCCGAACCTGGTCCACCGTGTAAAAATACAACAGGAATTCCTTTAGGATTTCCACATTCTTCAACGTATACCTCATGATGCCGACCACTATTGAGTGGTTCCATTTTTATTTTATGGACAGCATATGGTTCTATTTCAGGATAAAGCGGGGTCATGTACATCTCTATTAGCTGTGATTTAAGACAACTATATCATGTACAGTTATGGTAATTCTTGCTCTATTGCGAGAAAATATAAGGCTAAGTATGGTTAATGATATTGCCATACCAAAATATTTAATGAAGGCAAAGTATCGATGAACCTGCACGAATTTCAGGCTAAACAATTATTTACTCGTTATCATATTGCAACACCTCAAGGTCAAGTTGTAACCAGTGGTTCTCAAGCGCGGCAAGCGGCTGAGCAACTAGGTGGTGACCGATGGGTCGTTAAAGCTCAAGTTCACACTGGAGGCAGAGGTAAAGTCGGGGGCGTTAAAGTTGTAGACACCCTAGATTCCGTTGCAGATGCTGCCTATGAGATGCTGGGGCAATATCTTGTAACACACCAAACAACAGAACAAGGTCTACCTATACATCAAGTATTGGTTGAACAACCTTCTGATATCCAGCGTGAACTTTATCTTGCTGTACTAGTTGATCGTGTTACACAGCGGGTTGCATTCATGGTGTCAGCACAAGGCGGTATGGATATTGAATCCGTTGCTGAAGAGTCGCCAGAAGCTATTTTGAATTTATTTGTAGATCCTGTTGTTGGTTTGCAGCCTTACCAATGCCGCAGAGCTGGATTCTTCTTAGGTCTTACTGGTGGGGCATTCAAACAATTGCAAACAGTGATGCAAGGGCTATATCGTTTATTTACTGAAAATGATGCAAATTTGGTGGAAATAAATCCATTAGTGGTTACTGGCAATAATGAACTACTTGCAGTTGATGCAAAGCTTAATTTAGACAGTAATGCCTTATTCAGACATTCCGAATTGGCTGCATTGTTTGATGCAAGCCAAGAAGATGAAGCTGAAGTAGTCGCTCAGAAATATGGCCTTAATTATATTTCATTAGATGGTGATGTGGCCTGCATGGTGAACGGTGCGGGGCTTGCTATGGCGACGATGGATTTAATCCAAAAAGAAGGTGGTCAACCTGCTAACTTCCTTGATGTAGGTGGTGGTACTACTGCTGATCGTGTTGCTGAGGCCTTCAAGTTAATTTTATCGGATAGCAAAGTGAAATCTATTCTTGTCAATATCTTTGGTGGCATTGTTCGTTGTGATTTGATTGCACAAGGAATTATTCAAGCAGCTAAAGATGTTGGATTGACATTACCTGTTATCGTCCGTTTAGAAGGGACAAATGCAGAGCTGGGTCGTGAACTATTGAACAATAGTGGAATGGATTTACGTGTGGCAAACGATTTAACTGATGCTGCTAGACAAGCAGTTGCTTCAGCAGGGGAAAAATAAGCATGAGTATTTTGATTAATAGATATACGAAGGTTATTTGTCAGGGATTTACTGGTAAACAAGGTACATTTCACTCTGAGCAAGCGATCGCATATGGAACTCAACTTGTCGGTGGCGTTACTCCTGGAAAAGGAGGGCAAACACACCTAGACCGTCCAGTCTTTAATACTGTGTATGAAGCAGTTCAACAAACAGGTGCTGACGCAACCATGATTTATGTCCCAGCTGCATTTGCAGCCGATGCAATTTTAGAAGCGGCAGATGCAGGAATTAAAATAATTGCGTGTATCACCGAAGGCATTCCAGTATTAGATATGCTACGAGTAAAACATGCTCTAAAAAACAAAGATGTAAAATTAGTCGGTCCAAACTGTCCAGGTTTAATTACACCAGGGGAATGTAAAATTGGCATTATGCCAGGATCGATTCATTTACCAGGTAAGATTGGAATTGTGTCCCGTTCAGGTACATTGACTTATGAAGCAGTCCAACAAACAACTGAAAATGGTTTAGGTCAAAGTACTTGTGTAGGCATCGGTGGCGATCCTATTCATGGCATGAACTTTATTGAATGTTTAGCTCTTTTTGAAGCTGATCCTCAAACTGAGGGCATAGTGATGGTCGGTGAAATTGGCGGTCAGGCAGAAGAAGATGCAGCCGAATATATTCGAGATCATATTACTAAGCCAGTAGTGGCTTATATCGCAGGCCTTACTGCCCCTCCAGGTAAAAGAATGGGCCATGCGGGCGCTATCATCAGTGGTGGCCAAGGTACGGCTGAAGCTAAACTGGAAGCATTGGCTGCAGTGGGTGTGCATATTGCTCGATCTCCTGCTGAAATGGGTGAAAGAATGCTTGAAGCAATGGCTCAGTAGTGGTGAGTAGTCGATTTTGTCTGGTAATGGGACAGATTAATCCTGTGGTTGGTGATGTTGCTGGAAATGTTAAGCTCATTATTCGTGCAGCAGAACAAGCTAGGGATGAGTTCCAAGCAGATTTAATTGTTTTCCCTGAGCTAACCTTAACGGGTTACCCGCCTGAAGATTTACTTTTACGTCCTGGTTTAAGTAAGCGGGTTGATAAGGGGCTCAAAAAGTTAATCAAGAAAATAAAAGGTATTGCTGTTTTAGTCGGCCATACATCAGGCATTGCGCGAGAAGAGCTTTACAATGCCGCTTCATTAATTGCTGATGGTGAATGTCTCGGCACATACTATAAACATCATTTACCAAATTACGGTGTCTTTGATGAGCGTCGTTATTTTGTAGCTGGTAAAGATGCCTGCGTTATTGAATATAAAGGCCTTAAATTTGGCATTACCATTTGCGAAGATATTTGGTTTTCAGAACCGGCTGCCCAAGCATTAGATGCCAGTGCTGATATTATTTTGAACCTGAACGCATCACCGTTTAGACAAGGAAAATGGCAACTACGAGAAGATCAGGTTAAACAAAGAGCTTTAGAAACAGGCCTCCCAATTATTTATGTTAATCAGGTTGGCGGTCAAGATGAACTGGTTTTCGATGGATGTTCATTTGCACTGTCTAGTACGGGGGGGAAAGTAGCTCGTGCACCTGCATGGCAACAAGGCCTATTCCCTGTATCGATTCATAGAAATGCAGAGAATGAACTAATTTTAGATGGTGAGTTAGCTGAAAAAGAGTCTGAAATGGCTATGATCTATGAAGGATTAGTCTCAGGCTTACGTGACTATGTTGAAAAAAACCATTTTCAGGGCGTGGTGATTGGCTTATCTGGAGGAATTGACTCTGCATTGACACTAGCTCTTGCTGTAGATGCTTTAGGCTCCAAACGCGTTAGTACAGTGATGATGCCATCTCGCTATACAGCAAAAATAAGCTTAGATGATGCTAAAGAAATGGCTGAAATACTATGTGTAAATCATAGTGTCATTGCAATTGATGACTTATTTGAACAGTTTCTATCAACCTTGTCGGATCAGTTTGTTGGCAAGACGGTAGATACGACAGAGGAAAATATTCAGGCCCGCGTTAGGGGGGTGATATTAATGGCTATTTCTAATAAAACAGGTGCAATGGTGCTCTCCACAGGTAATAAGAGCGAGATGGCTGTTGGTTATTCAACATTATATGGTGATATGGCTGGTGGTTTCTCGCCGTTGAAAGATGTGTATAAGACGCTAGTTTATCAACTCAGTAATTATAGAAATACTCTTTCAAGAGTTATACCTGAGCGAATTATTACTCGACCACCATCTGCTGAATTAGCAGATGATCAACTTGATCAAGATAGCTTGCCGCCCTATGATATATTGGATAATCTGTTAGAGCTATATATCTCTGAAGATAAATGCTTTGAAGATATGGTGGCATCAGGTATTGAAGCTGACATGGTCGCTAAAGTGATAAAAATGGTGGATCGTAATGAATACAAGCGCCGCCAAGCACCACCAGGTATTCGAATAACACGCCGTGCTTTTGGGCGAGACAGGCGATATCCAATAACATCTGGGTATAGTGTAAATTCAAAAATAGAATAAGGTACTAGAGATGAAGAAAGTTGAAGCAATTATTAAACCTTTTAAGCTGGATGATGTGCGTGAATCATTATCAGATATTGGTGTAATGGGTCTAACGGTTTCTGAAGTGAAAGGTTTTGGTCGACAAAAGGGTCATACCGAACTTTATCGTGGTGCTGAATACGTCGTTGACTTCCTTCCAAAGATAAAAGTAGAAATTGTTCTAGCTGAAGAGCAAGTACAGGAATGTATTGAAGCAATCATCAAAGCTGCTCATACAGGCCGAATTGGCGATGGTAAGATCTTTGTTACGTCAGTTGAACAAGTTATTCGTATTCGTACTGGAGAAGAAGGTGAATCTGCCGTATAAGGATATCGTGTGATGATTAGCTAGATACATTTAATGTATCTAGCTAATTTAGATTTGTATTATTCTGTTAGTGCTGTTTGACGCACTTTCGCAACGCCATCATAGCCAGGGTAGTTTAGTTCTAATATACGCATGGCATCTTCTGATAGCTCATTGAGCTCAAGAATCTTATAAGCTTTAGCCATCATCAATAATGCTTCTGGCATGGCTGGAGTTCTTGGATAGTTTTCAATCACATACCTACCACGATTTGCAGCGGCCACATAAGAACCACGTCTCATATAGTAGTGAGCAACATTGACTTCATGTTGGGCTAAGCGGTTACGTAGATAAACAATTCGTTGTGCCGCATCTTCACTGTATTTACTTTTCGGAAAGCGAGTCACTAACTTTCGAAAGTCTTGCAGCGCTAATAATGCTGAGCCAGGATCACGTTGAGATTCATCGCGAGGAATGTACTTCTCGAATAAGCCAATATCACGTGTGAAATTAACTAAGCCACGGAGATAAAGTGCATAGTCCATATTTTTGTTGAGAGGATAAACGCGCATAAAGCGATCAATCGTTGCCACAGCTGTTTCTGGCTCATCTGTTTTGTAATACGCATAAGCTGATTCTAGTAGTGCTTGCTGCGCATATTCACCAAAGGGGAATCGAGCTTCTAATTGGCTGTAATGGGCCAGTGCAGGGCCGTACTCTCCAGCTTCAAGAGCGGCTTTGGCTTCTGAGTAAATACGTTCAACAGACCAATTGTTAGCAGTTTTTACTTCATCTTTTGAGAAGAATGAACAACCAGTGGTGCTGAGTAAGAGTGCAATTATGAGTAAGTAATGTTTTTTCATGTTGGTAGATTACGCTAGCGTGAGTTTGAAGGCAAAGCAGATTTATAAATTTTATCAAATTGTAGTCATATAGGAAAAAATATTCCATGTACAATAGCGCAATAATTTCGGAATTGAGATAAGTTTATGTTCAAAATTCTACAGAGTCTTACGTTTGGTTTACTAACCTTTTCAGCCAGTGCAACAACGTTTAATTTGTCTGATGAAAACACGCGAGTCGTTGGTCATAACTTGGTTGTGTACAGTCACCATGAAGACACGCTCTTAGATATAGCAAGACAATTTGATATCGGTTATAGGGAAATTGTAAATGCTAATCCGGGAGTAGATCCTTGGTTGCCAGGTGAAAATGTGCGTGTACTTGTACCGAACCGTTTTATTTTGCCTGATATGCCTCAAAAGGGCATTGTCATCAATTTGGCTGAAATGCGCTTGTACTATTACCCTAAGACACAAAAGGGTGAGCAAAGACAGGTTATTACTCATCCAATAGGTATCGGAAGAGAAGGCTGGTCTACACCTTTAGGTAAGGCAAGAATCACGACTAAAATAAAAGATCCCACATGGACGCCACCGGCTTCAATTCATGCTGAACACATTGAAAAAGGGGATCCATTACCTCAAGTCGTTCCTGCAGGGCCTGACAATCCTCTTGGCGCATATAAAATGAACTTGTCTATTCCTGGGTATTTATTGCACGGAACAAATCGTCCTTATGGTGTGGGTATGCGGGTTAGTCATGGTTGTATACGTTTGTTTCCTGAAGATATTGAGCATTTATTCGGAATTGTTACTATTAACACACCTGTTGAAATAGTGTATCAACCTTATAAAGCTGCGCTAGATGAAACTGGGCAACTGTTTTTAGAAGCGCACAAGCAACAACAAGATATATCTCAATTAGATGGAACTAACAGAACGCCTATAGTTTCAGCCATTATTAAGGTACAAGACAAAGCATTAACGGATGAAGAGTGGCATTTTTCTGAAAAATTAGCCCGTGAGCAGAGTGGTGTTGTAGAACATATCAATCAAGATGCTTTGGATCATTTAATTGATGATGTGTGGTTTATTCATGCTGGAGTATCTCAAGATGCCAAGTTGAAGTTAGCACATGCCTCTACGAGCCTCAATTTGAATGATTATTTTTGGCCGATGCAAGGTGCTGCCGAAGGTGAGGTTTTAATTGGGCCGTTTGAGAATAAACAAGAAGCGGATAAGGTAGCTCTAGAAATTAAGCGCTTGGTTAATATTTCTGTGTGGACAACATTGGTAAGCAGTGATGCTTTGTGAATAAATTTAGCGCAAAAAAAACCGGGATTAAATCCCGGTTTTTTGTATAAGCGTTTAAGTTTTTTGACTTATTTGCTCATTGCTTTTTCAAACATACGATCTAATTTTGCATTTTGAGCATCAACAGCGCTTAGTGCTTCATCAGCAGTTGTTTGGGCATTAGCTGCTGCTAATTCAGCATCATTGGCTGTACGTGATGCTACATCAGCAGTGCTTTGAGCGTTTTTAGCTGCTGCTAGAGCGCTATCAGCTGTAGATTGAGCTGATTCAACAGATGCTTTTAATGCGTCCATTTCTGCAGTGTTAGCACATGCTGTTAATAATGCTAAAGGTAGGATAACCGCACCTAATTTAGTTAAAGATTTCATTTACTTCTCCATAAAATTTATTTTGATTAACTTTAAAACTACATTGCCACGCTGCAATATATAAGCGAAGGCTATCAGGAATTTTTTTATGTGTCCAACCAAGTAAAAGTTAAACTGCGATATAAATCATTTATTGTTATAATTAAACTTTTTTTTATGCCGTGGCTGTTTTATTTACGCCATCACAAGATTCATATTAATGAGTCGTTTTACTTGCTCTGGAAAAATTAGTCTATGCATCCTATGCTGAATATTGCCATTCGGGCAGCCCGTAGTGCGGGAAATATTATTGTTAGATCTCTGCAACATGTTGATCATCTTGAAATAACAACGAAAGGTTTAAATGATTTTGTAACGGATGTTGACCGTTTAGCAGAACAAGAAATTATTAATGCCGTCCAAAAAGCCTACCCTGATCACGCTATATTAGCTGAAGAATCAGGCGTACAAGGTGATAGTGACACTGTTTGGGTTATTGACCCATTAGATGGAACTAAAAACTTTTTGCACGGCTTCCCACATTACTGCGTATCTATTGCAATCATGGTTAAAGGCCGCATCGAGCACGGTGTTGTTTATGATCCTTTACGTGATGAGTTATTCTCAGCAAGTCGTGGTGATGGCGCAAAACTAAATGATAGACGATTGCGAGTAACTAAACGTAAAGAGCTAGCTGGTGGATTATTTGCGACAGGCTTCCCTTTTAAATACCCACAACACTTATCTGCATACATGGACACATTCAATGCAGTTTTCCCCCAAGTAGCGGATATTCGTAGAACAGGTTCTGCGGCACTTGATTTGGCCTATGTGGCTGCAGGTCGTCTTGATGGCTACTGGGAAATTGGTTTGGAGAAATGGGACTTAGCTGCAGGCGTTTTACTCATTGAAGAAGCGGGCGGTGTCGTGAGTGATTTTACCGGAGGTGACAATTACTATAAGAGCGGTAACCTCGTTGTTGGCAATTTACGCTTACACAAACAAATTTTAGACAGCATTACACCTCACCTAACGGATGAGTTAAAGAAATAATCAATTTACATTTTTATGCGAATAGCATTCACTAAATAGAACCTAATAAACAATGACAATTACTACTAGAAAGTTAAGAAATATAGCTATTATTGCTCACGTCGATCACGGTAAAACTACCTTGGTTGATCAGCTTTTACGCCAATCTGGCACATTCAGTGAGCATGAAGAGCTACAAGAGCGTGTAATGGATTCAAACGATCTTGAGAAAGAACGTGGTATTACAATCCTCTCTAAAAATACAGCAGTTAAGTGGAATGACTACCACATCAATATCGTAGATACTCCAGGTCATGCCGATTTTGGTGGTGAAGTAGAACGTGTTCTATCTATGGTTGACTCGGTATTACTCTTAGTTGACTCAGCTGAAGGCCCGATGCCTCAAACACGCTTCGTAACACAAAAAGCATTAGCATTAGGTTTAAAACCTATTGTTGTTATCAATAAAATTGATAAGCCAAGTGCACGTCCAGCATGGGTACTAGATCAAACATTTGATTTATTTGCTAACCTTGATGCGACCGATGAGCAGCTAGATTTTGATGTTGTTTATGCATCAGGCCTAAATGGTTTTGCTGGATTAGATGAAGACGTTCGCAGCGGCGATATGGAACCATTATTCCAATTAGTTGTAGATAAGGTATCTGCACCAGATGTTGATACGGAAGGTCCTTTCCGTATGCAAGTAACATCGCTTGATTACAATAGCTATGTGGGTGTAATCGGTGTAGGTCGTATCGAGCGCGGTAAAGTGAAGACGAATACTCCTGTCACAGTGATTGATACTGAAGGCAAAACACGTAATGGACGAGTACTTACTGTTATGGGCTTCATGGGTTTACAACGTGAAGAAGTTGCTGAAGCACAAGCGGGCGACATTATTGCCTTTACAGGTTTAGATCCTCTTAATATTTCAGATACATTGTGTGATCCAACTGCTGTTGAAGCATTACCACCGCTCACGGTTGATGAACCAACAGTAACAATGACCTTCCAAGTTAATAACTCTCCAATGGCGGGTAAAGAAGGTAAATTTGTTACAACACGTCAAATTAAAGAGCGTCTTGAACGCGAATTGATTCATAACGTAGCTCTACGTGTTGAACAATTAATCACTGATCCTGATAAATTTAAAGTGTCAGGCCGTGGAGAATTACATTTATCAGTATTAATTGAAAATATGCGTCGTGAAGGTTTTGAAATGGGTGTATCTCGCCCAGAAGTAATCATCCGTGACGTTGATGGTGTTCGTGAAGAACCGTACGAAGCTGTGACTGCAGATGTTGAAGTTGATCATCAAGGCACAATCATGGAAAAACTAGGTGAGCGTGGTGCAATCCTCAGTGACATGGCACCAGATGGTAAAGGTCGTGTACGTTTAGACTTTATCATTCCATCGCGTGGTTTAATTGGTTTCCGTACCGAGTTCTTAACAGCAACTCAAGGTACTGGTTTAATCTTTAGCGTATTTGATCATTATGCGCCAGTTAAAGATGGTGACTTTGGTAAGCGTCAAAATGGTGTGTTGATTGCTAATGGTATGGGTAAAGCAGTTGCTTTCTCAATCTTCAATCTACAAGAGCGTGGTCGCATGTTCATTGGTCATAATGATGACGTATATGAAGGTATGGTTATTGGTATCCATTCACGTGACAATGACTTAGTTGTTAACCCATTAAAAGGTAAGCAATTAACTAACGTACGTGCATCGGGTACAGATGAAGCTATCAACTTAGTGCCACCAATCAGAATGAGTTTAGAGCAAGCACTTGAATTCATTGGTGAAGATGAACTACTTGAAGTTACACCTGAATCATTACGTGTTCGTAAGAAATTGCTACTTGAACATGAACGTAAGAGTGCAACACGTAAACCAAAATAAGCTTATTGAAGTTATTCAATATAAGTAAATGAAAAAGGGCATCCTGTATAGGGTGCCCTTTTTTTATGTGTATT
>AZIC01000857.1_pt1 | contig 23040 bp, 16 predicted proteins | sample 359061 | NCBI WGS metagenome assembly AZIC01 (sample SAMN02429709, study PRJNA222657) | marine sediment metagenome | biome: Sediment sample; isolation source: sample MGS-MES from oil contaminated site at the harbour of Messina (Sicily... | place: Italy: Messine | collected 2011-04-30 | depth 1 m m
GTGCACTGTAAACTGGGCACGCGCGCGACACAGAACAGCGTTTATCGCTGTTGGCGCGGCGGGGTCAAGTTCAAAATCTGCAGCGGAATAACAATTTGTTTATCTATCCCCGTGACAGACTGCTACAATGAGACTTCGAGAAAAGCAGGCCAGACTAATCTGTCGGTACTTGGGATTCAGTGAAACTCTGAATCAGGAAAGGTAGATTCACGTGAGAAATCGATATTTAACAGCCGCCGTTATGGGGTTGATGTGTGGCCTCTGTTCCGTTTTGCATGCTGCTGATGTGACGATGCTGGCGATTGAGGGGCGCAGAATGACGCCGGATCAGGCGGCGACAGTGGAAAAAAAAGTCCAGGAGAATCCGAAGAATATCGAAGCCCGGACTCAACTGTTGGGTTATTATTTTGCGAAGCAGTATACCGATACCGCAGCGCGAAAGGCGAAACAGGAGAATGTGTTGTGGTTGATTGAGAATAAGCCGGAAGCAGGGGTACTGGGAACGCCGTTCGGACAACTGGATATGGTTCTCGATGGGTCGGCTTATACCCGTGGAAAACATGCCTGGGAAAAACAACTCAAAGCGCAGCCGGACAATCTGACACTGCTGGAGCACTCCGCCAACTATTTTCTGTTGCCTGATCGGGAACTGGCGAAGAAGTCATTGAAAAAAGCACAGAAACTGGATGCGGATAATCCCCAATGGGCCCGGAAGCTCGGGCAGTTGTATTCGCTGGACATGCAGAGTAGTTCATCGCTTAAAGTGCAGAAAGAGGCAGCTACGAAGGCATTGGAACAGCTGGAGATCGCTTATCAGCTATCAGCCAATCAGGCTAAAGATGCGCTGTTAAAGAGTCTCGCGCAGGCGGCCCTGGTGGCAGGCGATACGGAGAAAGCAAAACAGTATGCAGAGTTGATGTTGAATCAGATCGGCTCAGACTGGAACAGTGGCAATAACGAGCATTACGGAAACATCACCCTTGGTGAGATCGCGCTGGCGGAAGGCGATGTGGATGCAGCGAAGCAGTATCTGATCAAAGCGGGGAAGACAAAAGGTTCGCCTCAACTGAATTCGTTCGGCCCTGATTTCGGCCTGGCAAAAGCTTTGCTGGAAAAGGATCAGAAGGAAGTCGTGCTGGAATATCTGGCTCTGTGCGGCAACTTCTGGGTACTGGGAAAAGACCGGTTGGCGGAATGGACTAAATCGATCAATGACAACCAGATTCCGAAGACACTGCGATAGGTTTTCTGAGACAGTCTCAAAGAAAAACCCTGTTCCGATTTGACTACCGGAACAGGGTTGAATTTATTTGCTCTGTTCAATGAAAGCCGTCGTGAGGATTATGTTGTGCCGGCGTCGTTGGCTGCCGGTTCAACAAGTTGTTCGACAGCAGCAGGGACCGCATGTGGTTTGTCGACAGGTTTATAGATCATCACCATCGCGGCGCCGGCGGCGGCAAGGCCCAGTCCGAGAAAGAAGCGGAGGTCAGGCAGGGTTTTTGTCGGATGGAAGAAGGTAATGGTGGCGATGGTGTTGACGATGGGGGCACCTGCGAACACGAGTGGTGCGACATAGATGGCGGCCCCTTTACCGCCAGTGGTCACCGCGAAGATCACACACAAGGCACCGATGGCTCCCGCGGTACCGGCGAGGATGCCCCAGGCGATCGGTCCGGCATCAAAGTTGGGTACGCCTTTCACGGTGGGGTCTTTTCCCAGCACGAAAATGAAGAAGGCAGGAATCAGAACGGCGACCAGGAAGTAGGCGACACCCACGAACAGGAAGGCACGCAGGTTACTGTGCAGCTTCTGGGCGGCGATATGCACGAGAGGCACATAGGTTCCCCAGGAGAGTGCAGCACAGGCAACAAAGATTAAGACAATCGTCCATTTCGACATCGTTCAAACTCCTGAAATACTGGAGGGAGGGTTCATTTCTATTGGCGAGACAACTCTGTAATTATGATAGTAACTTTGTGAAATTCCAGCACCCGACAAGGATGGTATTTTGTATGAATCGCTGAAAAGCGACTGTGTACAAACTCTTATGGAGCACGCAAAGTCGCCAGGATCGGTGCCCGGACGGCATCCGCGACCGCCAGCAGCGCCGCCAGCATGCCTGTCACCAGGACCGCGAGCAGGATCACCAGGCCGCTTTCCCAGGGGAGATCCGCTCCGGTGGACAACAGGTGTGGCAGCATCGCCAGCAGGGCGGAGACGGTTCCGGAAACCAGTCCCCAGAGCAGGAGAAACGCGTTTTCGGAAAGGACGATGACCGCGACATCACTACCCGTCATGCCGATCGCACGTAGCAGAGCCAGTTCGCTGCGACGCTCTACCACGTTGCGCAACATGACGGTCGCGAGGCCGAGAGTTCCCAGTAACAGCCCCAGGCCTCCCAGCGTCTGGAAGGTTGAGAGGTAGGTATTTTGTACGGCGAGGAAGTCGGCGAGTCGGTTGGCGACGAGGTCGGCGTCGAACCCGTATTCTGTCAGTCCGGTTTCGAGAATACCTGATAGCTGGGCAGCGTGTTCGGGTGGAACTTCGATCAAAAAGTATTCGAAGCCAGCCTGTTCGGGAAAGAGCGTTTGAAAATGCTGTTCTGAAATGAGGAGCACGCCTTGAAAGATACTGCCGTCCAGCATGCCTTTGATTTTCAACTGGTGTTCGGGGCGTTCGTCGGAAGGGATGCCTACGGTCGCGCCGATGCCTTTATGCAGGCTGTACATCAGCGTATTCATATCGCCGAGCGCAGGAATCGAGCCGTCTTCCTGTGGTTCGTTCAACAGTTTCCAGGGGTTTTCGTCGGGGGTGTCTGCGAATTTGAAGCCCCCGCGTTCGATCAGTTCCTGCGGGACGCCGAGGATCGTGGGGACACTGGTTTGATAGATATTCAGGCAGCTGGCATTTTCGCCTGGTTTCACACGAAAGGGAATCGCTGTCATTTCGCTTAGTAATTTTTGAGTCTCTGGATCATCGGGAATGTTAACCAGCATTTTGTCGCGGCCATCGGCCGTATTCAAATCGTAGATCAGGGGAGAAGTAGATTCCGCTATGAGTGTAAACCCGCCGTTCCCGGAGTTTTGATTGGGTGACTCGACTGCAGGATTGCGATGTCCGGCGGCGACGGAGACGAGCACGAAAGTGGCGGACGCGATGAGCGCAGTGGTTAAAACGCTTCGCTGGCGAAAACGTCCGGCGTTACGAAACCCAAGTTTGATTAAGGCTAGCGCACCGGTACCTCTAATGGGGATGGCCGATTCAATTCTGAGTCTGCTGGACAAAAAGGAAAGGCTGGCAATGAGAGAGAGCATGCCAACCAGAAAAAACGAAACGGTTTGCCAGGAGAAACCAGAAAAGGCTTCCTGTTTGGGAATAAGGGAGGAGATTGTCGCCAGTACGAGAATAAATGCAGCCAGGGAGGAGGCTTTATAAACTGTGCCGACGCGGCGGGCGTCTTTTGCTTTATCTGATTCCGGTGTATTAACTCCCAGCAGCAGGCTGCGAATCGAGAGTTGTTTGAGTTCGGACATCGCGCGCCAGGTGACGAAGAGAGAGCAGAGGACCGAAATCATCAAACCGATAAAAATGCTGGTTACCGTGAGATCGAGATACAGAAAGCGGGTGCCGATGGCACCGATCCACCAGGTTTTCAGGCCATATAACATCAGCCAGGCATAACCGATGGCAGCGGCGATGCCGAGGATGCCTCCTGTTAGAATCACAAGGAACGCTTCTTTAAAGATGACTTGTCTGACCTGCAGCGGCGAAAAACCGATAGCAGCTAAGAGACCGATTGAGGAGACACGACGATCAACACCGAGCTTGAACAGCAGGCGAATCAGAATGATGGCCGAAAGGATGATAAAGAAGCTGAAACCGATAAACAGCCCGCTGAAATCGGTGGTTCCACTGGCGGCTGCCAGACCAAGTAGTTTAATGGGTTGTACGGTGAGCCCCATTTTAAAGACGTCGATATTTTTGAGTAATTCTGTTGCATAGCGGGGAGCCGATTCTTCCAGAGATATTTCGGGCAGGGGAGTGAACCGCAGAGAGGTCAGACTGCCGTAACGGCTGTTCCATAACGACTGCGCCGTTCCGAGTGAGACAAATGCTTTGGGGGTGGCCTTGTATTTGTCCCAGTAGTCTTCATCGCGATCGGTGACGCGGGTCAGTTGCATGGGGAAGGGTTGTTTCCAGTCACCGAAGGTGTCGGCATCGGTGATGCCTTCCATCTCGGGCGTGAGCTTACGATCGGCTGCGGGAGTTCCGTCGAGTGCAATGATGCCACGCACCTGGAAAATCTGCTCAACTTCGGGCAGTTCTCCCCGAGAGCCGACGACGTGATATTTCATCCGTACTTCATCGCCAACTTTGACATTCAGGTCTTTCGCCAGCCATTCGTTGAGGACGATGTCGTTTTCTTTTAAAGGGAGTTCCGGCTTTGCGCCGATGAATTTGAAAGGTCCAAATGGGGGCTGCTGTGTGAATTCGAGTCCCGCGACAATCGAATACATCGAATACTGTTCTTTGAGTTCAGTCTGCCCTTTTTTTGCAGGTTCGATTTCATTGGCGATGTAGACCATCACGGGAGACGTGCGCAGGTTCAGTGCCTTCGCTGCTGCCATGCCCGCCTGTTCGATCTGCGGGTCAAGAATCATCTGATCACTCTCGAGCGAGAGATACTGATATTCCTTATTAGGAGCAATTTTGAGGTTGAGGTCTTCCAGTTTCAGGGAGCTCTTTAATACCGCTTCCAGTTGTCGGGCGGTTTCCAGCGCGGCGGGCGAAACTGCTTCGGGGCTGTCAGAGCTGAAAAAGAGGGAGTTCACGCGTGCCGGTCTGGATTGGGGATTGCGGCGCGAAGCGACGATTTCATCGAGGTCTAATGCCGCCTGCAGTGTCTTGAGGGAGATAAACAGATCGAGAGGCAGTTGCTGATTAGGGAGCAGTGCCAGGCGTCCGGCTTTGGAGTCGACGTCGAGGATTGTGCTGACGGTAAGGGTGATTTCGACGGACTGTTCTTCGCGTTCACCCAGCAGGGAATCGCGGGGAATCGCGGAGGGGAGTTGGATCCAGAGCGTAATTTCATCGCCGACAGAAGCTTGCAGCTGTGCTGCGACGCGGGCGTTGAGAATGGCTTGATCGTCCCCTGGTGGAGGGAGGTCCGGATGTTCGAGCAGCGACCAGAGACGTTTGTCGGTACCAAAAACATTGACCTGACCGACGCGGAGATGCTGGTCGTCCCGATCTTTTTCCAGGCTGCCTCGCAGGACCAGCACAGGGGCGATCGTCTTGATTTGCTGTGGGAGATCGGCAGATTTGGTGAGATCTTCGGCCAGTTGTTCGCGGAAGAAACGATGACCGGAGACGACGAAATCGATCTGTCCCAAGCGGTCAAATGTCATTTGTCTCAGGCTGGCTCGGACGGAATCTCCGACGATTAAGGCTCCCCCGATCACGGCGGTTGCAGCGATGACTCCCAAGAGGACAGCCAGGTTGGTGCGCCAGTAATACATCAGGCTTCTGATGACAAATCGCGTTTGATTCATAACACGAGCTCTTGTGAAGATTTGAAAAACGAATGTCAGACAGCTTCGGTAACGAGCAGTCCGTCGCGTAATCGCTGATGTTGAGGGAACAGGGCCGCCAGTTCGGTGCTGTGTGTGACACAGATCAGGACGGTGTTCTGTTCCTGATTGATTTCGAGTAGCAGTTTGCCGATCGATTCAGTATTGCCGCGGTCGAGGTTTCCTGTGGGTTCGTCGGCCAATAAGAGACGGGGGTTATTAATCAAGGCGCGGCAGACAGCGACCCGTTGTCGTTCGCCGCCTGAAATCTGTGCGGGGCGGTGCTGCATCCGATCCTGTAATCCCACGCGTTCGAGCAGATGGCGGGCACGTTCCTCGGTATCGCTGGTGGCGCCCTGGTAGACCATGGTTGGAATCAGAACGTTTTCCAGAACGGAAAACTGCGGCATCAGATGATGGTCTTGAAAGATGAAACCGACATTCTGATTGCGATATTCGGCCTGTTCTTTGGCGTTCAGAGCGAAGGGGTTTTGGCCAAACTGGATGACTTCACCAGAGGTGGGCTGATCCAGGACACCCAGAATGTAGAGCAGGGTACTTTTGCCCGAGCCCGATGGACCGGTGATGGCGAGGGCGTCCCCCCGGTTGAGTTCCAGATCCACGCCGGCCAGAATCGGCAGTGATTCGGTGGCGATAGAAAATGTTTTGGTTAACTCGCGGACGATGAGCTGCTCTGGCGCGTGATTCATATTGATCCCTGCTTAACAGTTTATTCAGCCTGATCCATCGATGCTTCAAATTTCAGCAGCATCCACTCGGGGATAGCGATGGATTGCATGGGACTGCCGTGTGTAAACTGACAGCAGACCGTTTTCATACGTCCCCGGGCGATTTTCGTTTTCTCACGCCAGATGTCGTATTCCATTGTCAGTGATTTTACACCGATTCGCTCTATGTTTAATCGGATCTCGAGCAGGTCGCCGTAATAGGCGGGTGATTCAAACGAGCATTGGGCAGAAACCCGTGGCCAGCCGAGAATGGAGCCATCCGCCTGTTTATCCACAATCGTCAGGCCCAGCGAACGGAAGTATTCGTGTTCGGCCTGTTCCATGTACTTGTAAAAGTTGGCAAAGTGAACGATACCAGCCATGTCGGTCTCATGGAATTCGACGCGGCGGGTTGTTTTAAAAGTACAGGACATACGTAGCTCTATAGAAGTGAGTCAACAACAGGCTGTGGAACGATCGTCTGATGTTCTGCACAGCCTGTTGTATTTCTATCAATAATAATGTGGTTCATTCAGCTTTATCTTCTGGAAAGAAGCGAACCAGAGTTTCTTTACTGGGTGGCGGCGTGACCAGGGAAACCAGGATCATCGCGGTTGCCGAAGCAACGACCATCGTCGCTACGGGCATCATACCCAGAAAAGTGTAATCAGGATTTAAAGCGTATTGGGCTTCCTTAAACAGATACAACCAGGATCCAATGGCGACAATGACACCAGCATAGGTTCCCGCTTTGGTGAGCCGTTTCCAATAGACGGCGGCAAAAATGATCGGGAACAAACTGGAGAAGCCACTAAAGCACCAGACCCCCAGCGTGAAGACCCGTCTCGGTTCCAGCAGACTGAAGCCGTAGGTGATCGCCACAATCACAATAATAAACATGCGGGCCATGAAGACAACCTGCTTATCGGTAAAACGATCTTTTCCGCCGTAATGTACGACAATGTCTTCGGTAAACATGGTGCCGATACAGAGGAACTGACTGTCGAGTGACGACATGATGGCCGCCAGAATCCCCGCTGTCAGGAATCCGGCCAGGACAGGTGAGGTCATCTTTTTCACCATCGCTGCCAGCACTGCATTCGCCGGGAAGTGGGGCGGGAAGAGTGGCGCACCGTTGAAAGTGGCAGACGTTGCCCAGATACCGACCAGTACACAGGGAACCCAGACGATCATAATGAAGAGCGGGTGAGCGACCACAGGCAGTTTGAATGTGGCAGCGCTGCGTGCTGTCAGCCAGTGCTGAAACAGGTGAGGAAACATACCGACCGAGAGAGGCACGAAGAAGTAAGTGAAGAAGACCAGCTTACTCATCGGGTGTGGTGCATCGGGTGCCCAACTGCTGGCGCGATACACGCCGAGCGCTTTTTTGATACTCCATTTTTTCCCTTTAGAGGGATCGTTCGGATCCAGGTCATGCTCGGGGTGACCAATGTTCTCTGCAAAGATCAACTGGGCCTTTTCATCTTCGGCATTGTCTCTACGAGGGTATTCACGGAGATCATGATGAGCCATCAATCCCTGTTTCCATTTATCAGGAAAGGGATCGGGCATGACGCGGTCGTCCTGAGTCAGCAGGGCTTTATTGACCTGTTCGTTGGTGAGTTTATAGAGCTCATTTTTACTGGCATAGACGGCTTCCGCGGTGGTTTGCCAATTAGGGAACCGTGGCTTGAATTCTTTGTAGGCTTCGGCTTTCTGCTCGTCGGTCAGTTTCAAAGTTTTAAGAATCCGACGGGCATAATTGTATTTCGCAATTAAGGTCCAGGTCTGATAACGTTCTGCGTAACGTGTTCGGTCCGCCGGATCGACGGCCCGCATTAACTTGGACGGGTTCTTTTCCAGAACGGCATGGCTGGCAGCATCGAGCCCGCCCAGCTTGTTTGAAATCACCACAAAGGTGACGACACCCAGAACCATAAACACGATGGTCTGGAAGGTATTGGCCCAGGCCGTGCCCCGCATCCCACCGAAGAAAACATAGATCAATACCACCAGGCTGATGACCAGAGATCCAAGCCAGGGGGGCACGCCGTAGTCGTAGGCAGCAAAGGAGCTTTCAAAGGCTCCTTCTGTGATACTGCTGATGACCACGCCGGATGACATTACGCCGATCAGGAGGTAGGGAATGACCAGTCCGACGAGGATTGGGAACAGAATGATTCCAATCCGGTCACTTTCCAGGCGGTCCCGGAAAAACTGGATTTGTGTGGTGTACCCGTATTTGTATCCCCAGGACCAGAGTTTAATCCCCAGCAGAAAGAAGCAGAGTGAGTGAATGATCCCACTGGATGAGGCCAGCATCCCGTAGACGCCGACTCCTTCTTTGTAGGCTTCACCACTGGATCCGACGAGCGCGAAGGCGGTCATCGTTGTTCCAAAAATGGACATCAGCAGCAGAAAAGGGCCAATCGAGTGGCTGGCCAGCATGTAATCCTTACTGGTTCCCTTAAACAGCCGACTGGAGAACACACCCAGAAACAACAATAGAGATAAATAGATTCCGATAATTACCAGCTGGGTCATTATTCTGTTTCTCCTGTTTCCTGGGCCTGAGCAGGTGGTTCTTTTGCAACTTCTTCAAGGTGATGTGGCCAGGCAAATTTGGTTGCCAGGAACCAGACAATGGCTGCACCGATGGAGATACCCGTCTGATAAAGCAGACTGATCGGCATGAAGCCGAGGATGAGACGTTTGTCGTCCCACAACCAGTTATCCTGGTGAATGATGATAAGCAGGACAACCAGGCCATAGATGGTGTATCTCATAAGTCATCTTTTCTATGTTGACAGAGTTACTTCAGGTGGGTTTGCTAATGCCGGATAATATAGTACGGGTATGGGCGGGAAGCAGGATGCGCTGGATCCCGCTGATTCGCACTGGGGGCCTATTGTGACAAATTCTCCGGAGAGTCACAATGTATCGGTTAGAATTGTGTCAATAAACCGGCTGATCTCAATGGGCACCGACATGAAGTGTTAACGTTGATTTACACAAATTCATGTTTCACAGGCGGGGAAGCGTCTTAAAATTCTCAGGAAGATTCCAGACTTGCAAATGCTGGGAAGTCTTCTCAGAATGGTGGTTTACACAGGATTGTTGATCATTTTCGATTAAGGTTATTAGGGAATTTGGGGGATAGATGTTTCGTCTTGCACTGGTCGGTTTATTTGCTTTTCAATTTCTGCTGACTTCGACAGCATTTGCACAGGCTCCCAAAGGGGATAAAAAATTTGCGATTCTCGATATCGAGCAAGCCGACGAGGACTTTCCGTATCAGGGGGAATACTATGGTCTGATCGGCAATGACTGTTCCTGGTGTGGTCAAGCAGCACTGGGTTTACAGGTCGTTGCTCACGGCGATGGTCAGTTTATTGCTTCCCTGTATCAGGGTGGACTGCCGGGAAATGGCTGGGATCGATCCGCACGCGTAGAGTTGAAAGGGGTACGGCAAGGAGATGTATTATTCCTGACAGGCGGTGATTTTCAGTTGCAGGTTCTGCATGGGGGTGTCGTCGATGTTCGGGATGAGGCAGGACATCTGCTCGGTCAGTTGCTGAAAACTCAGCGTCGCAGTATCACTCTGGGGGCCACCCCACCCCCCGGGTCAACGATTCTGTTCGATGGTACTTCGACCGATATGCTGAAAGGCGCCGAAATGACAGAAGAAGGACTGTTGAAAGAGGGCACCGAATTCAAGAATACTTACCGGAGTTTCCGTTTGCATCTGGAATTTCGTCTGCCTTATATGCCTTACGCAACCGGACAGGCACGCAGTAACAGCGGTGTTTATCTGCAGAGTCGCTATGAAGTCCAGATCCTTGATTCCTTCGGGCTGGAAGGGGTGGAGAATGAATGCGGCGGTCTGTACAAGCAGAAGCGGGGTGATGTAAATATGTGTTTTCCACCTCTCAGCTGGCAGACCTATGACATTGCTTTTGTGGCACCCAAGTTTGATGTCGAAGGAAAAAAGATCAAGAATGCCTTTATCACAGTGCTGCTGAATGGGGTCCCCGTGCACCAGGATTACTCCATCACCGCGAAAACCGGCGGAGGTAAGCAGGAAGGACCCGACCTGTTTCCGATCAAGTTGCAGGATCATTCGAATCCAGTCCGCTTCCGGAATATCTGGATCGTGGATTTAAGTAACCAGCCGGATCCGGTCTATTGCACGCCTTGCCGGTCTCTGGCCTGCGACCCGTAATTCAGAAAGCGAAGTCATTTGCGGAAGTTTGTTCGGAAGAATCGATTCAGCACCAGATTTACCGTTCGCATCTTGCCTTGCTGAAGGGAACCGGTACAATAGGGCTGCAGCGTCATAAGCTGCCGTCCTGTACGAGTATACGAATAGAAATGACTGTTTGAATTCACTCGAACTATTGTACTTTTCCGGTTTGAAGCCAAGGTGGGAAAGGACAGCGCACGGAAAGTCTGTAGACCTGATGGATTACTCACTCATAGCAATTCTTGCTTTAGCAGTCGCGTTGATACTGCTGGTCGCCGAGATCTTTCTCCCCTCCGGGGGACTGATTGCATTGCTGTCTTTGTCGAGCATTGCGGCTTCGGTCTGGGCAGCGTGGATGGCGTGGTGGGAAACGAGTCCGGGATTGTGGTGGACTTATATTGCCAGCGTGATTGTGCTGATTCCCACTACGTTGGGGTTTGCTGTGCGTTTTTTTCCCAATACTGCCTGGGGGAAAAAAGTGATTCACGAAGTTCCGACCTTGGATGAGGTGACAGGTTTCCAGGAGGAAACCGAGCATTTGCGGTCGTTGATCGGAAAGATTGGAAAAACGCAAACTCTTTTGAACCCCAGCGGGTTTGTGCTCGTTAATCATGAAAGGCACCACTGCGAGAGCCAGGGAATGATTGTGGATTCGCAGGTGGACGTCGAAATTATCGCAGTGGAAGGGACCAGGCTGGTCGTCAAAGTTGTCAAACAGCCGGTTGCAGATGAGACAAGGTCGGAAGAGGGATCAACTGCCACCGATGAGAGCACGGTTGATGAGTCACTCGATTTTGATGTACCAGAGAACTGAATCTGATGGTCGTCTCTGGATACTGAACGTTATTTAATTTACAATACGCAAGTCATAATGGAGTAGCAGGTTTAGATAGTTGATTTCAGCTGTTTCTGAACGTCACCTGGATCTACATTTTCATAGGATTGGAAAGCAGAAATGAACGCCTTGAATCTTTTCGCTGCCGAAGGTGGTTCCACAATCGCATGGATTGTCGGGGTCGTTGTTTTTCTCGGCATCCTGGTTTTTTTCGCAGTCTTCGCTCGTTTTGCAGGATTGTGGATTCAGTGTAAAATGACGAATGCCAGGATTTCATTTCCAAATCTGGTCATGATGACGATTCGAAAAGTGAATCCTACCATTATCGTCCGCAGTAAAATTATGGCGATTCAGGCAGGGGTCACCCGTACTTATGACATCTCCACGCGCGATCTGGAAGCACATTATCTCGCGGGGGGAAATGTACCGAATGTGATTCGGGCATTGATTGCCGCCCAACGGGCAAAGATTGATCTGGACTGGCAGTCGGCCCAGGCAATTGACCTGGCCGGGCGAGATATTCTGGATGCGGTCCGGACGAGCGTTTATCCCAAGGTCATCGACTGTCCGGATTCACGTAAGACAAACAGCACACTCGATGCGGTGGCCGGCGATGGAATTCAGTTGAATGTACGAGCCCGTGTCACTGTGCGGACCAACTTGAAACAGCTGGTCGGTGGTGCCACCGAAGAGACAGTGATTGCACGCGTCGGCCAGGGGATCGTGCAGGCCATCGGTTCAACGGAATCCTATAAACTGGTTCTGGAAAACCCCGACAAGATTACCCAGATCGTATTGAATGAGGGGCTGGAGAAACAGACAGCTTACACGATTGTATCGATTGATATTGCTGACATTGATGTGGGCGAAAATATTGGTGCCCGCTTGCAGGCAGATCACGCGGAAGCGGAAATGCGGGTTGCTCAGGCCAAAGCGGAACAGCGTCGTGCGGAACAAAAAGCGCGCGAGCAGGAAATGGTAGCGTTGACTCAGGAAAACCGGGCGAAAGTGGTATTGGCAGAAGCCAAGGTTCCGCAGTCCATCGCCAGCGCATTTCGTAGCAAGAAAATGGGCCTGATGGATTATTATGAACTGAAAAATGTTCAAGCTGATACGAAGATGCGTGATGCGATTGCTACTCCCGAGCGGGATATGTCTGCTGCGAATTAAGTTATTCCCCAGACGTTTATATACTGAGATGGATCTACAGGCCGGATTTTAAGACAGGAATCAAGTGATGGAATTTCCCATACTGGCAGCAGGCGATGATATTATCGGTGTGATTGTCGGGGTCATTTTCCTGTTGATCAGTGCTGCGAGTGCCATCGGCAATATAGCCAAGGAAAAAAATAAGCCGCAACCAGGCAAGGTCAAAGAGAAAGCTGCTTTGCAGAAAGAGCTGGAAAATTTTCTGCAAGAGGCCATGAATCCCCAGGCGAAAAAAGAGAAACCAGCCGAAGTCGATTTCTTCGAAGACGATGTCCAGGCTACAACCAGCGTTCAGCAGCCTCCCCCCCGACGTCGCCGGGAAAAACAAAATTTGCAACCACAGCGGCGTCGGAATAAGTTACCCCAAAAAGCGGCAGTCCCACAAAAAACGGTGAAAGAGCCCAAGGTTCATATTTCCGCCCGGGAACGCGCAGAGCAGCAGGAAGAAGAACGTCAGAAGCGATTAGGCGGCTCAATGCGTGAGCGGATTGAGAAGCGGCAGAAGAAACATCTTCAAACCACGATTCACAGCAAGATCGACAAGGAGGCCAGTCGCCCTCAGTCGGAACTCTTTGGTTCACGAAACAGTGAAACCCGGCATGCCTCTGATGATAAAAGAGGGGGAAGCAGAAAGATTCGAGAGTTGCTGCGCGACCGTCAATCATTTCAGCAGGCTATCATTCTGAACGAAATACTCTCGCCACCTCTGTCCCGGCGCCGTTCCTGATCATGAATTTGTGTCACAACATATCGCTTTGGTTTTGTCTGCAGATGCTGCAGCGCGGGAACGATGCAAATGAGTAAAGCAGATTCACCTCTTGATGTGTTATTGTTTGCAGGGCCTTTTGAAGTGAGAGGTACCTCAGCATACACTTTGAGACTGGCGCAATACACGGCCGCTTATGGTATCAAAAGCAGGGTAATCTGTCCCAATGCGACGAAAGTCGATCCCAGTATGCTGGCGAAGCTGGATATTAAGGAATACCGGAACCTGAATGTGCCGATACTGGGGCACATGATTTTACATCTCGTGAAACAGGAACTGGAAAAGAAGCCCCCCGATTTGATTCATATTCAGTCACGGCATGTTTTACCCCAGGGACAATGGCTGGCCCGCAAACTGAAACGCCCCTTTCTGCTGACTGTGAATGACTACCTGCAGAGTGATGAGCGTCTGCGGATTGATATGCGGTGGTGCAAGGGGATCATTACGGTCAGCGAGTCAGTCAAAAAAGATCTGATAGCCCGTACCGGTCTGCCCGAAGATTTTGTACTGGTGATTTCCAGTGGCGTGGATGTACCTGAGCAGTCTCAGCATGTCCCTGTTCTGGCTCGCGATCATCAGCCAGTTGTCGGTACAGCAGGGCCACTGGAGGCCATCAAAGGGTTGCCTTATTTTCTGGGAGCAGCCAGTCGCGTTCTGGAAGTGAATCCACAAGTCCAGTTTCTGGTGTCGGGAGCAGGTCCGGAGGAAAGTAATTTGCGGCATCTGGTTCGTGATCTGGAAATCTCTGAAAACGTAACCTTTGTCCCTAATCTTTATGACTTTTCCATCTCCCTGGAAGCGATGGACATTTTCTGTCTGGCGTCCCTCAGGCAGGGGCTGGGTACGATCATGCTGGAAGCGATGGCATTAGCCAAGCCTGTGATCGCGACCGGGGTGGGCGGAATCTATTCTGTAATCCGCGATGGGGAAACAGGGCTGGTGATTCCTCCCTCAAACAGTGAAATACTGGCAAACAGTATCCTGAAGCTATTGGACGACCCGTTGAAAGCACGTGCGATGGGAGAATCTGCCCGGGAACTGGTCCGGCAGGAATTCCGGGTGGAGACCATGGTTGAGAAAACTGTGGAACAGTATAAACTGGCATTGCAGGTTCCGGTCTGATCACTGGGAACTGAAACAGTCGATCACTGCCGGAACAGTGGTTCTCCCCTCACGTTACTGGGTACAGGAATGCAAGCAGAAATAATCGCGATTGGCAGTGAGCTGACCAACGGAGAAAAACTGGATACCAACAGTCAGTGGCTGAGTACAGAACTGGCCGCGATTGGCATCTCCACTCATTTTCATACGACGATTGCCGACAACCTGGATGAAATCGCAGTCCAGTTTCGCCTTTCAGTGCAACGTTCTGATCTGATCCTGATTACAGGAGGGCTGGGGCCGACCCTGGATGACCTGACCCGTCAGGCTTTGGCAGAATTAACAGAGACGGATCTTGTACTGGATGAAAAATCCATGGAGATCATCGAGGCGATGTTTCAGCAGCGTGCGCGCGAGATGCCCGAACGGAATCGAATCCAGGCCATGTTTCCTCAGGGCGCAGAACCGATTCAGAATGATCATGGCACCGCTCCGGGTATCTGGATGGAAGTCCCTCGTGATGATGGAAAATCAGTCTGCCTGATTGCCGCGATGCCGGGAGTTCCCTCAGAAATGAAGCCGATGTTTTATCAGTCGGTATTACCGCGGGTGACTCGTGGGACGAATATGATTCGCTTTGCGAGGATTAACTGCTTCGGAGTCGGAGAATCGAAAACCGAAGAATTGCTGGGCGATATTACAAGTCGAGGTCGTGATCCGGAAGTGGGCATCACGGCACATGAAGCCACCATTACCCTGCGAATAAAGGCTGCAGGGAGTTCTCTGGAAGAGTGTGAGCAGAAGATAGCTGCGACGCATACATTGATTCAGGAGCGACTCGGTGAATTTATCTTTGGTTATGAAGACGAAGAGCTGGAACATATCGTGATGCTGCTGCTCAGCCAGAGGCAGCAATCACTGGCAACCTGTGAATGTGGCACTGGGGGATTGCTGTCCTATCGGCTGACAGAAGTCAATGGTTCCACTGACTGGTATGCAGGGGGAATTGTTTCTCGCTTACAGTCGATTAACAAATACCTGGAGACAAAACCAGAGCAGGATACAGTTGCATTTGATGCAGAAGGCGCAGCTCAGATTGCGCAGACGACGAGAGAAAAATTTAACAGCGACTTCGCATTAGCGATCCTGCTCGATCCTCAACAATCCTGGCAGGATCCGGATCAGATACCGCAGGCGTATGTTGCTCTGGCGAATCGCGAGACAGAATGGGTGGAAGAAATTGGACTGACGGTCAATCGGGCGATTGCGAAAAGCCGGGTCACCAAGGCTGCACTCAATCTGTTAAGACGGAATCTGATCCAAAATTAAAACATGGTCTGCGTTGCAAAAGTGCTCAGGCAGCATGTAGCTTCCTGGCTTTTTGAGACCATTGAATCCAGTCGGTGATTTCTTTGAAGTCCGGTTTCTTTCCGCCGCGAATAATCTGCTGCCCTTCGCTGGTTTTAACAAACGATTTTACTTTGCCATATAATTCCTGAGGCGAAGTGCGGGCAATCTGGTCTGGCTCATAAAATCCGCAGGCAACCAGGATCTGTGCATCGTGGCCACGCAGCCCGGGGATACAACAGACGAGCTTTGTCTGTTTTTTCCAGACGCGGAGGGTGCGTTCTTTAATGTGAGAAACGTTCAACTGATTTGCGATGTTTTCCGGGTTACATTCCAGGAAATCATTAACCGAGAAGATCCCGACTTTTTCCAGGCGATGTGCTGTTTTCGGACCGATGGACGGGGCCTGTTCCACAGGCATGGATCGATTCAGGTAAAAGGGCGGGGTATTCGGCTTCGCATTACCGGACTCGGTATGCGAGCCATCCCTGCGATAGTCACGTCGTTCCTGTGGTTCTGGTTGTTGAGGTTTCTGTTCTGTGGCAGCAGGTTTGTGCGGGTGAAATTTCCGCGCCTGATGTGCAGATTGAAACCATTGTTTCACAAGTGTTTCAGTGATCGTCGTCTCGTTAGACGTCTCAGTGGGAAGGCTGGATTCAATCAGCGACCAGAGTTCCGAGAATGACATGCTGGTGATATCGCCGGGTTCTGTGATCCCACACTGGACGAGAAACGCGGCCTGGTGCGGTTTGATTCCCCGAATACAGGATGCCAGTCTGGCCTGGCTCTGCCATTCAAAAATCAGTCCTGCAGTGATTTCTCCAGGTAATTGTGCAGCCAACTGATCTGCCGACGGAGACAGGAGCTGGGCAATCGAATGGATCTCAGCCTGGTTCAGTTTTTGAATCTGGGTCTGATTGAGAGAATGCAGATTGTGAAGACGCGATGACCATTCCAGCTGATAAACCGGTTCAGTTACCAATGGGATATCCAGAACGGCTGTAGAGCTCTGGGGGGAAACTGAAGGTTGCGGCTGAAGATCAGACTGCACTGGTGACTTTGAGATAACTGGAGATGAGGCTTGCTGTGTTGAGTTCTCAGCTGTAAGCCAGACAGGAGGTCTACCCTGTTCTTCAAACAGTCGGGTTAAATGCAGATGACAGGTGAAAAAGAGGATCTGCTGACCTTTCTTTGCGACAGAGATCAGAGTTTGAATGGCGGCTTGGGTTCGGCTCTGGTCGAAATTGACAAGCACGTCGTCCAGGACCATGGGAAGTTCAACACCGTTGTTGCGGAAACGCTCGACCATGGCCAGTCGGATTGCCAGGAAGAGCTGTTCTCGTGTGCCACTACTCAGTTCGCTGACCGTGAGAGCGTGACCTTCGTTGTCATCGACTTTGGGATATTGTTCGCCCAGGGGAGTCCAGATATTAGAGTATTTCCCATTGGTTAACTGCCTCAGGTAATCAGAGGCAATCGCGAGTGTTTCCGGCTGACTGGTACGTTCAAATTCTGACTGCAGTTTCTGAAGACCGATGGCTGAAAGCTCTGTCGTAAACCAGTCTTCGCTTGTCTGTCTGATCTGTTCGTGTATCTGCTCGCGCTGAAATCGGAGTTGGACTGCGCTGCGATCGGTTTTTGCATTCTGGTAATCCTGTTTCAGACGCCCCATGTTTTCCGCAGCCGTGACCAGATCCTGTTCGATGTCTTCCAGTTCCAGATTCAACATGTCCAATTGCTCGGCATTCGCATCTGCATCGAAAACCAGCAGATCATCTTCGACTATGGCCATTTCCTGCTCAGACTGACTGGCTCGTTCCAGTTCCCGCTGCGCAGTCGCCAGCGTCTTTTCGATTTCGATACGTTCTGTCAGCGATGCGGCCCGTTTCACAAAATCTTCGCGGTTCGTAGCACCACCCTGGATGAGAAGTGTTGACCGCAGATGGTTGATTTCCTCCAGCTTTAATTTCAGGGAGTCTGCTTCCAGGCGCAGTCGCTGTTCTTCTTTCATCAGCCTGGCACGTTCTTTACGCTGGGTTGAAAGTGTTTCGAGTTCTCGCTCCCATGCAGTAACCTGTTCAAAGGGGGGGGCTGATTTCTGTTGGCTGCGATTCATCCGCAGGCTTAATTCGCGGACTCGTTTGAAATACATGTCAACAAGATCACCAGAGGGTTTGATTTTCTGTTGTTCCTGTTCCAACTGATTTCGGTAGAGGTTTGCCTGTGAAACCTGATGCCACATTCGGAACGCGTCATCTACTTTAAGAGTTTCGGTCAGTCCCAGTTGTTTCAGGCATTCACACCACTCATGCCGCTTGCTGCTGAAGTTGCGCTGGATTTCCTGTGACCGGTTCCTCAATTTGACCAGTAACTGGCGGGTTTTCTGAGCGCGTTCCTGGGACGTTTTCAACTGTTCCAGTTCAGCGATCTTGAACGCCAGTTCGTGCAAGAGATCGGTCCGAAGAATATTTTCATCATTGAAATTCAGCGCCGGCACAGTCTCCCGCTGCCGGTGACTGCTGAGGGAGTGCCCTTCCGACAGAGTTTTTAACGCGAAGTATTCATCTTCCATGATGCGATCGATTTCCTGGCGCGTCTCGCGCAGGTGGACGTCAAGGGCCCAGCTTTCATCCTGTAGTTCCTCAGCCTGATCCTGTACGTCGAGTTCGAAATGTTTTTTAATGGCCCAGGTGATGCCTCCCAGAAACAGGCCACTCAGGCAGAAAATCAACCCCACCAGTTTCGCATCGGTGACACCTCGCCAGAAACCGGCGAGGACCAGGAATGCCCCGGCCAGCGCGAAACCGAACAATGTTTTCTTAGCCCACCCGGGCAGACGCGAGTTGGTTTGCAGGCGTTCGAGCTGTTCTTTGACCGCTTCCTGGCGAATGACAAACTCCGACTCTCTTAACCGTAACTGGCTGAGTCGTTCGAGATGCTTCATGCGCTCCCGGGCTCGCTTGAGTTCTACTTCTGTGGAATGTCCGTTGAGAAGTCGTGAAGACTGTTCCTGCAGTCTGGCTAGAGTCTGCTGATATTTACGCGACACTTTTTTATAGCGTCGGTGCGCATTTCTTCGCTTCGTTCCGGCAAGGCGATATTCGCGTGAGGCTTCAATCAGTCGCTGGTTATTATCAGGAGTGGTTTTGATATGAGAAATATCACCCAGATGATGATTGCGGCTCAGGTAGTTCTTAAGGGTTGTCTCTAACTCCTGTACGCGGGTGATGCCTGATTTGTGCTGCTGTTCCAGATCCGTCATCCATGGTTTCTGATCAACCAGACTCTGGATATTGGGCGCAAAGTTTAATAATTCATTGTCGAGTTCCGCCTGCTCGATCTGTTTACGCAGACCACTGAGTTCTGCTTTAATCTCGATCAGCTTTGATTCAACCTGTTTGATTTCCCGATCATATTCAGTCAGCAGATTCACGCCATCTTTGGGGAAATCGTGGACGACGGGCAATCGCTTCAACTGCTGCTGCAGATCTTGCACTTCCTGCCACGGTTTCCAGACCCGGTCCAGGAATCGATGCCCCCGGATCTGATACTGAAGTCCGGATTTTCGTTTTTTCAGGCTGTCCGACTCGGCACGAATTTTTTGCAGGTCGTTAGACAGATTGAAAAAACGCTGTGATTGTTGTTCCAGGTCTGCGAGTTGTGCATTGATTTCCTCCAACTGCTGATACAGGTCTGGTAATTTTCCGCTTTTGGCATCGCGGCTGAGGAGTGACTGCCGGGACTGACTGACCTGTTTTGATGCATCGAGAATCGCCTGACCTTCCGGCCCGAGTGTCAAGCCATAGATATGCTGGGCGACCTGATCGCCGTGCAGAGTTCCCAACTCCTGAAGTTCATTCAACCCGATGGCGAATACATTTTCATAAACACTTTCATTCACTCCCGCCTGGAGTGAGGTTAAAAGATCAGTGCCTGAAATTCCCCTGGTCTGACTCTGGAAAGAGAAGTGACCTCGTCCGTTCGCCGTGGTTTGTCTCTGGATTTCATAGAACTGTCCCCGGTGGCGTATATCCAATAGCGCAGACCAGGGTACAGAATCGGAAACACGTGAATGCTCGCGCAACTCGTCGGATTGAAAACCATAGAGGATCCCCCGAATCATGCGCATCAGCGTTGATTTACCCGTTTCGTTCGGGCCATAAAACACATTAATTCCCGGGTCGAGCGAAGCAAGATTCAGGTCCTGCCAGTTCCCGAACTGGTTTACATGGATTCTGGTTATTTTCATACGTGTACTTCCTCATCCGATGAAACATCGAGCCAAGTCTGTCCATTGTGGATGGCTGAGTTGAAGATCTGCTGCGCGTCCAGATGTTCGGTGACCGAATTCAGACGTTGCAACCAGCTTTGATCGAGGTGAGTGGCATGTGTGAGCAACTGATCCAGCGGGCGATCAGTCTCTGACTTGAACGCCTCCAGTTGGGCCTGGTACTGTTGAGCCAAAGTGGATTGCGTTCCGCGAAACTCTCTGTTTTCTGACTGCAGGTAAAACGATTGTTCAATGCCAACAGGAAGTCGTTCTTTGACAACCAGCGCCAATTCATTACTCAGGCTACCCTGATGTTTAAAACTTCTGAGCGATTCGAACAACTCACCCGATCCCTGAAACTGCCAGCGTACCATCCACAACTTTTCATCGCTGCCTCTGTTTTGGGACTGGAGCAATTCCTGCATCATTTGAGTCAGTTGAGATCGGGTTATTTCCGGTTGCAGGTTCAGTTCCAGTACCAGCCAGCGAACAGCCGCCAGTCGCAGCGTCCGCTGTTCCAGTTGCGCTTCCGTTCCCACTGTGACCAGGGTGACTCCGTTTTGTTCGTGCTCACTGAAATTGAGCCCCTGTGCTGTTCCCGGATGATGAGCGACACCGGGGTGCATTTCGAATGTATGTCTGTGAGTGCCTTTGCAGAGAGCCAGATAATCAACAGTCACCGCATTGGATTCTTCCGAACGCCACTCTTCCGGCACAAATTCATCAGGCAGTGTAAGCGGAATGTCGTGTATCGAATGACCGGCAGTATCAAGCGGCTCTGTTGGTAGATTCGCGACAATCAATCCAATGGAAAGGGCACGTGCCTCCTGTTTGTTAAACAGTTGATTGCGCTGATTCAGTTTCATTGGTTGTGATAATTTACGGTTGGCAGATCCCAGAATCTGCAGGGTGGCAATGGTTTTGTCCTCGCGCAGAATATCGATTACATCATGGTCCTGAGGTGACAGGAACGTGATGTTGGCAGGCCAGTTGTACTGCAGATCCCAGGCGCTCAATGGATCGTGCTGTCCGGGAACGATGAAAACCTGAATCTGATCCGCAGCCAGTTTTTGAAAGCCTTCAATTAATGCGATGCGGGCGCGAATGCTGAAGTCATCAGCAACAAAGGAATTGCCACTCAGCAGGAGAAAGTCAATTTCATGTTCTCGGCAGGCGTCGATCAAGTGGGAAAACGTCTCGAGGGTACAATCTTCAAGGATCGTCTGAGATTCAATGGAAACTGCGCCGACCCCTTGCGCCTGATGGTCCAGTCGCAGATTACTGGCATGGATAAACCGGGTTGGTACAAATGGCATGGCAGACTCCTTTCCGCCGCTCAGCCTGCTGACGTCAATTGTTCCACAATGTGACCGGGGATGCAGGTGGCAGTGATGCTTATATGAATTGCAATTTTGTCTGGAAGTGTACTTCACTCAGCAGTTTAAGAAAAGTGGAGTCTGTGGAAAATGTCCCTGTACCGTGGCTGAAATTCCAGAAGACAAAGGCAGGCCTGTATAGCAGAACCGAAACTGGACTGTGTCCGGTTTTACAGTAGCGTCTTCAGGGGGATTGGGACCGCGTATTCAGAGCCAGGAGACACTACGCTAAGATGTGATGTGCCCTAGTTTCCCAGCCAGTTTGTTACATCCGGGTCATGGTAGGTGTCAACCAGTGCGTGTGAAACTGTGGCCACTAACTCCTGGCGTTTGAAAGGTTTAGATAGTACTTCGTAGGCTTTCGCTTCGGAAGCATCCTGCCTTAATTCGTCAGTCGCATCGGCGGTGATCAAAATACAGGGGAGCATGGCATTGATCTGTTTCATCAGCCGCATGGCTTCCAGACCGGTAAGAATGTCCATATGCATGTCTAGTAGAACGATGTCGACAGAAATCTGTTCAACCAGTTCAACGGCTTCCTCACCTGATTCAGCCTCGATGAGTCTGAAATAAGGAGCCAGCACTTCCTTGAGGATAGCGCGAAACCCGGAATCATCATCAGCAATCAGTAGCTGATAAGGGGCCTGTGATCTGGCATTAACCATGTGACATCTCACCAAGTAATCCGGAAGGTCACCGCAGCAGCGGATATTTATGATAACCTTAGTTTGAAACGGGAATCCTGCAAATAGCTTTTTGTGTACTTCAGGTTAAGCAAATCAGATACCATTGTCATGAAGAAAAATAATTCTGATTATAAGTCGTTTTATATATAACGGATAGGGTTATTCTTAGAGCTCAGGGGAAAGAGGGTGACATTGAGGATTTCGTACATTCCCCGTGCAGTCGCTGTCAAATAGGCAGTAATTTCAAAACGAGTTGTAAACCCTCAGCGCATCACATTGAACCATAGCATCTTCCAGTCTGATAGACTCGGCCAAAATGTTCCTGAAGACGTTACAGTAAAAAGAGACACTATCTGGATTGATCTCGAAGGCCGGCTCGTGTCTACGCTTTATCAGTTAGATCTGTCGTCTGGATGGACTCAGATCAAGCGGATCGTTTTCTAGGGAGAGGGTCAGCAGGAGTTGTTGACGGCTCTGGAAATCCGAGCTCTTCCCTCTGGGAGCTGTGTTCGACCATTTGCGAAAAAAAGTCGATCAGCGCCGAGTCAAATTTTTCCATCTGGGCGAAGCGGCCTGCATTGTGAATGGCGCCTGGTAAAGAGCAGATCGTGATGTGGGCATTATGGATCCGCTTCACAATCAACTGTGTCATCCGGGGAACCACACTCTGGTCTTTTTCTCCCGTGAAAAATAACAGGTTTCGATTCTTCAGAAGTTTGACGCGCGGTTTCAGATTGATGTAGCGGCAGCCCTGCCGCCGTTGTGAATACCAGATCATTATCCGAAAAGCGCGGATGACTTCCGAAGTGGGTACGATTTGAATAAACAGTCGCGGCAGGAAACGTTCTCCCCAGCGAATCGCGTGATCCAGGAAGAGTTCCTCATTCAGGAATGCACCTTCACAGGCAA
>AZIC01005001.1_pt1 | contig 22882 bp, 19 predicted proteins | sample 359061 | NCBI WGS metagenome assembly AZIC01 (sample SAMN02429709, study PRJNA222657) | marine sediment metagenome | biome: Sediment sample; isolation source: sample MGS-MES from oil contaminated site at the harbour of Messina (Sicily... | place: Italy: Messine | collected 2011-04-30 | depth 1 m m
GAAAGCGATCTCACCAGCCTGACACGCGAACAGGTACAGGAGAATCTGCTGAAATCCGGTCTGTGGTCCAGTCTGCGAACCCGACCTTACAGCCGTGTGCCTTCTCCGGAAACCACGCCGCACTCCATTTTTGTCACTGCCATCGACACCAACCCGCTGGCACCACCTCCCGAAGTGGTATTGAGTGAAGAGCCACGGGCATTTACGCAGGGTTTACAGGTTTTAAAGTCTTTAACTGCAGGCAAACTGTTCCTCTGTAAAGCTCCCGGAACGAATCTGCCTGGAGTCGAGCAGGATTTTGTGACCGTTGAAGAATTTGGCGGCCCCCATCCTGCAGGACTGGTTGGCACACACATTCACTTCCTGGATCCTGTCAGCGAAAAGAAAACCGTCTGGTACATTAACTACCAGGACGTGATTGCGATTGGAAAACTGTTTGCCACCGGAAAGCTCTCCTCTGAACGTGTGATCTCGATAGCCGGTCCCGTTGTGAAAGAGCCAAAACTGGTCAGAACAGTCATCGGTGCCAATATTGCCGATCTGACCGCAGACAACCTGGAAGGCGAAAATGATCGCCTGATATCCGGTTCCGCTCTTTCCGGTCGTACAGCGGAAGGCCCGTTTGCTTATCTGGGACGTTATGCATTACAGGTGACTGCACTCAAAGAAGGGGATCATCGGGACTTCCTGGGATGGATGGGGCCCGGCTTTAACAAGTATTCTGTCGTTCCCGTGTTCGCGTCCTCCTGGATCGGACAGGGCAAAAAAGTTGCGTTCACCACATCTACCGAAGGCAGCAAACGAGCCATGATTCCCATCGGGACTTATGAAAAAGTAATGCCTCTGGATATCCTGCCAACATTTCTCCTGCGTGCTTTGATTACAGATGATACCGAGCAGGCAAAACAGCTGGGTTGCCTGGAGCTTGATGAAGAAGACCTGTCGTTGTGCACCTTTGTCTGTCCGGGCAAATACAACTACGGATCTTTATTGCGTAAGAGTTTGACCACAATTGAAGTTGAAGGCTAAGTCCGGATCTCCCCGGGAAGGGGCATCAAGATCGGATGTTGCTGGCTTTCAGATGAAAAAATAACTGTTTGCCTGATCGATAAAAAATATTGATATTGAAAGACGTAAACCCCAGTTGTCAGTCGGGAAGCCATTCAGCTTCTTTTGACAATCGATAAATGGTCAATGCCGGTGGTGTCCTGGCAGACTGTGTTTCGGGGCATCAAACAAGAAAGATAAACCACGAAATGAAGCCGTTACGAAATCTTCTTGATAAAGTACACCCCCTCTTCGATAAAGGGGGGAAGTTCGAGAAGCTTTACCCACTCTATGAAGCGCAAGATACGTTTCTGTATACTCCGGGTGAAGTGACCCACGAAGCATCACATGTGCGTGATTCGATCGACCTGAAACGCATGATGAGCATGGTGATCGTGGCTTTGCTCCCGTGTGTCTTCATGGCGCTGTATAATACAGGCTACCAGGCGAATGCAGCCATGAGCGCCATGGGAATCGACACCGTACCCGGCTGGCGTGGTTCTGTCATGACTGCGATTGGAATCGCTCCCGAAGCCAGCAGCCTGGTTTCCAATCTGGTTCATGGTGCACTTTACTTCCTGCCAGTCTATATTGTCTGTATGGCCGTCGGTGGTGCCTGGGAAGGCCTGTTCTGTATCATTCGCCGGCATGAAATCAATGAAGGCTTCCTGGTGACCGGGATGCTGTTTCCGCTGACTCTGCCTCCCACAATTCCACTCTGGCAGGTGGCACTGGGGATCAGTTTTGGTGTGGTCGTTGGAAAAGAAATATTCGGGGGAACCGGCAAGAACTTCCTCAACCCTGCATTAACCGCACGTGCGTTTTTATACTTTGCTTATCCGGCCCAGATCGTGGGCGACACTGTCTGGACTGCCGTCGATGGCTTCAGCGGTGCCACTTCACTGGGACAGATGGCAGTCGCCACTCCCGAAGTGGGTATGAAAGCCGTTACCAATTCTGTCGCTGATGGCGGTCTGGGAATCTCCTGGATGCAGGCCTTCATGGGACAGATTCAGGGTTCGATGGGTGAAACATCCACATTTGCCTGTCTGCTGGGCGCGATTTTCCTGATTCTGGCCGGTATCGGATCCTGGCGGGTGATGGCTGGTGTGCTCGTGGGTTCGATGGGACTTTCACTGCTGCTGTACATGATTGGCAGTAATACGAATGCCATGTTCGCGATGCCTCCCCAATGGCATCTGGTGGTCGGAGGACTGGCCTTTGGTCTGGTCTTTATGGCGACCGATCCGGTATCTGCAGCGATGACCGATACCGGTCGCTGGTATTATGGGATTTTGATTGGTGGTATGACGATCCTGGTTCGGGTTGTCAATCCGGCGTATCCAGAGGGGATTATGTTGGCCATTCTGTTTGGGAATGTCTTTGCACCTCTGATTGACTACTACGTTGTTCAAGCAAACATTAAAAGAAGGTTGGCGCGAAATGTCGCGTGATTCAATAGGATTCACATTTATGGTGTCGGCCGCGTTGTGTGTGGCCTGCTCAATTCTCGTTTCCGGGGCTGCGGTCGGACTGCGCAGCAAGCAGGAGCTGAATAAAGAAAACGAGCGTAAAAAAAACATTCTCTCCGCAGCCGGCCTGATTAAGCCCGGGGACGGAGCTGATGTGAGAAAAATTTACGACGAGCGGGTCAAAGGCATCATTGTCGATTTGAACACCGGCGAAGTTGTCACCGACGATAAAGCCCTGTTTCCTGATCCACAGGAATATGATCAGAAGGCCGCCGCCGATAATCCCAAGATGAGCATGAAGCTGGATTCCGCACAGGATCTGGCGGGGATCAAACGCCGCGAAAATTATTCCTGGGTGTATCTCATCAATGATGAAAACGGAAAACTGTCTCAGTACGTGTTGCCGATTCGGGGTAAAGGTCTCTGGTCGACACTCTGGGGTTTTCTGGCGCTGGAAACAGACTTGTCTACAGTCGCCGGTTTGACCTTCTATGAGCATGGCGAAACACCGGGGCTCGGTGGAGAAGTTGATAATCCCAAGTGGAAAGCACAATGGATTGGCAAAGAAGCCTACTCGAAGGATTTTCAACCTGATCTCGAAGTGATCAAGGGAACGGTCAATCCGGAGTCTCCCAATGCCATTCATGAAGTAGATGGCCTGTCCGGAGCAACGATTACCTCGCGTGGCGTCTCACACCTGCTGGAATTCTGGCTGGGTGATTTAGGGTTTAAGCCTTATCTCGAAAGTGTTCGAGAAAAGGAGGAAAAGTAATAATGAATTCAAAACAAAAAGATGTCCTGACCGGGCCTATTTTGAATAACAATCCCATCGCTTTGCAGATTCTGGGAATCTGTTCTGCGTTGGCGGTGACTACCAAGATGGAAACCGCGGTCGTGATGAGTATCGCCGTGACACTGGTGACCGCCTGCTCCAATGCAGCGGTCGCTTCGATACGGCTGCAGATTCCCAGCAGCATCCGGATCATCGTGCAGATGACAATCATCGCGTCGCTGGTGATTCTGGTCGACCAGTTCCTGAAAGCCTTCGCATTTGGAATCAGCAAGCAGCTCTCCGTGTTCGTTGGGCTGATCATCACCAACTGTATCGTGATGGGACGAGCTGAAGGTTTTGCAATGAAAAATGAGCCCGGCATCAGCTTCCTGGATGGAATCGGTAACGGCCTGGGATACTCGGCAGTCCTGATTCTGGTTGCGTTCTTCCGCGAACTGTTTGGTTCCGGCAGCCTGTTTGGAGTTCAACTTTTGACATTAAGTCGTGATGGTGGCTGGTATGAAGCGAACGGTTTGATGCTCTTACCCCCCAGCGCGTTTTTTATTATCGGTTTTATGATCTGGGTTCTCAGAACTCTGAAGACCGATCAGATGGAGGAGGCATAACATGTTGGAACATTATCTGAGCCTGTTTATTAAATGTCTCTTCGTCGAAAACCTGGCTTTAGCCTTCTTCCTCGGGATGTGTACTTTCCTGGCGGTTTCCAAAAACGTGAAAACGGCCTTCGGGTTGGGGATCGCAGTGGTTGTGATTCAGACCATCACGGTGCCCGTCAATAATATCATCTTTCAGCATCTGCTGAAAAAAGGAGCGCTGGCCTGGGCCGGTTATCCGAATGTTGATCTGACGTTTGTGGGATTGATCTGTTATATCGGCGTGATTGCGGCGATGGTGCAGATTCTGGAAATGACTCTGGATCGTTACTTTCCGGCACTTTATAACTCACTGGGGATTTTCCTCCCGCTGATTACCGTGAACTGTGCGATCCTGGGGGGAACCCTGTTTATGGTCGAGCGAGACTACAACTTCCCTGAAAGCTGCGTGTTTGGTTTTGGTTCCGGTGTCGGCTGGGCACTGGCGATTGTGGCACTTGCAGGCGTTCGCGAAAAAATGAAATACAGTGATGTACCACCGGGTTTACGCGGACTGGGTATTACATTCATTACCGTGGGCCTGATGGCGATGGCCTTTATGGCTTTCTCCGGTATCCAACTGTAAGACTTCACTAGATTACTGACTTTTTAGAGCGGTCAACGTTTCATCATGGTTATAGAAATTCTCTTTGGCGTTATTATGTTCACGGGCATCGTGCTTGCCCTGGTCGCCATTATTCTGATTGCAAAATCGAAGCTGGTTGCCTCCGGGAATATCACGATCACGGTCAATGAGCAAAAAAAGATTGAAGTCCCCGCGGGCGGAAAACTTTTAAACGCACTGGCTGAAAATCAGATCTTTGTTTCCTCGGCCTGTGGTGGTGGCGGAACCTGTGCCCAGTGTGAAGTGAAAGTCCTGCATGGCGGCGGAGACATTCTGCCAACCGAACGCTCCCACTTCAATAACCGTGAAGTCCGCGAAGGCTGTCGTCTCTCCTGCCAGGTGCCGGTCAAGACAGACATGGATATCGAAGTTCCGCCGGAAGTCTTCGAAACCAAAAAGTGGGTCTGCAAAGTACGATCTAACGACAACGTCGCTACATTCATTAAAGAGCTGGTCCTGGAATTACCCGAAGGTGAAGACGTTGCCTTCAAAGCCGGTGGATTCATCCAGATCGAAGCACCGCCTCACCATCTGAAATACAGTGAATTCGATATTCCTGATGAATACAAAGAGGACTGGGATAAGTTCAACCTGTGGCGTTTCGAATCCAAAGTAGATGACGAAACGATTCGCGCCTATTCAATGGCCAACTATCCCGGCGAAAAAGGGATTATCATGTTGAACGTGCGTGTCGCTTCCCCGCCACCACGCTCACCTGAAGGTACGCCTCCCGGTAAAATGTCTTCCTATATCTTCAATTTGAAGCCCGGTGATGAAGTCACGATTTCCGGTCCTTACGGGGAATTCTTCATCGCAGATACCGAAGCCGAGATGATCTACATCGGTGGTGGTGCCGGTATGGCGCCACTGCGGTCACATATCTACGAACTGTTCAAAGAACGTAAAACCGACCGAAAAGTTTCTTACTGGTATGGTGCCCGCAGCATGCGGGAAATGTTCTACGAAGATGAGTTCCGTGCGATTGAAAAAGAATTTCCGAACTTCAAAATGCACATTGCGCTCTCCGATCCGATGCCGGAAGACAACTGGACCGGACTGGAAGGGTTCATCCACCAGGTCCTCCTCAACGAATATCTGAGCAAACATCCTGCACCGGAAGACTGCGAGTACTACATCTGTGGTCCGCCAATGATGCTTTCCGCCGTGCGAAACATGCTGGATGATCTGGGTGTCGAACCCGAGAACATCAGATACGATGACTTCGGTTAAGACGAGCTCCGTTTCTGTTTGGCATCTCACACTGTTGCTGCTGTTATATGCGACAGGCGTGGCCTGTCAATCCGAGCAGAATGCGTCCGCTACCAGGACACTGCAGAAACTACAGATCGAGGGACCCACCATGGGGACCTCGTATCATATTACGATTTGCACAGACTCTGCTGATGTTGTAGACAGAGATCAGGTTCAGCAGGACGTCGATCAACTGCTGAAAAAAATCAATCAGCAGATGTCGACATATATCAAAACCTCGGAACTGTCACAGTTCAATCAGACAACCGTGGATGAGTGGTTTCCGGTTTCTACCCCACTGGTGAAAGTGGTTGACGCCGGGCTGAAGCTCAGCGAGGAGAGTGACGGTGCCTTTGACATGACAGTGGGACCGCTGGTCAATTTATGGCACTTCGGTCCTGATCCGGGAAAAAGAACGATACCGGACAACAGTCAGATTGAAGCGGCGCGCAAGAGTGTCGGTTATCACCATATTCAGACGCGAAATAATCCGATGTCGTTGCAGAAGACGATTTCGGACGTGTATCTCGACCTGTCGGCGATCGCCAAAGGTTATGCCGTCGATGAGGTAGGCACGTATCTGGAATCACAGTCGATTCAGAACTACCTGGTTGAAATCGGCGGCGAAATGCGGGCCCGCGGGATCAATCAGCAGGGACAACCCTGGAACGTCGGGATCGAGAAACCGCTCAGCGATCAACGGGTCGTGCAGCATGTCTTTCCCCTGGATAATCTGTCGATGGCCACTTCTGGCAACTATCGCAATTTTTTTGAAGTGGATGGCGTCAGCTATTCCCATACGATTGATCCCCGTACAGGTCGTCCCGTCAAACATGCCCTGGCTTCGGTGACCGTCGTGGGAGAAAATTGCATGAACTGTGATGCCATCGCAACTTGCCTGATGGTAATAGGGCCCGAAAAGGGGTATAATTGGTGTGCAGAGCGGAATATCGCCGCTTATTTTATTGTGAAAGCCGAGACCGGTTTCACGGAACGATATTCCCCGCAGTGGCAGCACCTGTTTGGAGAGGTAAACGAAAAATGATGTCTACAGTTCTGTTTGCCCTCGGTATTTTTGCCTTGGCCTTTCTGGGAATGGCTGTCGGCGTAATCTTCAGCAATCGCTGTATCAAAGGCTCCTGTGGTGGTATAGCCAACCTCGACGGTATGGAAGGCTGTTCCGAATGCGGAGGCTGCTCGATCGCTGACAAAAAACAGAAACAGGCCGACCAGATGTCCGCCGCCGGCTCCTGTTCCCTCGAAGATGAGAAGTAATCGTTTCTCAATAGCTTTTCCGCTTGCTTAAGCCTGTCAGGCTGAGTCAGCCCCTGCTCTCAATCGCGACACTTTGACGTGTTTTCTACGCGGTCTGATTTATTCGCCAGGAAAATCTCAAGATTTCCACTGGCAGAGCGAACTAGATATGCGACAATACCCGCAGCGGTTTGATTTGCTGCAGGTCAGAATCGATCTGTTCTAAGAAGATCAGAATATTCTAAAGCGCATCACATTTAGCCATAGCGTCTCTCAATCAAATATACTCGGTCTAAATGGACCTGGAGACGCTACAGTAAAACTGGACACAGTTTAACGAAACGAGACCAATAGTTTTCGAGAGGAGATTGCGATGTCGATGGACGATCAACAGCCTGAACCCGTGCATGTTTCTACAGAAGAAGCGGCCTGCGAACAGCCCCAGCATCAGCCTGGGTCACAGCCTGAACAGAGCCGCAAGTCAGAATCGACGAGCAATCCGAATTCCATTGACCGACTTCGTTCTGAATTCGATAAACTGCTGGGTGTCGCCGTCGAGCAGGGGGAACGCGCGCTGGATAAACTGGGATTGTTTGGAAACGAAGCTGTCTGGCTGCCTCGCGTGGATATCCTGGAGCTGGAAGAGAAGGTGCAGGTTTCCTTTGATCTGCCGGGCGTGACAGCCGAAGAAATCAACATTACTTTAGCGGGCAACATGCTGACGATTACAGGTAGCCGCAGCACGGGGACGACCACCACCGCCGGACAGACAGTTCGTGTCAGTGAGCGGCCTTCCGGCCAGTTTCGTCGTTCGGTTCCGATGCCAGTGTCCGTTGATCCGGATAAAGTGACTGCCTCGGTACAGAATGGAATCCTGAGTGTCGTGCTGGAAAAATCAGCCACTGAAAAACCGCGACAGATTCCCATCAGTAGTGCCGCGGGCGCCGGATTTTAATCGGGTACCCACAGTGAAGTGGTTCTTACAGCTCCCTGATGACCTGCGGCTCGACGGACTGTCCCGGCTGCAGGTTCATACTGGGGGCGATAATTAATCGCTCTCCTGTCTGGATACCTTTTTCAATTTCGGCGTCAAAATCATTCATCACTCCGGTTTTGACATCCGTCAGAATCGCTTTGTTGTTGCGCACCACGTAGGCCTGCCACTGACCGGATGCATTACGAAACAGAGCCGACCGGGAGACTTTGACGACATCCTGTTTGATCTCCGTATAGATTTTGACACGGACCCGATAATCGGTGCCCAGGCTCCGCCGCTGGGCTTTCAACTGCTTCCACAGACTCTGATCAAAGCTGACGATCACTTTCACACGCTGCTGTTCGACTCCCAGTGAAGAGACTTTGGTGAAACCTTTGGGATAGATCCGTTTGACTTTCCCTCGCACGGACTGCTTGCCAATCGCGGGACCTTCAATGTCAACGCGCGAGCCAATCTGTATGTCCCCCACATATTGAGAGAGGACGTCCACCTCAACTTCCAGATCCTGCAGACGCCCGATTTCGAGCAAAACGTCGCCGGCGGCCAGTGTCCGTTCGTTGGAATAGTTTCGCGTCAGGATCGTGCCATTGATCGGACTGCGCATGGTCGCCCGTTTCTGGTCGCGGAGCAGTTGGTCCAGCCGGGACTGTGCTTCTTTCTGTTCTTCCTGCAGAACCGCGGTGGAGAGTTCTTTTTTCTCTTTGTATTTCAGAATTGAGATCTTGCCAATCTGCATGGCACTCTGAATCGCCTGCAGGGAACGCCAGGTTAAAATGTCTTTCTGATAGTCAATTTCACTCTGCTTTTTGAACAGGTCCGCTTCGTTCAGTTCACTCTCTGATAACGCTTTCTGCTTGAAGAGCTGGTATTTGCGGTCAAATTCATCCCGGGCATACTGCCATTTGGCTTTGCTGGCATCCTGCTGTTTGCTGGCAGCTTCAACAGTCAGCTCCATCGACTTCAGGAATTCATCGAACTGAACCAGCGAGTTATCTTCCAGTCGTGTATCCGATTGTTCGATGATTTTCCGCGCGAACTGTTCTACGCGATACCAGGCTTTGGTCACTTCTGCATCCAGGTCAGAGGTATCCATGGATGCCACTATCTGGCCTTCAGTAACTTTTTCATCTTCTTCCACGGTGATAGGCAACACGCGGCCATTTAACGGCATGGCGATGCGATAGATCCGGGGCAGGCTGGTCTTGGCCCGTTCTTCGATGAAGGCTTTGACTTCACCCGTTTCAGCAATGGTCACATCCACCGGGATCGGCGCATCGGAGAGGAGGTAATACGCCCCCAGCCCGATGAGCAGGACCACCATGATGATGATTGATTTGCGGGACATGTTTATTCCTTTACATTGAGCGCGGCGAGCCAGTCCATATGATGGATGGTTTTCTGCACCGGCCAGTGTGAGATCAGCGTAAAAATAATTCCCAACAGAACCGTATAAACCCAGCTCATCGCATCGATGGTGAAAGGCATCCGAAACAGTTCGGTATCATATGCAATGTTAATGCCTTTGGATGCCCAGTAACCGGCGGGCAGACCCAGCAGAATGCCAGGCAGGTTCACACTAAAACTTTCTCGCAGAAAAATGGAACCGACTTCCGCGGGAGTATAACCGAGTACGCGTAGTGTGGCGATTTCCTGCTGTCGTTCAGAAAGAGAGATAAGAGAGGCATTCAGGATGCTGCCGAAGAAAATCAGGCAGGAGAAAACGATGACGACCACAATCATCACAATCATCTGATCCACAAGTACTTCCTGCAGTTTGCCTTTCTGGTCGCGAATCGAAGTGACTGACTGAATGGCAGGGTTCTGTTTGCCCTGCCGATAAATCTGGCGGGTGACCGCCGGGCGGGGATTGGTCTTTAGCTGCACACTGGTCAGGGTTTGGGATTCCCCCATCAATCGATTCAGGTAATCAAAGTCCGCATAGACGGAGAGACCCAGGTAGCTGTCGATGATTTTCATGACGGGCACCTGCCTGGCGATGCGATCGCCGGCGACCGGAATCATTTCGAGGGAATCGCCTGCCCGGATCTGCAGGATGTCAGCCAGTTTTCGAGTGACGAGGATTCCCGTTTCAGGAACTTCGACGCGGTTACCCGCTGTATCGCGGGGAATCGTCAGTTGTGCGGACCGCGTGATGCCGGTGATACCGGCCTTCTTTTCATGGATTCCATTTTTGAGTGTGCAACCAATGTGGAACAGCGGCTCGGCAAAATCGACTCCTGCCAGCTGTTGTGTTTCGAACAGGGCAGCGTAATCGTGATCGTCTTTGAAGCTGAGATCGATGTCGCTGAGCAGCAGTTTATCATATTGGAAATTGAGCAACGCAAAGGCAGAGTCGTACATGGAGAAGGTTACCAGCAGCAGCATCGCCCCTACGGTCGCAGAGAGCAGCCCTCCCAGGGTTCGCGTGCGATTGCGAAAGATATCGCGGAGCACAAGTTGCCAGCGAAAGTCGAGCGCGTTCCAGAAGGTATGGATCTGTTCCAGTAAAATCCGCCGGGCCCGCAGGGGAGGCTTGGGCCGCATCGCTTCAGCCGGTGAAAGTCGCACGACCGACCGGACGCCGCGAAACGTTCCCAGCACTGCAAAGAAAATACTGATCAGCATACCCAGCAGAATGACACGGGGATACATCTGGTTGGTCAGGGAAGGGAATTCAAAAAAGTTACGATATTGCGCGGTCATCGCGCCGGCCAGCGAATAGCCGATCAGAATGCCCAACAGTCCGCCTGCGATCCCAATCAGCAGCCCGAATTGAATGAAATGCAGAAAAATCTCCTGGTTGGAGTAGCCGAGCGCTTTCAGTGTGCCCACGATGGTCCGCTGTTGTTCTGCCATGCGGGACATCAACAGATTCAATGCCAGTGCAGCGACGATCAGGAAAATTGTCGGCAGGATCGTGGCGCTGACTTTCAGTCCATCAATTTCACTTTTCAGAAACCAGTGGGATGACTGCTGCGCCAGTGGTGTGGTGGAGAACACCCCAAAGTCATCCAGGTTAAGTTCCAGTTGATCAAGTACTTGTCGGACACGATCCGCGTTTTGAAACTCGGGTGCCAGGTGTCCCAGTATCTGATTGGCGGCGCCTTCGAATCCAAACACATCTTCCGCATAATCATGCTTCAGGTAAAACACACCGTAGCTTTCGGGTTCCGGAACCAGACCGCCGGGCCCGATCAGGTAGACGAATTCTGAACTGATGGCGGTGCCGACAATCAACAGGTCCTGCAGTCGATTATTCAGAATCAACTGAATGTGATCTCCCGGACGCAGATTGTGGGCGCGGGCAAATGCATCATTGACGATGACTTCTTCCTGACGCTGGTCGGTGAAATAGCTGCCTTGCTTGATCACAATACGATTGATGGGCGCGTTTTCGTGAGCCGGGAGAGAAACCGCCTGTCCGGACAATGGTTTTTCAACGCCTTCCAGAGAAGCGGTGACTTCGAACACAATGCGAGGCAGAACACTGATCACGCCGGGAACGTCAGTCAGCGCAGGCAGGTCGCCTACCGGGACTTTTTTCAGCTCGACCGAGAAGTCGGCCATCTGACAGAGTCGATAATAGCTCTGACGGGAATACTCAAGATTATCATAGGTTGATGACATGGCAATGAAGCAACCGATGCCGACGGCAATGATGCTGATGATCGCGATCAGCACCCCTTTGGCAGCGAACAACTCCCGCATCAATTTTCGATACAGAACTTTCATTACCAGGTAACCTGATTTGCAGGAATGGGCTGCGGATTGATGTTGGTTTCAGCAATGGTACCGGAACCAATACGAATCACACGTTGTGCCATTTTTCCGATAGCGGAGTTGTGGGTGATGATTACGACGGTCTTGCCCAGTTCCCGATTCAAATTGCCGAGCACTTGGAGAATCTTTCGGCCCGTGGATAGATCGAGTGCTCCCGTGGGTTCGTCGCACAGCAGTAGTTCCGGTTTTTTAACCAGCGCGCGGGCGATCGCAACCCGCTGCTGTTCACCACCCGAGAGCTGTGCGGGGAAATGGTTTGCCCGATCTGCCAATCCAACCAGTTCCAGTGCCTCGTCGGGTGACATGGGATCGGCACTGATATCGGCTGCTACGATAACGTTTTCCCGTGCCGTCAGTGTGGGGACCAGGTTGTAGAACTGAAAGACAAAACCGATATTTTCGCGGCGGTAGCGGGTCAGCTGCTGCTCGCTGAATTCGGAAATATTCTGCTGATGATAAAAGACGTCACCTGTGGTGGTGACATCAATGCCTCCCACGATATTTAACAGAGTGCTTTTGCCGGAACCGGAAGGGCCGACAATCACCAGAAATTCGCCAGCGAGAATATCGAGATCGACATTGTGTAGCACGGGGACTGAGACATCTCCCGTAACATAAGTTTTGGAGATGGATTTCAGCGAGAGCAGGGGGGGACGCTCTTGATTTTGCAGAGCAGGAAGTGCATCGGTCTCAGAAGCCGCCATGTTGTGATCTCGAAGCAGTAAAGGTTAATTGCGGTTATCTGGCAGGGGGCTTCCCTTTTCCACTTTCAATATATTGATCTCGTTGCTGCGCATATTCTTCTGCCGTGATGGCTTCTGATTCGTTTTGCGGCAAATCTCCTGATTCGGCGAGGCCTGATTTCTCATACTCAGCGAAGTAACGCTTCAGATAAGGGACACACCAGCCACAGCCCGTACCGGCGCCGCCGCAGTCACTTAACTGACTGGCACGACGCGGGCGATGTATCCGCAGATGATTAATGATTTTTCTTTTACTGATATGGAAACAGTAACAGACTTTGTCGTCGAGTTTCACAATAGATACTAATTTCGTATGAGCCGGCAACCGGAGTCAGGGAAAGCGGAGATGGAAATCGTCAAAAACAGCAAATCCAGTCAGCGCCAAGTCGTTCATTCAGGGGGCAGCAACCCTCTCTATATAGATCTTATTTGATTTCACAGTAAAAGTCAGGGCTCCTTCGCTTAATATCTGCTCTAATAAATTTGAGAGTGTTGTATTTTTGCTGGTCAATGTGATCGGTGTATCCAGCAGACGCGAGTCATTTTTAACATTGTCTGCCAGTTCGAACCGGGTATCGAGCATTTCTTCAAACTGAATCAGCATGCTCTTGAGGGGAAGTTCATCCGCCTGGCGAAATTCCAGGATCGGTATCTGTAACGCGAGTTTTACATCAGTCTGAGGTACGACAGGTTGAGGTGCAGGTTGCGGCTTTGATGCGATCAGTGGAGGCAGGTTTTTGGGTTTGGCAGCGACTAGAACCTGGTGTTCTGCGGGAACGTCGACTGGTTCTGCTGGCACTTTCGGTTCTGGCTGATTCTGGTTTTTATTGGCTGGGAATTCAGGAACAGCCTCCGCTACCGGTGCCCGGTTTGCAGGAAACACCCGGCTGCCAGTTTTTTCTGTCTCGATGTTAGCAGCAACGGTTTCTGATTCCCCTTGCTGATCGCGGGCGATTTCTGCGGCAGGGTGATCATCGAACAGGATCAATAGTAACAGGATGAATGCACCAGTACCCGCGACCAGCCAGGCCATGAGTACAGGGCTCGCCAACAGATACGCTGCCCCCTTTCGCAGGTGTTTCAGGCCGGTCCGGGCTTTGATCGCCAGGGGAGAGGGGCCTGAGGGTTCGGGGTCCGGCTGGATGAGGGAGATCGCAAATCCACCATCGGTTGCCTGGGAGATCCGTAGTTGCTGTTGGCAGTCAGGGCAGGGAAAGGTACTACCTTCAATCTGTCTGCTGCGCATGCGAAGCACGGCCTGGCAGTGCGGGCATTGAAAAGTAGTGATATCCATCAACAATCACCTGTGACGGGATTTCAGATAGCGCCTGATTAGTTTGCAGGCGGAAACTCATACATTTTCAGATTATTCTGCTTGGCAAGTGGTTTACTGGTCACGGTTGCCGTTTTCGCACTCTCATCGATGATCAGGCACATCTGATCCTGATCTTTGACATTAAAAATGGCTTGGATGGTCTCCAGCGCGGAGACCGTGCCCAGGTTCATGGTCTGACGCATGTTCTGAGTGTAACCGACCAGTTTTAAACCTGCTCCATCCAGAATGATTTTCGTCTTGGTTTCATCGGCGATGTAATCCAGGACTTCTTCAAGCGGCATCCGTTTGAAGTCGACCTCGAGTTTCATTTTCAGCCGGTCCACCACTTTATCCGGCAGTTGCGGGCCAGTCGGTCTGGGTTTGGCTTTGACTGAGAAGTCGGTACGCGTAGATTCATCCCAGGTCAACAGGCTGGCCAGCGCCAGGTTCGGTGCTGCGCGTTCCGGCAGAGTACTGACCAGTTGGGCATAGCGTTCCCCCGACTGCTCTTGATTGGCCATGCTGAATGCTTTGAACATCGCGGGAAAGCGACCGATGACTTTGCGGCTGCCTACGGTTCCCGGATTCATTTTTCGCACGCCTTCCAGCAATTCTTCGGGAAGGGTATCGAGTTGTTCTTTGAGGTTAATCGCGAGTTTACCCGGACGTATCATGGTCGAGTTACGGAAAGTCCATTCCGAATAAAATTCATCCGCACCCAGATGCATGCTCCAGGCCACGGTTTCGACATCTTCGCCGATCCAGTCGAGAAACTCGTTGAGGAAGGGATGCACTTTTTCCGGGAGCAATACGTCCTGCTGCCGACGTACTTCGTCGGGGTCAAAGACGATTGTCAGGTGTCGATCCCGGTCTGTCTGTTTGAGGATCGATTCTACGCCGGGTGAGGTGCTGCTGTCATATTCGCGTGATTCTGCCATCTCTCCTGCATTGAGATTTCCTGGTGGTCCGATCACATAGGTGTGATCATCGACGATCATCGAAGAAAATTTTTCACCCGAATAGACCGGAAAACTGTAATCGTCCAGTCGCTGGCCGTCGAATTGTGCAATCAGTTCAGAGCGTTTGAAAGGTTCGGTGGTCCTGATAACGGCGGCATATTCGGGAGGCGCCCCAGGAGAGCCCAGGATCAGACAGAACGTCAGTTCTGCAATTTGCGCCGGTCCGGTCAGACAGATTTCTTTGATTTTCTGTTCGGCCCAGATACCGACTGGACCGAGGCAGGCACGAAATTCTTCGCCTTGCGAACCGGGTGCCCAGAGCGCGGCGGGATGCAGGTGAATCAGGATCCGTGTCCCTGCAGGAACGTATAACAGGCGAATCGGTTCGCCTTTTGTCGGGCTGGGTGCCACCTTGGTCGGGGGTGTGTATTGTTGATTTAAGGCAACGGTCGGGCTCGTTGCGGGCACAGGTGCCGGCGCCGGTTTCACTGGTTTGGACGCGATTGTTTCTTCGACTTTATCCCAGGCCAGGTAGGCCCCGCCTCCGATCAGGAGCAGGACGACCACGATACTGACAATCGTCACATTTCTGCGTTTCGCATTTTTGCGGCGTAACTCCCGCATCCGCGCTACGCCTGCATTTCCAGTGGACTCGACTGCGATATCAGGAATTGCGGAACTGGGAGTTCCGGTATCAATACTGGGAGCAGGCGTGGTGTTAATGACAGGTGGCGCAGATGTATCAATCTGTGGAAAACCAGGTGACGATGGCTCCGAAACAGCCGGAGGTGGTGTCACAGGTTCGTCGGGAACCCACTTGGGTGATGTACCAACGACGGGCGTTGTGGGTTGTGCCAGTTCAATTTTGATCTCTTCTGTCTGCCCGGGTGGTTCAGGTGTGGGCGGGGAGACCTGTTCGATTTGTGGATCGGAAGTGGGTGGCTTTTGAGCGGATGTATTCGGAGCAGAATGTTCACTCGAGGTTGGGCTCGTGGCGGGAAGTTTCAAAACAAAAGTCTGTTTGCAGTTGGGACATTTTGCTTTTTTACCGAGCAGACTTTTATCCCGGAGCTTGAGTTTTTTTTTGCAGTGAGGACAAGGAACAGCAATGCTCGACATGGATCAGCCTGTCTGGGGTAGTTTCTTTAAAGTCAGTTACAGTCTGGAGTAAAGTGGAAAGCCAACACCCGCTCAGGCGCAGCTCTTCCGTTTATCATACGTTGAGAGATGCAGTGGTGCCAAGTCTTTTTGAGGCTAGATTTTGATTAACGCGAGTTTAAAACTCCCGGGTTCGATCAGGTTTGCAGTGCTCTGAACCTGCAATCATTAATTTTGACAAAGTGATCTTTAATCCAGTAGACAAATTTCGGTTTGAAATTCATCTGATTATCGTCTTTTCGAACCAGAGTGTGGTTTTGTGGAAAAATGAATGTTTTTCGACATAGCCAAATTTCAATAGGAGAGTCTTGCTGGATCGTCATTTTCGATGTTGAGAGCAAATCCTGATTGATTTTACGGATTTCCTGAAAAAGGACGTAATACCAGTAGGGTATAATTGTTTGTATCTATAAGTGTTATTCCTGATCATATTTACGGGGAGAGGTATCGTGCTCATTTTTCAGTCTAAATCTCATCGTTCTCGCGGCTTTACTCTCATTGAGTTGCTGGTCGTGATTGCCATTATTGCGATTCTGATTGCCTTGTTACTGCCTGCTGTTCAACAGGCGCGGGAAGCGGCGCGCCGCAGCACCTGTAAAAACAATATGAAACAAATTGGGCTGGCGATGCATAATTATCATGATACGCATTCAATCTTCCCACCAGCGACAATTAATCCCGGGTGTCAACACGGAAACCTGCTGGTGAGCCCGGACACCATGTCTACCAATGTCAAAAACATCACCGCACATCTGCTGATTCTGCCTTACCTTGATCAGGCAAATCTGTATAACCAGCTGAATTTTTCACAGCCAATGGGATTGTCGGCGCATGCCGATGTGACTCCTCCGAGTGCGACAGCAGCAGCCTCGAATATGACAGCGCTTAAAAAACAGCGTCTCAATATTTATGCCTGTCCTTCCGATTCCGCTGATTCACCGGGTACCAATTCAAGTACGACCAGCCATTATTACACGGTCGACTATCATCGAACCAGTTACGGAGTCATTGCTCGCGCCTGGGAGGATAACAGTAAGAACCGGGAGCTGTTCTGGGGGCATGCGAATAATGCCCATAACCTGCGCTCTGCGTTTGGGACTAATGGCTCAGCCAGGATGAGAGATATCAGCGATGGGACCACAAACACCATCTTCATGTCTGAAACATCGATGGAGAAATACAGTTCGAACTATGGTCCTTACTGGGGAACCTGGACGAATACGTTCTGGCTGAATATGAACTATGGTATTAACAAACCTTATAACTCGACAACTCACCTGCCATTTGCCTGGACACCCGGAAGTAAACATGAAGGTGGCTGTCATGTTCTGCTGGCCGATGGTGGCGTGCGATTTGTCAGTGAAAACTCAAATGAGGCAACGTTGCTAAATCTCGTCAGTATTGCCGATGGAAATGTGATTGGCGAATGGTAAGCCAAAGGGAGAAAATGAAAAAAATACGCGCGCAATATGACCCCATTTCAATGGCGCTGTGTTCTGTACTATTACTCATGTGGATTTCCGGTTGTTCGGGCAGCGGAGAGTCGCTGCCTGAGTTAATGGAAGTGACCGGTACGGTGACTTTGGATGGGAAACCGGTAGAGAACATTTCTGTGATATTTCAACCGGAGTCAACGGACCAAGCCAGTTCCAGAGGGACAACCGATGCGGAAGGGAAATTCAGCCTGATGTATAATCAGGATGCCTCTGGTGCTGTTCCAGGGATGCATAAAGTACGATTTGCGGTAATGGACGCCGATTCCACCGGTTTGCTGCCCGAGAAATACACGCGCGCCAATACGGGGGAGATGGCCAACGTCAAATCTGCAGGTCCCAACGATTTTCAATTTGCGTTGAAGTCCCGATAATCACTCAGCCATTGGTTTGCTCTGTGAGTCCTTCTGACGGACTCTCGTTCCTTGTTGCGTGAAGCGTGCGCGGCCTGAGATCGCGAAACGATTGAGGTACGATAGAATCAATGCGCTTGTCTGCGATTGCTTTTCGCTTCCCTGATTCCCCTGTTGTAAAACCAGACGAAAAATACGTGTTTACGTAATTCGTCCGCAAAGCCAGCAAGTAGAATATGAAATAGTTACTATTTTTATATTAATTTTGGGGAGACAAGCATGCTCGAGACTCAAAAGAAACCGACCGTTCTACAAAGAGGATTTACGCTGATCGAATTGCTCGTGGTGATAGCCATCATTGCGATTCTGATTGCTTTGCTTTTGCCTGCTGTTCAACAGGCGCGGGAAGCAGCCCGCAGAAGTACCTGTAAAAACAATTTGAAACAGCTGGGTCTCGCGTTTCATAATTACGCTGAGACGCATACGATTTTCCCTCCTGGTAGTGTAAGATCCAATAATATCGGCGTCTTCGCGTTCATCCTGCCTTATATGGAACAGTCTGCTCTATATAACAAATGGGATTTCAATCTGCCTCAGAATAATGCTGCTAACGTAGAGGCAAACAGTACACCGGTTGTCGCTTACTTCTGTCCTTCCAAACCGCGTTCGAGTTTGAACAGCAGCACCCAGGCCTACGGCGACTATGCAGTGAGTTCCGGGACCGGGCATAGCAATTCGGATACTCACAGTAACTGGAAAGGGATGTTCAATATGAACTCCAATACGCGTCTGCGTGATGTGACCGATGGTGCGACGAATACATTTGCAGCCGGAGAAAAGCGCACCGTGGAGTCTTCATTGGGGAGTCCGCAATACCGCTGGGGCTGGCATGCGACCCGGAATACTCAGAAAGCCCACATCAATCAGAATGTCGCCGATTTAACCCCTGCGACTGGCTGGGATGATAACTCGGCCAACTTCGGCAGCGACCATGTGGGAGGCGCCCACTTTGTATTTGCTGATGGCTCGGTGCATTTTCTATCAGAGAATATGAATTTCACGGTGTACCAGCAGTTGAGTGACAAAGCTGATGGAAATGTAGTCAGTTTCCCATAAGATCGCTTAAACGCACATCAGAAATACCAGACGACTCATTCGAGGGAGGTCTGACGTTTTCGGCTGTCACCGGTTGAATCCTGTTCCGCCTTCTCGAAGGGTCGTTGGTTTCCGCCATTTCTCTCATGCTGAAGGTTGTTATGCTATGCGTCAGATTCAAAAACAGAAGCCGTGTTCTTTGTGTTCTTTTTTCAAATCAAAGTTGTCAATGATGCTGGTTGCAGTGCTGCTGACCGGTTGTGAAGCCAGTCTGGAAACACCAGAAAAACCTGCCGATAATGCAACTGTATCCGGGACGGTGAAGCTTAACGGAAAGCCTGTGAAGACAGGACAGGTCGGGTTTTTCTCAATGAAGTTCGGGATGGCCGGACAGGCTGACCTGGATGCAGAAGGGAAGTTTACACTGCCTGACCCGATAGCGCCGGGCGAGTATCGAATCTACTTTATTCCACAGAATGGACAGGCGCCGGGAGGCATGCCCGAAAAATATATGAGTGAAACATCCAGCGATTATTCTGTGCCGGTCCAGGCGAATGATAATCAGTTGTCAATTGATATCAAATCCTGACATACTGGAAAACGGTTGAGTTGTCGGCCGTTTAACCGAAGAGGCCTTTGATGACGGCACCTCCGTCAACCAGCCTGACCGGGCGGCCGACGGGGGTGTGCAGTTCCATGTCGGCGTCCATCCCCATGGCTTTGCACATGGATTGAAACAGATCGTCGACCTGAACCGGATCTTCAATGATTTCCTGACCGTTTTCATCTGTTTTGCCGATGACCTGCCCCCCTTTGATACCGGCACCAGCCATCACCAGGTTGAAATTTCTGACCCAGTGATCACGACCCGGTGCAGGGCCGCGGGCGTTGATCTTGGGGGTCCGGCCGAACTCACCCATGCAGAGTACCAGGGTCTTTTCCAGCAGTCCGCGTTGTTTGAGGTCCAGCAGGAGTTGAGACAGCCCCTGGTCCACTTCGGGCGCGCGGCGTGCCATACTGCTGGTCAGGCTGCTGTGCATGTCCCAGCCGGTGCTGCGAACTTCCACAAAAGGGACGCCCGCTTCGACCAGCCGACGTGCAACCAGCAGGCCTTGTCCGGTCTGAGATTTTCCATATGCTTCCTGCATCGCAGCAGGTTCATCGTTGAATTGAAACGCTTTGAGCCGTGGGGAAGTCATCATCAGGTTGGCCTTCTGATAGAGTTCGCCCTGTTCCTTCACCAGCTCGGCTGCTCCCGCCTGCGCGAACTCATTTTCCTGCTGGCTGAGCAAGGCGAGTCTTCTGCGCTGACGCAGGTGGGATGTGGTATTCACGACGTTATCCGGTAACATGCCCGGGCGATCAATGATGAACGGGGCCACCTGAACTCCCAGAAAGCCGGAACTCAGTGTCTGACCAATACTGACAAAGTTGGGAATGTCAGATTGCGGATCCCCCAGCTCGCGGGCAACGACCGAACCAAAATGGGGGAACTTTTCGATGCCCAGCATGCGATGTCCGGTATGCAGGTGGTAGGTGCCTCGTTCGTGGGCAGCTTCTTTTCCGGTCATGGCACGGATGACAGCGATTTCATTCATGGCGGCTGCGATTTTCGGCCAGTAATGCGCGATCTCGATTCCGGAAGTCTGCGTCTGAATTTTTTTCGTTTCCCCACCATTGGGTGTGCCCGGTTTGGGGTCCCAGGTTTCCATCTGGCTGGGAGCGCCTGCCAGCCAGAGCAGGATGCAGGCACGCCCCTCTTTTTTCAGATCTTCCGCATGCAGGCGAAACTGAGAGAGCAGAGATGAGCCGCCAATACCCAGCGCGGCTGATTGCAGGAAATTTCTGCGCGATAATCCGCCACGACGATTAAGATTCAGATGTAAGAGCGCATCTGTCTGCATATGACTGTTCCTGTGATCGAATACCGTTAACGTTTTGTGCGAAATTCTGTGGAATTGAGCAGGACCCAGAGCAGGTCATCAATGGCTTCCTCGCGTTTTTCTGACTCACGCAGATAGCTGAGATTTCGCTCCAGTTCGGACTCCGTAGCATGTCGGGCCAATACATTCAGATACAGTGACTGAACCAGTTCCGTATTGGAAGAGATCTTTAACAGCTGCTGTTTCAGTTCGCTCTGGGATAGTTTTGACTGCAGTTTCTGATTGTTCATCAGCAGCAGTGCCTGCTGAATGCTGCCTTCTAATGCATCCTGTGGGAGAGAAGGATTCGTATCAAAGACCTGCATGATTTCCTTGCGAACAGGCAGGTCTTCTCCGATCAGGTTTTCGACAGAATCAGCGATCACATCAGGACGCAGACGAGAGGGCCTGACTGCAGTAAAGAGCTCCGCAGCAGAGTTGCTGGTCCGCATCTCACGTTGATAGATCTGAGAATTCATGATCAGTCGAAACACCCATTTGGGGTCGAAGTCTTTGTAGCGGAAGTTGGCGGCGATGCGATTCACAACCGGTTTGTGCATGACCTCACTGTCAGGTCCCAGGCTGTCGACATCGTAAAAACCATCGCCGATGAGTTCGCTCCAGATGCGATTTACATAAGCGCGGGCGAACCAGTAATTTTTCGGGTTATACGCCAGGAAGGCGGCGATAGAGACCCGGCGTGCATCAGACTTCATTTTTTCATGTGGTTTTTCACCCAGTAAAAAGCGAGGTTGTACCGCAGTCTGTATCTTTGGGTCATTCTGATCGGGCATTTTGTAAGTGTAGGGATGAAAAAAAGCAGCCAGTTCGTGAAACTGTTCCCGCTTCCAGTTGTCGAAGGGGTGGTCGTGGCATTCGGCACATTTGATGCTGATGCCCATGAAAATGCGGGCTGTCTGAGAAGCGAGTTCGGTCGATTTGTTTTCGCAGGCGAGGACGAAATTATTGGGGCCATAGTCCTGACCATAGTCGTTGCGAACCGCTTTATTCCGCTCTGGAGTCGCAGAGATCAGCATGACCGTGATGTAATCCCAGGGGGCACCTTTATTGAATTGTTCTGCCAGCCAGTCTTCCAGTGCCTGCGGATCGACGCGCCTTTTGTTCGCTTCGCTTTCATAAAAAATCACCGAGGTCCAGTAGCGTGCCCACTTGCGTCCATAGGCTGGAGATTCCAGTAATTCATCGATGAGTGCACTGCGTTTGCCTGGATTCAAGTCTTTAATAAAGGATTCAATTTTTTCCGGTTCAGGGAGTTGCCCGGTCAGATCCAATGAAGCTCGTCTGATGAAAGTCTCGTCATCAATGGTTTGCGCTAACGACTGCTTCGCTGGCCCCAGTTCCTGTTCCAGTGCCTGGTCCAGATCGGCGGAACTGAAATTGATCCGTTGCGCGATGCGACGTGTAGGCATGGTCTGCCTGATGTAACCCAGCAGCTGCATCTTCTGTTCCTGGGTTTTCAACGGCGGTAAATTCAACGGCGGCGTTTTTTTGGCTGGTTTTTTTTTCGGTGCTGCCGACGAAGAAACCGAAATAATCAGGCAAATCAGAGCAGCCAGAATGATCCATTGAGAAGAGGAGCGACGCTTCGACATGGAGAAACCTGCTTGAGATAGGGAATACGACGACATGAGTAGCGTTGCATCAAATACAACCGAAGATTTCAGCGTATATCAGAACAGGAGCCTCAAGTGATGAGTTCAGAGGAGATGTCAACTGACCGAAGGCCCTTACTTCATGGTACAGGGTTGTGATTAAAGGTAAATAGATTTTGATGCATTCGGATCATGCAGGTTGAAGATATTTCTACAGAGAGATTCAGGCGTCTAGCATACTTAAAGGGATTGCTTGTACTGGATATGCGAATAGATGTACTTTAGTATTGATCTTCGCTCGGTATGCATGTATACTTATCGATGTAGGGGGTGTCGTGTGGTAAATGTGAAGTATCTCACACAAATTGTTGTGTTTGGAA
>AZIC01005149.1_pt1 | contig 22735 bp, 21 predicted proteins | sample 359061 | NCBI WGS metagenome assembly AZIC01 (sample SAMN02429709, study PRJNA222657) | marine sediment metagenome | biome: Sediment sample; isolation source: sample MGS-MES from oil contaminated site at the harbour of Messina (Sicily... | place: Italy: Messine | collected 2011-04-30 | depth 1 m m
CTACAGCTGGATCTTTCCGAATGTGGTCATCAACGGTCACTGGTGGTATTCGAATACGCCGGCGTTCATTACTTTTGACTGTAAGAGTCGCCTGGAAGCAGTTCCCAAGACTAAGCAGATCGGTTATTACAGCGATATGTACAAGCTCGAGTTCGCACTGCCTAAGTTCCGTATGTATCGGCGTGTGCTGGCAAATGTACTGGCCAGTGATTTTGTAATCGCGAGAAACTGGTCAGAACAAAGAGCAATCGAACTCGGAAAACTGGTGCTCCGGGGTAATGTGGAAACCATTTTTGGCAACGAATCGGTATCCTGAATGACATGAAGTGATTGCATCAGGGACAGATGCTATTTAAAATATGATACATATCCCATTTTTATCATATCCATTCTAGTTTCATCATTAAGGGCTCCCTATATGGCTACTCTGGTCATGCTGCAGGCTGGTCAAGCGGTCTCCTACTCACTGACAGGATCGGAGACGGTTCTGGGTAGGCATCCTGACTGCCAGATTCAACTCGATTCCAATATGGTTTCGCGGCGGCATGCCCAGGTCGTTAGTGCCGGTGATCAGTTTTTTGTTGAAGATCTGGGAAGTGGAAACGGAACATTCGTTAATGGGAAAAAGATTGAAGGTCGCACGCAGCTGGCTCACGAAGATCGCCTGAAAGTCGGTCCTATTCTTTTCCGATTTGAATCAGATGAAAAGCAGGAACCAAAGCGATCGGGTGTGACAATCGACAGCAGCTTTGATGTCGGATTTTCGAATGATGATGAAGACGGGGATGCCGGAGCCACCATTATGGGGGCTGTTTCCGGGGGCGGTGGTTTTGGCGGTCTGGATATTCGACCGGAGGCAAAACTAAAAGCCATGATCGAAATCAGCCGCAGTCTGGCAGGTACCGTCGATCTGGAAAAACTGCTGCCACAGATTCTCACCACTCTGTTTCAAATCTTTCCTGCTGCCGATCGGGGATGTATTTTACTCAGGGATGAAACCAATGGAGAGATGGTGCCACGCGCATTCAAGCATCGCCGTGAAGGTGAGGATGCGACAGTCAAGTTGAGCCGTACGATTGTGAATAAAGTGCTCGAGGAAAAATCGGGTATCTTATCAGCGGATGCAGCCAGCGATGCGCAATTTGACGCCAGTGAATCGATTTCGAATTTATCGATCCGTTCCATGATGTGTGTACCCATGCTGGGACTGGCGGAAGAGCCTATCGGCGTCATAAATATCGATACACAGAATCCCGTGCAACAGTTTCAGGAAGAAGATCTGGATCTGTTAATGTCAGTTGCCGGGCAGGCTGCACTTTCCTACGAAAGTGCGAGGCTGATGTCGTCCTATATGGAAAAACAGAAACAGGACAATGAAATGGACATCGCCCGGGGCGTGCAACAGGGATTGCTGCCCAGTTCTGTACCGGAAGTCGATGGTTACGAATTTTTTGCATCTTATGATTCTGCACAGGCGGTTGGTGGCGATTACTATGATATTTTCGAGCTGCCCGATGAAAAGATCGGCCTCTCGTTTGGTGATGTCGCCGGAAAGGGAGTGCCCGGGGCAATGATTATGGCCCGCATGTCAAGTTGTGTGCAGAATACATTACGTTTTGTGCATGAAGTGGGGCCCGCTGTAGATGCAATTAACGATCACATGTGTGACAGTGCCGTCGAAGGGCGTTTTGTGACTTATGTGCTTGTGGTTCTGGATACGAACAATCATCGTTTGTCGCTGGTGAATGCAGGGCATATGTCCCCGATGATACTCAAGCCTGATGGATCTCTCGATGAATTTCCTGAAGAGAGCATTGGAGTGCCGATCGGCGTGATGGAAGGTTTCCCGTTCGAAGTGGTAGAACGGGATTTGGGTCCCGGGGAAATTGTGGTGCTGTTTACCGATGGTGTTGATGAAGCGATGAATCCGGAAGGGGAACTCTATACCCTGGACCGGATGCGGAAATTTATCAAGGACAATCGCGATAAAAATGCGGCAGAGTTAGGACGGGCACTTTTGGCAGATGTCCGCCGCCATGCGAATGGTCGTCCTCAAAATGATGATATTACGATAATGACCTTCGGGCGTGTTTCCTGAAGGTGACTGTGTTTATATTTTAATCTGATCGCTTCTACCATGTCCGCCAGTCTGTTCCTGCAAAATAATGGCGACTCCTCTCGACTGGAAATCAAGGGCAAGCAGGTGACGCTGGGACGGCATCCTGACAGCGAAGTCTGTCTTAAATCGAATACTGTCTCCCGCCATCATGCGCGTATTACCGCTTCTGCAGAAGGCGAATATCAAATCGAAGATCTGGGGAGCGGTAACGGGACTTTCGTCAATGATGTGCCCGTTAATGACCCGCTAGTACTGCAGACCGGCGATCAGATTTCGATCGGCCCGTTCCTGCTGGAGTTTTCCAGTGATGAGGAATACGAAAGCTCACAGCATGAAGGACTGTTGACTTCTTATGGCTTAATTCCGTCGTTAAAAAATGTTTCCGTCCGTCCTCCCTCTTCTGATAAATCGACGATATTAAGAGCATCAGAGACGGGAAGCGGCCTGAATCATTTTGAAATTAAACCCGAAATCAAATTAAAAGCAATCCTGGAGATTAGTCGTACGATTGCGACAGCGACTGATCTGGATTCGATGGCTGAACGTGTACTGGAAGGATTGTTTCATATCTTTCCTGCTGCGGACCGCGGTTGCATTTTATTACATGATCATGACAATCAGCGTTTTTTCCCAAAAGCGGTACGCCATCGCCGAGAAGATGATCTGGAAGCGTTACAGCTGAGCCGGACCGTTTTGAAGGCCGTAACTGATAATAAAACAGGAGTCCTGTCTGCGGATGCGGCGAATGATGAACGGTTTGAGAAAAGTGAATCGGTTTCTACCCTGACGATCCGTTCCATTTTATGTGCACCCATGCTTGGACTGGATGGAAGCGTCATCGGAATTATCAACCTGGATACACAACTGGCCGGTCAGATGTTTTCTGACGACGACCTTGAGCTGTTAATGGTGATTGCCGGGCAGGCTGCGCTCTCTTATGAGAGCGCACGACTGATGATTTCTCATGTGGAAAAACAGCGTTACGATAATGAGATGGAAATAGCGGCCCGCGTACAGAAAGGACTGTTACCGGCTAAAATTCCCCATGTCCCAGGTTATGATTTCTTTGTCTCCTATGAAGCCGCTCGCGCTGTGGGAGGCGATTACTATGATTTCATTCAAACCACTGATTCTCTGATCTGGTTCGCACTAGGTGATGTTGCCGGGAAGGGGGTACCCGCGTCACTGGTAATGTCGCGCGTCTGTAGTGCCGTTCGCAGTACGGTAGAATTCGTCACTGATGTCGCTGATGCCGTGCATCGCGTGAATCATCATATTGATGAATCAGCTCATGACGGGCGGTTCATCACATTTATTCTGGGACAGATTGAGCTGACAGAGAACCAGGTATCGTTCGTCAATGCAGGACATCTGGAGCCGCTGCTGCTGGAAGCCAATGGTACGTTGCGAGAATTGTCTGGTGATCATCCCAGTGTACCTCTGGGGGTGATGGATGATTATGAGTACCGTTCCATTCAACATCATCTGAAACCCGGTGAGCAGTTGATTCTATATACAGACGGTGTGACGGAAGCGATGAATGAAGAGCGAGAACAGTTTGGGATCGAGCGGTTGAAGACAGTGATTCGGAATTTTCCTCTGAACACCGCAGAACTGGGAGAGCAGATACTGAAGGCGGTTAAAGTATTTACCGGTCAGGCGGAACAGTATGATGATTTGACGTTAGTCATCATTGGTCGGTCGCCAGAATAAAACAAGCGAGATGCCCTGGCTGAGCATCTCGCTTGGAAGCGTACATGATATCTATTACTGCGGGGGGGAATGCAGTTTATAGCATGATATCGGTTGGTTCTGCGACTTTACGATACCCCATGCTGTGCAATACTTCCAGGACTTCACTCCAGGTCGGGAACTGCCGACCGCTGCGGCGTTTGTAGTCGTCCATGGCTTTCATGAAGTCGATTTCCTGGTCGCTGTAATCACGTTCGCAGGTTGTGGGATCAATCTGACGGCGACGCTCAATTTTGCGTTGATCGACCACTTCATGCTTCGTATGGATCGCTTCTTTTTGGCCGGAATCTCTGCGGCTGACACGACGACGGTCAACAACCAGTTCGGATGGGGGATCAAGTTGATTTACCATATTAAATTAATGCCTTTTTTCGAGGGGAGATAGTTGTCTGAAGTAATTCGAACACAAATAGAAACGCGTAATATCCAACGCAAATCAGACAGGTAAAAGTCGCTGAAATGTGACGGTTGACCCTGAACCTCAAATTTCCAAATCACAAATTTGTGAAAAATGCTCCACGATTCCTATTTAGTTCTGGCCAGATCAGAAAAGTGGAACTAACTTACTCAATTATTCCCACAAAAATCGGGATTGGGTAGTTTGTTTAAAATAATTAACACTGATAAGCGTGATCGAGCCTGCCGATTGCGTAGTTGTCCCGATGGTATCGATTATCAGGGGCGAATTCTGCTGGCATGTTCAGAATTGTGTACAGAAGCGGGGATGTCACTGAGCAGAATTCAGTGAGCCCAGGCCGAAGATGACGCGGACCTGAGTTTTCTGCAGTCCAGCTGCAAAGAAGAGCCCATCAAAGGACTGGAGCAGACTTTTCAATCCGGCAAGTTTCTTTTTGCCTTTCTCCAGATCTCCGCCGTGCCCCTTGGAAAGTTGCTCTGCAAGAAAATCGGAGTTCTGCTCAATGAATGCTCTGATTGAAGCGATATTCAGGAAGCAGAGTTGTTTTTCTTCTCGGAAGAAGGTTTCTTTCCAGGATTGAAATAATGGTGATGCAGCCAGGCTCTCTTCTGATTTCAGAGTGAAAAATTCTCTGACGAGTTCTGGGGAACTGGCAAAGACAAGCTGTCGCTCGTTGATTCCATAAGCGGGTCGATAAGGGCCGAGGCTTTCAATCCAACGCATATGATATTGATCGTGATTTTCGATTTTTAAAATTGAAGGTTGATTACCAGGGGCTGTTTCTGAGTTGTGATGGCTGAGTATACTGTTCATCAGGAAGTTTGCGACGTTTTCCAGGGCAGTCTGGTATTTGCTTTTGTCAGTTGCTCCCGGTTCTGAGTCGTCAGTAGAAAGCTGCATCGCTACAAGACCATCGAAGGAAATCGCATCAAAAGAGAGGGTTTCGCGCGGCACTGAATAAAACAGAACACTGGGCCCCAAAACTTTTGAGACTTCTGCCACGGGGTCGAGTCCCCCCAGCAGCCCCATACTGACCGCGTGGAATTTCTGCCATTTTTCCGGATTCTTTTCCGCATAATAACTGATGATTCTGTTTGTCAGTAAATTTACGTTCAGTTGTCCGGAGAGGACAGCCAGCGCTTTTTTGGGAATCAGTGTGTATTGATCAGGAATTTCGGCAGGGGTCTGGAGAATATTCAATAGAGGCAAATCAATCTCTTTGGAATTAAACAGGATCACAGCTTCCAGGGCGACTGTGTTTTTGAGATGCAGCCCTGCGATCAGTGCTCCTGTTTTCTTCCACCAGTTGACGACACCTTGTTCGATCTCATTTTGGGGGGGCTTGATATGTTCATCCCAGACCCGTGGATTCAGAAAAACAGAACCTGTGATATCATCCCCTAATACTCCTCGAGCACGACGGTACATTTCCAGATTGAACAAACTCTGTTGATGCTCCGGTGATTGTTTTTTGAGTTTCTGATGATACAGGCTAATGGTTGATTCCAGATTTTGCCGCTTGTCAGTCACAACCAGAGTTTGATCCAGAAACGCGTAGATGACCGAAGGCGCAGCGGGGTCTGCCTGCTGACGCAGCTCATAACAGGTTGTACCCTGAAAAGAACCGGGAGTGATTTTGAGGCCGGTTTTAGTGAACCAGTCTTCCAGCAGTTTCTGAACAGCGGCAGGTTCCTGGATTGTGGTCAACAGCAACAGAGAGGGATTCTGTTTCGGACCATGATTGAAAATTGCCAACCCGGCCGACTGACCAAAGAATTGATTCAACAGAGGCAGTAAGGGCTGACTGGTGACCGATTCAATGTCGCGCAATCCCTGTTTCAGGTTAATGACGTCTTGGGACTGCAGCCAGGTTTGAAAAACCTGAGTATTCCGAAATCGATTCGCCACAGGCGAAAGCAGAAACTGTTTGACATGAGAGTTCAGATCAATGGCTTCCAGATAGATACCGGCCTTCTCATCAACCAGCTGGCTCAATGGTTCGGCTGCTCTGGCGGGAAACACAACTGCCAGGCAGAGGATTACCGGGACCAGAACGAACGCAAATGCATGCTGTTGCTTCAGGCTCTGCGATGTTGAATTATACGGTTGCATTGGCTTCATATCTGAACAACTCCGGACCGATCTGATGGTGCAGATTCGGTAAAATCAGTTCGTTAAATTTTTGTTGATTCTTCAGGAACGGAATGAATGATAAAATTCCAGGCATGACTGATCTGGTCTTTGATCGGTTGCATCTCAAGATTGATATCATCGACCCAGTTCGGTTCCCTGGGAAGCGGGGCCGGAGTTTCAGGGGAGGCCGTGACGGGAACGAGACTCACTGCTTCAGTCATGGTACCAGCAGTACTTTGCGCCAGTCCCCAGGAAGCGGCGCCCGCATTCTTCAGGAGTTGATTGAAACTCCGATTGGGTTGTGGTTGTACAACCGCTGGAACAGGGGAGTCGGTCGACACTTCGGTGCTGGCAGGCAAGGGCTTGGGGACCACATTTTCTACCCGATTCCCCGAGAACTTCAAGGTGATGGCAATTAGTAATACTGCAACGACGAACAGGCTGGCAGACCATTGTCGAACCCTTGATCCTGTCCGCGCAATCGGGACCTCGTGAGTACGTATTTCCTCTGGATCTAAATAATGAGCTGCATCTAGTTGAGCGAGCACTTCATCAATCAGGTCAATCTCAGGCAGTGTCTGTTGCCAGACGGGTATTGCCGTTTCCAGGATGAGAAAGTCTTCCCAGAGACGTTGGTGTTCTGGCGAGGATGTCGCAAGCTGCTCCAGTCGCGAACGCTGATCGAAGTTTCGTGTTTCGATCATGATTTCCAGTCTGGATTGAAAGTCAACGAGATTCATAGCGGACCTCTGGTACAATTCCCCGCTGTCGTAAGTTGGCAGCCAGTTCCTGTCGGGAACGGTGCAACCAGGTTTTAATCGTGCCTTCCGGACGGTCCAGAATGTCTCCGATTTCCTGACAGCTCAAATTTTCCTGATGAAATAAAATAAAACATGTGCGATGGTCGTCGCGTAACAGACTAATGGCATTCTGTAATTCTTCACCGAGATCCTGTAACTGTTCTGTCGACTGACTGATGGCCAGATCAGCGGCAAATTCTGAGGGAACAGGACGCCGGGCGCGTTTACTCAGAAAGGTTCTACAGCGGTTGGCGGCGATAGTTAATAACCAGGGTTTCAGTGTTCTATTGGGATCCCACTGATGAAGACTGCGAAAAGCCCGCACAAAGACCTCCTGAACGACATCTTCAGCGTCTTGTCGATGTCCCAGCATGCGGTAGCACAGTCCGAAGATAGTACTTTGAAACCGGGCTACGAACGCGCGCATCGCCTCTGTATTACCATCCAGGCAACTTCGGACTTGCGCCGCATCGTCTTCATTCACGGAGGAATCCCGTTTTGATATTCGTATCTGTCTCAATCTGAATCTAGATCTCATCACATTTAACTAGTGAAGTGTCATTTTTAAATTTTGGGCTGATAGATATCACGAGAGTGCGACAACGGAGCACGTTAACAACACCCCTGTCCCTCAATTTCAAGCTTGACAAAGCACTAGAGCGTCTCTCAATTTAATCGACTCAGGCTAAACAGCCCTGGAGATGCTACAGTTAAACTGGACACAGTCTAAACCTCAGGTCACTCTCTCAATATACCAGACTCCGGGATGTTAAGTTTCAGAAAATTCAAATCACTGCATTTACGCATTGTAAACACATGGTTACATGGCGTTGAAGATTCTGTCCGCCATCTTGGAGTCGAATGTTGATGTGTGGTCGCAGATACACAGGGTTTGCATGTATATTAAGTCGTTGCATAGTCGTCGTTTAAGATTAGTGGTTGACAATTGCCTTATCATGAAAGAAAATTAAGATAATAATATTTAGTTAAATGTCTGGTTTTAATTAATCTCAATCATTATTTTATGTGCTCTATGTCATTTTTTTAATTGAAGGACTGTAATGCAACGCTTAAGTCAAACTAGGCCATCTCGTGGATTTACTTTAATTGAGTTACTGGTAGTGATTGCGATTATCGCGATTCTGATTGCCTTACTTCTGCCTGCCGTGCAGCAGGCACGGGAAGCGGCGCGCCGCAGCACCTGTAAAAATAATTTGAAACAAATCAGCCTGGCAATGCATAACTATGAGAGTGCGCATCGGGTCTTTCCTTACGCACACCGGGGCGGGAACGGCTGGTATCCTCAGGCATGTCATCAGCGAGATACCTGGTTCCATCGAATTCTGCCTTATGTGGATCAGGCTCCCATGTATAACGCTTATGAAGCAGATTGCGCGAATGTTTCTGGCAGTACAAGCAATCATGTGCATAATATTTCCAGCAGCCAGAAGTTTGTGAGTACTCCGTTACCAGCTTTCATGTGTCCTTCCGACGTCGGTCCTGCCTTTGCTGAAAATACTGGTGTTCGCTGGGGAGGTAGTTACATGGGCTGTATTGGCTGGGCAAATAACCGTTCCACTGGTAGTGATAATGGGATGTTCGGCTATGAAACGAGAACAAAAATGCGTGATATCACGGACGGTACATCCAGTACGATGATGTTAAGTGAAGGTGTGCAGCGTGTCGCTGTTCCGACTGGATTTTCCTGGGGCTGTCCCGGTTGTTACTGGATTGGTGGTGCTCATGGAGAAGTGACTTTTACTGCCTATGAGACCCCCAATACTTCAGCGCCCGACCAGAATTATCTCTGCAAAAGTACTACAGATGTAAACGCCCCTTGTGTAAGTAATACATCCACACGTTGGAACTATGCCCGCAGCATGCATGTGGGAGGTGTCCATATCGGTATGGCAGACGGCGCGGTTCGATTCGTTTCAGAGAATATTGATCGCGGTACTTTTCGTGCCTTAGCGACCATTTCCGGTGATGAAGTGATTGGCGATTTCTAGAGCACATCACATTTAACCATAGCGTCTCTCAAACTATTATACTCGGTTCAAATAGCCCTGGAGACGCTACAGTAAAACTGGACACAGTCTAGACGCATCACATTGAACCAGAGTGTCTCTCCATCTAGTAGGCGCCGTCCCAAAGGCCTTGGAGATGCTACAGTAAACTGGATATAGACTGATATGGAAAATTTCAAATTCCCGGGACACACTCCTTTAATTCCTGAAGCAGGGATCGGGGGCTGATCAGTAGTATTCGATTACGCGATGCAGTATAAATTCAGCTGAACTTTTTGCCTCTGATGTCATTATCAGAGGCACACTTATATTTCAGGAGATAATCAATGAAGTTGGTCTCATGCCTGTTACTGATGGTATGTTTTACGGGATCCCTTGTCGGTTGTGGCGGGGCAAGCGATGCTCCTGTAACTTACCCCGTTTCAGGAACAGTTACGCTGGATGGAGAACCACTGCCAGCAGGAGATATTATTTTTCGTGATGCTTCCGGGAAAGCAGCAAGTGCTGCCGGAAAGGTTGAGGACGGTGCATTCACTCTGAAAGCCACTGCGGGTAAGAAATCCGTGGTGATTACCGCGACGAAGGAGATCCCGGGAAAAACTGTCGTTGGTGGCGCACCCGATGAACCACCCGTTCCCGCAGTCGAACAGTATCTTGCTGCGGAATACAATGAGAAAACGACTTTGGAAGCTGACGTCAGTGATTCTGGTTCGAACGAATTCACCTTCGAACTGAAAAGTAAATAGCCGGCCTGACGTATTACCAGGCTGGTGATAACAGCTCTTAAGTGAAATCAATAAACGGGAGTCGGATTCTGAGGAATTCGACTCCCGTTTTTACGTTTATTGCCTGGGGGATCATCTCAACTGCTGAGAGGCGGCTGCCATCAGTTTTATTGTTTTTGAATGCATTCACGTGCCAGAATCCGGGCCTGCTTAAAGGCATGTTTGACAGTGTAAGCCCGGGCTTCCACCTGCTCTTCCGTGTAATATTTGCCGTGGTCGCTTTCCGGGAGCCCGGCGAGTGATAACGTCAGTGGCAGCAGGTCAAGAAACTCACGATATCGTCGCTGAATATCATTGCTGGCGTTGGCTGAATCATTCACGGAAAGCATCTCCCTCTGTTGGCATCATAGATTGTGAATTCACAGTTTTGTAACAGGTTAAATCGTAGCGAAAGCGAGGGCACCGAAACAGCTATCGCATCGGGATTCCCAATCGGCGTCCTTGATCATATCGCTGATCTTATTCCCTGATTCTGCCAAACACAATTCAGAAAAGCAATGGGAAGTTACGAATATCGAGTCTGTCAAAAAATCCGGATTATGGAATCCGGCAGAGATACGGTTGATTCGCAGAGACCACTCAAGCGACGCAGGAGGGAGCAACTGTCAGCTAGGACTGCAATCTTTCTCTTAAGACTATTTCTCCGCTTCCTGCTTGTTCTTCAGCCCGGTCTGTTCCGGCGGTGGAAGTGTTACGGGAGGCAGTTCCGGTTTGGATTGTCCCTGCTCTGCTTCCTGGGGTTGAGGAGGCTGTTGTGGATAGCCCTGAGGAGGCATCTGATACTGCTGTGGATAAGCGGGCATTGGCTGTTGTGGGTAACCCTGCTGTGGATAGTATTGGGGTGGCATCTGGTACGGATAGGGTTGCTGCCCAGGAGGCATTTGTTGTGGGGGATATCCATACTGTGGCTGTGGCGGGTAACCGGCCTGTTGTGCAGCCTGCTCGTATGCCAGCTGCGCCTGACGCTGCTGTTCGGCTGTAAGAATCTGCGTATCCCCTTCGTAAACTCCCGGGCCAGCAGGAGCTTCTGCAGCAGGAGCAGCTTCGGCTTCAACCGGAGCGGCAGTACTCTCTTCAGGTTTGTGAACAGGAATATCGAAAACCGTATCTGAGCCTGTCAGAATTTCTCCACTGGGAGTTGATTGTGGTGCTGCTTCAGGTTTGTCTGGTGCTATTGCCGCATCAGCAGTGTGCGACATTTGAATGAGAAAATCAAGTTTTCCAATCTGGATTTGATCTCCATGGGAAAGCTGCACTTCACCTTTGATACGTTTGCCATTGACTGACGTCCCATTGGTACTGCCAAAATCGCGTAAGCGGACGCTATATTCATCAACTGTGAAAACACAGTGGTGCCGACTGACCATGTCACTGTTCGGTCGCAGATGGCAGTCTTCTTCCCGGCCAATTAAAAACTTTTTGCCTTTGATGGGAATTTGTTTTCCATCATGACGACCACCAACGACTTTTAACGAAAGCTGCAACATAAACGTTCACTCCATAGGTTTCAAACAGAACACTTCAAAGCTCTGGAAGCGGGACTGGTAATAAAAATACCATCCCTTTTCCGATCACCTGGTTTTCATTTTTGACTTTAGATTGGAAGAAAAAATGTGAAATGAACAAGAAACAGAAATGAGTGATTTACTTTTGCATCATGTAAATGAAAGGAGTAAATAACAATGTCCGTCAGGCCCGCATTGTGTGGTTTGACTCACTTTCTCGTAAGTAAAACGCCACTACTTTTTTCCGTAACACGTAATCTCAAAGAAATAAAAGTATGTATTACACCATTAACGCTATCAGGCATTTGACGAGATGTCAATAACTATAAAACACTCATGCTGCGTGTGGATAATTTATTAATAAACTAATAAATATTCTTGATTCTGATAAGTGTTGATGATACCGCTGTTAAGCCTGTTATTTCCGTGATGTCCAGGTGTCAGCAGTATATTTTTCTTTTTCCAGACTCTCCGCCTGACTGCGTTCTTCGTCAGTCAGGATTTGTGACTCCAGCGGCAGCTCCAGGGCATGTGATATGGCGTGGGAAAAGTCCACAGTCAATGCTTCCAGAAACTGATTCTGATATCGCGCAACCTGATCAGTCAGATTCAGCAGACCTGGAAAATCAGTGGCATGTTCTGATGTAAGCAATAACAGGCTTCCATGCTGGACAATTGCACCACGCCTTCTGCGTTGTGCGCTTCCCAGGATTTTTTGTCCCTGACAAATCAGATCCCGTTCATCGCCCCGACCAAAACAGAGAAAAGGTTCGGATTTTGATCGAAATGACACTCCTCGAAACTGTACCTGCAGTCCATGTGCTGCCAGAACGTCAATGATTGGCTGGTGGATAGCCACATACAGTTCTGGCGGTGATTTAGCCAGGGGATGACAGCCGGGCAGCGAGAATGAGTATGTGAGTTCGTGGTGATGCAGAATTGCTCCCCCACCAGAGAGCCTGCGCACGCGAGGCAGATCTTTCCAGATTTCAGCAGAGTCTTCAGCCTCATTTTTCTGAAAGTATCCCAATGAAATGGTGGGTTGATTCCACTGATACCAGCGTAATGTGCATGACTCCTGATTCGCAGCTGACTCCAGCAATGCTTCGTCGATGGCCATGTTCCGGCTCCCTGAAAGCGGGGCCGGCTCAATGATCAGGCGGCAGTGATCCGGTTTTGCAGAGAGGGTCATATCGAAACCAGACTGTAGTGTGAGTCACAGGGAAACGGACTGGAACAAATTTATTGAGGCTCACAGCACTGCAGGATTGGATTGCGGGCAGCGACCACTTCATCGGGCCTCTGGATGATTGTGCTGTGTGGGGCCTGATGTAGAAATTCCGGGTCTTCCTTGAGGATGTTGATAATCGTTTCCGCAAAGGCGTCGAGGGTTTCTTTTGATTCTGTTTCGGTCGGTTCCACCATGATGGCCTCGGGGACCACAAGTGGAAAGTAAACCGTGGGGGCATGGAAGCCGAAGTCGAGCAGCCGCTTGGCAATGTCCATTGCAGTAATTCCATTGGCTGCTTTAGATTTAGAAGCGGAGGCAACAAATTCATGCATGCACAAGTCACCATTCGGCACAGGCAGTACGTCTTTGAGTAATACTTTCAGGTAGTTGGCATTCAGAACAGCGTTTTCAGATACTGCTTTGAGACCAGCTGCTCCCAGGGTTCTCAGGTAGCAGTAGCCTCGGACGAGGATGCCGATATTTCCGTAATATGTTCGCACACGGCCAATCGATTTGGCAGGGGTTTCCAGCGTGTATTGATCTGATTCTGCCGCGTCGGGGTGATAGTTGATCACGGGGCCTGGCAGGAAGTCTGCGAGGAAATCACGGACCGCAATGGGGCCCGATCCGGGACCGCCAGCGCCATGTGGTCCTGTAAAGGTTTTGTGGACGTTGAAGTGCATCATGTCGCCACCGAAATCACCAGGGCGTGTATATCCCAGAATGGCGTTCATGTTGGCTCCATCGATATAGACCAGGCCACCGGCATCGTGCACCAGCTGGGCGATCTGCTTGATGTCTTTTTCGAATAACCCCAGCGTATTCGGATTGGTGACCATAAAGACGGCGGTCTGATCATCCAGATGTGCTTTGAGGTCTTCCAGGTCGACCAGGCCTTCTTTACTGCTGGCAAGCTGAACACAGTCAAATCCGGCGATTGCAGCACTGGCCGGGTTCGTACCGTGGGCACTGTTGGGGAACAGAACTTTGGTCCGCTTTTCGCCACGATCTTCAAAGTAGGCTTTGGCAGTCAGCAGAGCAGTGAATTCTCCCTGTGCACCGGCAGCGGGTTGCAGGGAGACAGCCGGCAGACCGGAAATCTCTGCCAGCATTTCCTGCATCTCGTACAGCATGCCCAGCATGCCCTGCAGATCGGACTGATTCTGGTAGGGGTGCAGGTCCACGATTCCCGGCAGGCTGGCCAGTCGCTCATGGCGTTTGGGATTGTACTTCATCGTACAGCTGCCCAGGGGATAGAAGTGGGTATCGACACACATATTCAACGTTGAGAGATTGACAAAGTGACGGATCACATCAGGCTCGGTGACTTCCGGCAATCCGGTAGGATTATCTGCCAGCGCTGAAGCCGGGATCAGCTCACTCAAAGGGCGTTCTGGAACATCAGAAGCCGGGAATTCAGCACCGCGTCTGCCGGGTTTTGAGAGAGCAAATAAAGATTCAGTGGCCAATTTGTTTCGCATGGTATTGGATGCTACTTCGAATTTTTAAATAGGAAATGTGTTAAGCACTTGGATCGTTCAGCACGCTTATGCTTTTAAAGCAGTGATCAGTTGATCGATTTCTGAGCGAGTTCTCTGTTCTGTAATCGCTACCAGCACACCTGTCTGGAAGTTTTCAGGAGCCTGCTGGTAATCGAACCGGGATAGTTCAGGGCCCAGGTCAAATCCGGCCTGTCGCGCTTTTCGCAGCAGGTAGTCTGCCCCTTCTGAGCAACTGACTGCAAACTCTTTGAAGAACGGACGTTCCGGGAACAGAAGCTCGATCCCTTCAACCGTTGCAAATTGTTCGGCAGCGTAGTGTGCTTTCTGGCAGGAGAGTTCAGCGACTTCGCGAATCCCCTGTTTGCCGAGCAGTGAGAGATAGACGGCGGCGCGAATCGCGATCAGTCCCTGGTTACTGCAGATATTACTGGTGGCTTTGTCACGACGGATATGTTGTTCACGGGCCTGCAGGTTGAGCACGTAACAGCGTTTGCCATTGCGATCAACTGTCTGGCCTATCAGGCGACCAGGCATCCTGCGAACAAATTTTTCGCTGCAGGAGAACAGACCCAGATAAGGACCACCAAATTGCAGAGGCGTTCCCAGCGATTGCCCTTCAGCGATGGCGATGTCTGCACCATAGTCACCAGGCCGTTTCAGAATACCAAGACTGATCGGGTCATATGAGACGACAGAGAGGGCACCATATTTGTGAGCGATTTCGGTTAGCTGTTCTGCCTCTTCCAGTGTTCCAAAGAAGTTCGGATGCTGGATGACCAGGCAGGCTGTTTCTTCATTCATGGCAGCATCAACGGCTGCGGGATCGGCGGACCCATCGGTACAAGGTATCACAACGACTTCACAGTTCAAATGAGTCAGATAGGTTTCGACAACCTGTTGATACTCCGGATGCAGTGAACCCAGCAGGACCACGCGGTTGTGTCGGTTGGTTACCCGCATTGCCATGAAGGCGGCTTCGCTGACACAGGTTCCTCCTTCGTAGAGGCTGGCATTCGTAACATCCATGCCGGTGAGCTGGCAGATCAGCGATTGAAATTCAAAGAAGGTCTGCAGGCTGCCCTGACTGGCTTCTGCCTGATAGGGAGTGTAAGCGGTGTAAAATTCACCCCGGCCAGCAATTTCATCGACGGCAGCAGGGATAAAATGATCGTAGGCACCGCCTCCCTGCATGCAGACCCGTGTCGTTGGTCCGACGTTCTTAGCGGCGAGCCTGGTGACATGCGCCTGCAGTTCCATTTCTGTCAGAGCGGGCGGGATCTCAAGTGGGCGCCCCAGTCTTAACTCAGACGGGATTGTGGCAAATAAAGATTCCAGCGAGTCGACGCCGACGGTTTTCAGCATTTCCTGCTGCTGTTCTGGTGTGTTGAAGAGGTAGGGCACGGTTCACTCGATAAAAAACGTAAGTGTGGTAAACGCTGTTGGGATTATAGTCGCAGAAGAAACGTGGGAACTCTGTTTTATCCACTTTTAGAGGGGATTGACTGAATCGATTCCCTCAGGACAGGAAAGTACAGTGAACATCGTGTGGGAACGGTTTACTGCCAGGAGTACCTGTTAACTTCAGTGTGCTTCTGATTCACAAAACTTTTTGTATTCGTCGGCGTTCATGAACTGATCCAGTTCAGCGGGATTCGACATTTTGACTTTTGTGATCCAGCCGGTACCAAATGGATCATCAGATAATGGTGACTGATCATCCACAAGGGCTGCGTTAGCCTCAGTAATTTCCCCGCTGACAGGAGCATAGAGATCACTGACGGCTTTGACACTTTCCACTTCGCCAAACACTTTGCCAGCTTCGCACGTTGATCCGATTTTCGGGAGCTCAATATAAACCAGATCAGTCAATTGATTTACGGCGAAATCTGAGATTCCGACGGTCGCAATATCGCCTTCGACACCGATCCACTCATGTGTTTTGGTAAACTTTAAGTTGGCCTGATCCATGATTACATAACCCTCTGTGTTATTTCTTTTCCCGGAACTTGAACGGCTAAGACCCTGAAAAAAGAAGTCTAAAATTCCCTGTTGACTCACCGTTGACGATACAGAGATTTGTTCCATTTGAAAAGGAATCAGTGAGGGAAATTCCATGACTCCCGCGGTATATCTGCGAGATCGGGAATTGCTGTTTCTCACGGGCAGCAGTCTCAGGCGCAGCCAGACTGTAAGAGGTCTGGCTGGCTCACGCTGATGGGGAATATTCGTTTAGACATCACTAGAGAAGACGTCTCAATGCGGGGGCATGTTTTCTTCTTCGACCTTATGTAGCTTGTCCAGGCGTCGTGCGTGCCTGCCTCCTTCAAATTCCTCTGCCAACCAGATTTCGATCATGCGGTTCACGAGTCGATCTCCCAGCAGATCCGCGGACAGACAGAGTACATTGGAATCATTGTGCAGCCGGCTCATCTGGGCGGTGATATCGTCGTGGCAGGGAGTCGCACGCACTCCGGGAAATTTATTGGCGACGATGCACATCCCCATGCCAGTCCCACAGATCAGAATGCCACGATCGATCGTTTTCTCACCAATGGCTTTCGCGACTTTCACAGCATAGTCGGGATAGTCGACACTTTCTCCATCATCGGGACCATAATCAAAGGCCACATGGCCTAACTGGTTAAGGAGAGTGAGAATCTTCGCCTTTGTGGTAAATCCCCGGTGATCACTGGCAACTGCAATTTTCATCGAAACTCTTTTGTATCAAGTGGCAATAGAAGAATATAAAAATAATGGAGGAGCCCTGATTCCCTCGTACGTGCTGTCTCTGTTGTGATGGTCTCTGGATCGGATCAGGATTTATATCAAACCCGGTGCAGGTTGATTATCTAACGTAACAAGTGAATGTATGACGGGTTAACATTATCTTCATAAAGGTAAGGTTAATGGTTTACCATCTATTATAGCAAGTGAGCTCTCACTGCTCATGTAGAAAATTATGATTGAAAAAAGATTATCGCGGGCGGGTGGGAATTCAGGTTACATATTAATTCTGTGGAATGTTGATTTGAGTAATAATCTGGGTAAGGTGCTTTTCAATTTCGTTTTTACACTCCACATAGCATTGAAAGCCTCCCCCAATGGGGTCGGATACATCTTTTCCCTCAGAAGACAGGAGTTTCACGGAATCTTCCAGATCGGGGCGCTCCGCCAGAATGGCTGCACGATGCCCCTGGGTCATGGTAAAAAGATGATCAGACTGATCCAGGAGCCGTTCTGTCAGTGGTTGGCTTTCATGCGCCTGAATGTCGATCCCCTGTTCAGCCAGAATGGCAACTCCTTCCGGGCTGGGAGGAGCTCCCATCGCTGCAGCAAGGCCGGCTGACCCGACAATAAAACCTCGATCAGACAATTCATCTTCCTGGCAGTTCAGCTTGTCAGCCAGCAGTTTTCGAAACAGGCCTTCTGCCATCGGACTGCGGCAGGTGTTTCCTGTGCAAATGAACATGTATATTTCACTGGAGAGGCGTTTGAGGGTTGTTTCTGTCACGACTCCGGGCTGTAGTATTTTCCACTGATTATCAGTGATGCCGATGATTGTTGACTGATCACCGAAGCGGGACGGGCCGTCATCGATCACCAAAGCGACTTCTTCTCCGAAATCTTCGATGAGCGAATCGGCTGTCTGATATTTTGAATCTTCATTTAATAACACGAGTGGAGAAGGGGACAGACGCATGGCCTGAAAAATGATTTCATGCGCAGGAGCCCGGAGTCTCAGATGACTGCCCGGGCAGATCTCAGACTGTACTTCGGGGGGGAGTTGTGAAAAAAGGCTGCCTGGTTGAGGGCGTTCCAGTTCGAGCACCACGGGGCCAGGCCAACAGCGTTTGGCCAGTTTTCGTGCCAGTGGTGGCATTTCCGGCAGATAGTCCTGTGCCTCGTCAAAACCCTTCACACACAGGACCAGCGGCTGGTCTCCACCAGACAGGGCACGTAGTTTTGTCATCGCAGCGGGGCTGAGTGACTGGCCTGCGATCACGTAGGCTGTCGCCGTCGGAAAGGCGACCAGCTCTCCTTTTGCCAGGTACTGGACAGCAAGATGGATCACATCGCGGATGTCGTCAGTCTGTTTTAGATTGATCCGTTCGGTCATGAACAATTTAAGCCTTCAGTTTGTCGCAGAAATTATTTTTCTGGCGCAATTCAACGGTCAAAAATGTTGAGATTTTCAGGTCCGCAACGAATCACGATCTCCGTGTCACTACTGCGTAAATTTCGATTTGAGAGAGACTTCTTTTCACTGATAATAACCGGCTAAATTCGATTGATCAAGCTGCTGGAAAAATTGATATTCATAAGGTATTATCATTGGGCCGTTTATGACGCTTACAGAAGAGGTCTTCTTTAGAGAATATTAAGAAATTCGGAAATCATAACGATTTCCGGTTTCGGGATCGTTAAGATGGCTACGATTGACAAGGAGGGATTTCATCCCGACCGCAGAAAGTTCTCCAGATTTGATAAGCAATTCAAACTATGGCTCCATTAAGCTCTCCCCGTAAAAATACCCCTAAACGGTTACGATTGAAGAAGTCTTTGCGTTCCCTGATTGAATTTGGTGGCGGCGACCAGATCGACCAGAGCCAGTTTCAGTCGACGACCCGTAAATTATATGATGGCCCTGCAGGTGCTGTTCTCTATCTGGCGAGCAAATTATCCCTGCATGATCCACTGGTGGGGCGCATTATCAAGACGCGACGTTTTGATGTGACTGAATTCCGCAGTATTCTGGATATCGGTTCGGGGGCAGGACAGATTCTGGGGCATTTATTACGCGAAACGCATCCTGATGCCAGGCTGGTGGCCTGTGATCTGTCGCATCAGATGTTGAAACGGGCTCGTACCCGAATGGACAGTCCCCGTCCGAATTATCTTTCTGCAGATATGACGAATCTGCCTTTTCAAGATGAGTCATTCGACTGTGTGACCTGTGGCTGGGTACTGGAATACGTGGCTGATCCCAGGCATGGTCTGATGGAGATCTATCGCGTGCTGCAGCCGGGAGGCAGTCTGTTTCTGCTGGCGACGGAGGATAAATTCTCCGGTATGCTCAACAGCCGTACCTGGAAATGTCGTACCTACAACCGCGTCGAACTCAAGCAGGCTTTTGAGGAATCAGGACTGCCCTGGAAAGAGCAGCACTGGTTCACTCCCATCCATCAGTTTCTTAAACTGGGTGGCATTATAGTGGAAGCCACCAAGCCTCTGGAACCGATGGAAGTTCAGTCCTGATAGCGAATCTTGCTCCAGCCTTTTGCCAGATCGCATAGTGTCGCGAGTGTCTGCGGGTTAGCACTGCAGGCTGTAATCCCGGGTAGACGCAGCATGTCAGCCCGCTCATCCATCCAGTGTTCATGGAAATTAACAGACTCTCCGTTGTGGACCCAGACTGCGTCTCCGCCTAGAATCCGGGCGATATGCAGAGAAACCGGAAAATCATAGACATTCGGGGTATGGATCAGTGATCCCCCGAAGGCGCCGGTCGCCAGGTGGTCATAAATACTGCCCGGCATCTCTTCTGGAGGCACGCCTTCCAGTCCGGTTGCTGTAACGAGTTCTGCATTAGACGTGTCTTTATCCTGAAAGCCGATGAGATAGATTTTGGGAGAATCCGGGCGTGTGTCAGGATCGATGGCAGGCATATCATTCAGAACATCACGTGCTGGCCGACTCTGATCATCGGGACCACAGACGACACGTTGATGAACTGCTTCAACCCAGGTCCCCTGTTCCCCGGTCTCGGGAATGTATACCAGGGAATAATGGACAGTTTCACTGTCGCGCAGGTGAACCATCACACAATAGCCGTCGGCTGTTTTGTCGCGATACTGTTTCGTGCCATCGATGGGATCGATTGATATGACATAAGGAGAATCCTCTGCAAAGCGGTGCAGGTCCCCCGTTTTTTCCTCTGCTTCGATACGGCAGTTGCAGAAAATCGGGTCACGGTCGCGTAATGCTGCGACGATCAATTCCTGCAACGTCAGGTCTGCCAGCGTCAATGCGTCAGTCAGCGCACTGCCTGAGGTTTTGTTCTCAACGGCAATGTTGAAGTGCCTCAAACGCTTTGCGATCGCTCCTGACCAGCGGAGAATTTCAGGCAGATGTGTTTGCAGGGCGGTTAACAGTGCGTTCAGTTCCATGTCGAAGCTCGTTTCAGAATGAAAAGTTTAAGTTAAGCAGAAGGCTTATTGTTTCGTTTCTGTTCCAGATATTCAATGACCAGCGTCGCGACATCAATGTTTGTCGCCGACTGAAAGCCGCGCCAGCCGGGAACAGCATTTACTTCCAGCAGATAGGGGTCTTCTGGGGCATCAGCAGGATAAAGCAGATCGACGCCTGCAAATTCAGCGTCCGTGAGCGCCGCTGCACGGACAGCCAGTTGGACTTCCCGATCTGTGGGATGATAGAGTTCGGCCTGTCCCTGGCGAGAGACATTTGTGCGAAAATCATTGTTCCCATGTCGACGAATTGCTCCGATCACTCTGCCATTCAATAGCAGGATCCGCAGGTCATAGCCGGGATGGGCGATATACTGCTGCAGGTAAATCATCGCCTGGGTACGTTCCAGTGTGCGAAACGAGCGGTAGGCGAGATCGGGATCACTGATGCGAAAAATGCCACGCCCTTCGGAGCCAAACAGCGGTTTGACGACAACATCTCCCCCCAGTTGTTCAAAGTGTCCTAAAGCTGCTTCAGAAGATTCACAGATCGCTGTGGCAGGCACAGGCAGGCCTGCGGCGGCAAGCCGGGATGTCGTCAGATATTTATCCACCGCACATTCGATGGCGCGAGGAGAATTAAAAACCGTGATTCCGGACTGTTCCAGCCGGCCCAACAGGTCCATGCGAAAGACGACCTGTTCCAATGAGCCTGGGGGCATCGTGCGGATGATCAGGCAGTCGAAATGCTGCAGGTTGATTTGCGTCTGTTCTGAATCGTAACTGAAAAACTGTTCGCGGGCATTGTTTGAGACAAAAGCAGCCAGGTCGCGGAATTCGACCTTACATGCTTCGTGTCCTCGTGCGCGGGCTGCCTGCTGGAGTTGATCGCAGTACCAGCTGATCTGATTTCCCAGAATGGCAATCTGCACGAAGGGTATTCCAATTTGAAACGGGTACCGAAAGATTAGAATCCAAAACTGTTCTTCAAAAGCCCGGTATTCATCTGGCCGAACTGAAATATATTTCCGGTATCCAGATTCTGGAAAATGATGACCGCGGGGCTGAAGAAACTGGGGTCAATTTCATAGAAGTCATGATTGGCTTCTGCGAAGACTTCCAGAAACGGTTTTCCATAACAGGCTGCAGAATCGGAGGGAAGGGACGGACCAATTTCCAATAGCGATTCATCATCGCCGGTAACCCAGAGTGTCACAGAACCGCCGTAAAGGATGGAATCGTTCGTGCGTCCGATGCCTGTCAGGTGATCTTTCGCGACAGGCGCCAGTGGAGCCGTCCCGAATCCGGCCTGAACCCGATGCACATCAAACTTACACTCCAGCAGTTTGTGCATGGCGGTTTCCACGGAGCGGGCAATGACCTGAATGTTACCAGCGATACTGGACGTGGGAGCCACCAGCAATACGATGTCTTGGGGCTCGACTCCCGTTGCTTTGGAGATTTTCTCAACCACCTCCACACCGGGTAAGGTATTTGCTTCCAGTACGCCGACGGTCTTTTCAGGTGATTCACCAAATGCGAGGATGCGATACAGGTCTTCCACTTCCGCAGCAGCCCGCATGGGGCCGGAACCCATCGCGAAAAATTTATCGACGTCAATTTTCCAGCCGGCATATTGGCTCAACAGGCAGGCTTCGACGGCGTGGTCGGTCTGAACCTGCAGGTAAGGTAAAGAGAGTGCTTCCAGTTCTCCTGGAACCAGTTGAATGTCACAGAGGTCGGCCATGCAGATGCGGGCCAGCAATAATCCGGCTTGTAAGCCTGCAGGAGTTTCAATTCCACAATCCACCACGACCGCGCCGTTCTGAAGTGCATGCGGTATGACTTTCAGTTCACCCGATCTGGCGAGCAGCTGTTCTGTTAACAGGCACGCTCGTTTGTTTAAAACTCCGCTCATAATGTTTCATTCAATTCGAAGTATGGTGTAAGAGAAATGGGAGTGCATCCGGCGAAGGTGATTACAGGCAGCCCACTTCCGTCATGATCGTTCGGGTACGTTCAATCAGTTCGGGTGTGCAGGCCGGGAACGGGTGGAACAGGGTATCATGCTCAATTACGCCGCGCAGGCGGAGTGCGGTTTTCATCGAGCCAATGATATAACCCACATTCATGGTTCCATCGGGACAGACAAATACTTCAAATAACCGGACGATGGCTTCTTGAAACCGGACCGCTTCCTGGTGGTTGTTGGCGGCGGCAGCTTCATAGAGCTGGACGAAGAGTTCCGGCCCGACATTCGCCAGTCCGGGAACCGTTC
>AZIC01005141.1_pt1 | contig 22502 bp, 19 predicted proteins | sample 359061 | NCBI WGS metagenome assembly AZIC01 (sample SAMN02429709, study PRJNA222657) | marine sediment metagenome | biome: Sediment sample; isolation source: sample MGS-MES from oil contaminated site at the harbour of Messina (Sicily... | place: Italy: Messine | collected 2011-04-30 | depth 1 m m
CGCGCGACACAGGTCTACGTTTATCGCCGGTGGCGCGACGGGGTCAAGTCCGTTTTATGCAGCGGGTGATGTATCACCCCATGCGGCCGAACTGGCGATCGAGCTCGGCATGACTGAGGACCAGGGCGGAAGGACGACCATGCGGACAGTGGTGGGCATCGTCAATCAGGTGCCTTTGTTCAAGCAGGCTATAGATTTCTTCCTGCGTCAATCGCTGGCCCGCTTTGATGGCGGCTTTGCAGGACATCATCGTGATCAGGTCATCCAGCAGATCGCGGCGGGAGGGTTGTTTGGCGTTATCAAGATTGTCGGCGATGTCGCGAACCAGTTGTTCCAGGTTGACCTTCTTGAGCATCACGGGATAACTGGTAATCAGCAGCGTATTGCCGCCAAATTCTTCGATACCCAGACCGAAGCTGTTGAGCATTTCAGCGTGATCCAGCAGAAGTGCTGCTTCTTTGGCGCTCATTTCGAGCGTGAGCGGGACGAGCAGTTTCTGTGCTTCGACCGACTGCGCGAGGACGCGTTTGCGGAAGTACTCGTACATAATGCGTTCGTGCAGCGCGTGTTGATCGATGATGGTCAGCGCGCCTTTGTTCTCGACGACGATGTAGCAGTTCAAGACCTGAATCGGTCGCAGGTCCGAGGTCGCGACGTCCGCGAATTTGTCCGCGGGCCGATCGATGTCGGGGACGATCAGGTCGGCCGGTTCGCCTTTAGTTTCGGGCGATTCGACGGGTGCCTGTTCCCGATTCTGCTGGAAGTGCGAAAGGGGAATCGCGTCGGCGGCGGTAAAGGGGGCAGCGAGATCCGAGGTGGGGGAAATCGACCGGGGAGCCGAGCTGATTTTGATGTCCGAGAGGTTATCGTGGACCTGGTTGAGTTGTTCCTTGGCCCAACTGGTCAGTTCCATCTGCGTCTGTTTCTGCTCGGGTGTGAGCGGTGGTGGCGGTGCTGTGACATCAAAGTCGGCTTTTTTGCCGAGCGACATCTGCGACTGCAGGTCCATGCTGAGAAACTGGCTGCGAAGCGTGGAGAGCAGTTGGCGATACAGATGCTGCCCGTCGCGGAAGCGAACTTCGGATTTGGTGGGATGCACGTTGACATCAACCTGGGCGGCGGGCATGTCAAGGTAGAGGAACGAGATCGGCTGACGTCCGACCATGAGCAGTCCACGATAGGCTTCGGTCAACGCGTGCTGCAGCGTACGATCCTGAATCCAGCGACCGTTAAGAAACAGGTACTGTCCTTTGCGGGTCGATTTGTTTTCACTGGGATGCGAGACGTAGCCCCAGATGCGGATGTCGTCGACTTCCGAATCGACCCAGATCAACTGCTCGGCGAGTTTGCTGCCATAAAACAGGCGGAGGCGATCGAGCAGATTATCGGAGGGGGGCAGATCGAAGATGATTTTGTTGTTGTGCCTGAGCACCATGTAGAGCCGCGGATGTGCGAGGGCGGCGCGGGTGAACTGCTCACTGATGTGGCCGAACTCGGTCTTGGTGGTCTTGAGGAATTTACGCCGCACGGGAGTATTGGCGAACAGTTGCCGGACTTCGATGGACGTTCCCAGCGGACAGCCACACGGTTGAGGTTTGCCGGGGGTTCCGGTGTTGACTTCGAACTCGAGCCCCTGGGTCTGGTCGGCGGTACGTGTGCGGATGCGGAAGTGGCTGACTTCGGAAATCGAGGCGAGGGCTTCTCCCCGGAAGCCCATCGTCTGCACGCTGAACAGGTCGTCGGCGGTGGTGATTTTGCTGGTCGCATTACTGGCGACGGCAAGCAGCAGGTCGTCGGGATGAATGCCTTCGCCGTTATCGACGACGCGGATCAGGTCGGCACCGCCGTTCATGATATCGACTTCGATGCGGGTCGCGAGAGCGTCGATGCTGTTATCGAGGAGTTCCTTGACCGCGCTGGCGGGGCGTTCGATCACTTCGCCGGCGGCGATCTTGTTGATGACGCTGGTATCGAGTTGATGAATGCGGGAAATGGATTCCACGACGGCTTTCCGTTCCATTGGCTGATCAGTCCGACTGATGAATTGAATTGAGTAGAATATGCCTTGTTTTTAACGGTTCCGATGCAGAATCGCAAGAAAGAGCGTTTAAGAGGAGGAACAGTGCTGAACACAAAATACCAACACTTACAAAGGCTGATTGCCCCAGCGCTGATGGATTTCGTGCCTGATTCCCAGATGATCACAGATGCGGCCCGACATGAAGTCGACCAGATCGTGGATGGTGACCGGGTTATGATAAAAGCCGGGGGCGGCGGGCATGACGATAGCGCCGGCCTGCGTGAGCTTCACCATATTTTCCAGCGGGATCAGGCCGAGCGGGGTTTCGCGGGCGAGCAGAATCAGTTTGCGGCGTTCTTTGAGATGCACGTCAGCGGCGCGGTGGATGAGATTACCACAGGCGCCGGAAGCGATGCTGCCCAGGGTGCCCATCGAACAGGGACAGACCACCATGCCCTCGGTCAGGAAGGAACCACTGGCGATGCCTGCAGAGAAATCTTTGTAATGGTGATAGATGAGGGCGCCCTGTTTGAGGTCGGAGTCGCCGAGGACGGAACTGAGGGCGAAGTCTTCACTGTGGGTGGGCTTGATCTTGCGAATGACACTGTCATCAGATTGACGGGCGGGATCGGGGAGGATCTCGGTGGGGTCGAAGTTTTCCAGATCAACTTTCAGGCCGAGCTCATGTTTCAGGACCTGCGCGGCGGAGTCGCTGATGGTAAGATGCACGGTGCGGCCGGCCGCCATCAGAACTTCAATCAAACGGACGGCATAAATGGCGCCACTGGCGCCGGTCATGGCGACGACTACATTGGACATGAGGGGACCTCACAATCTTTCATTGAACGTTATTTCGAAACCACTGGTTTCACGCCGGTATATAGTGTGGCGATCCCGAACGTGAGCGGATACCAGCGAGTACCTTCCAGCCCGCATTCATCCATGAGGTCAGCTAATGCCTTGCCATAAGGGAATTCCGAAACCGACTCGGGCAGATAGTTATAGGCAGACTGTCTGTTGCGGGCGAGTAATTGTCCCATTTTCGGGAGGATATGTCGAAAATAAAATTGATAACAGGAGCGAAACAGGGGATTGGTGGGCATGGAGAATTCGAGGACGGCCACCTGACCGCCGGGCTGACAGACGCGGATCATTTCTTTGAGGCCGCGACGGGTGTCAGAGACATTTCTCAAGCCGAAGGCGACGGAGACGATCTGAAACTGATTATCAGCGAAGGGGAGTTCCTGGGTGTCTGCTTCCAGAAAGGTGAGATGGCTGCTGGTATTCTTTTTCAACGCCAGCTGCAGCATTTCATGTGTGAAGTCGGCTCCGACGACCTGTGTTTTGCCGCCCGCTTTTTTGAGATAGGAAAGGGCCAGGTCTCCAGTGCCGGTACAGACATCGAGAATGGGGGCTGCGCCTGCCGGTGCGACTTTCCGCACGGTGCGCCAGCGCCAGTAATAGTCGACGCCGCCGGAGAGGAAGTGGTTCATGAAATCGTAACGGGGTGCGATTTCACCAAACATCTGTTGTACACGGGAGCCGGTTTTATCTACATTCATAACTTCAAAATCGTTTCATACTTTCAGGACAGGCCGAGTTCATTCAGTCGGTTCTGGACGCGTTCTAACATTTCAGCGGGCATTTTCAAGGCAGATGGCCAATCGCGGGGCTGCCCTTCTGCTACGGATTTGCGGGTGGCATCGAGACCAAGTTTATGGCCGATGCCCTTTATGGTGGCGCTGTGATCGTCATCATCGCCGGGTCCTTCTGTGTGAATCAGATCGCGGCCTGGATTAAGATTGGTGCTGACACGATACCAGACCTGCTGTTCGTCGTGCACATTGACATCGTCGTCGACCACGACGATCAACTTCAATGACAATAGACTTTCCAGACTCCACAATGCATTGACCACACGGCGCGCCTGTTGCGGATACGTTTTGTGAATACTGACAAACATCAGATAGCGGCCTGCGCCGGCATCAGGAAAATGGATGTCGACCAGCTCGGGGACCATCAGCTTCAACAGGGGGAGAAAAATACGTTTGGTGGCTTGCGCGAAATAGCCAGCTTCTGAAGGAGGAGCAGCCGGGATCAAGGCGTGCCAGATGGGATTGGCCCGATGGGTGACCGCGGACAGATTCAAAGGCATCACTTTTTCAGCGGGGCTGTAGTAGCCGGTGGTATTCGCGACGGGACCGACATCGACCGGATCAGAAGCAGGATCGATAAAGCCTTCCATCACGATTTCCGCCTGCGCGGGGACATCGATTTCGATGGAGCGGGCTCTAACCAGTTCCAGCGCATTGTTGCGAAGAAAGCCGCCAAAGGCATAGGGGTCTGTCATTTTCGGCAGTGGTGCATGTGCCGTGTAGAGGCCAACGGGATCACCGCCGATCACGATGGCGACGGGCAGTTGCTGACCGCGGGCATGGAATTTCTGCAGGAGCTGATAACCGGCGTCATGCTGACTCCAGCGGATCGCCAGTTGCTGATCTGAGATCACTTGAATGGGTCGGGCGTTAACGAAGCGGGCTTTGGTTTCCGGGTCGACTGTAATGATCTGGGCGGCAGTGATGGTGGGCGCTGTCTCTTCGGGCCAGCAGGTGAGCAGCGGGAATTCGCTGAGATTGACATCGCGGCCGAGCTTGACCACCTGCTGACAACTGGCGGTTTTGACGATGCGGGGTTTGATGTTGAGGAGTTGCGAAAACTGTGGAATCATTTTCAGCGAATCGAGCCAGCCTTCGGGCAAGTCAGGTGACAGGAGCCCGGCGACACGGTCGGCGATGGAATCGAGCGAATCGGTTCTCAGGATCTGCAGCAGACGGGGCAGACTGCCATAGAGATTGGTCAACACCGGAATTTTGTGTCCGGCGACCTGATCGAACAGCAGTGCGGGCGCGGAGTCGGGCGGACTGGCTTTGATCACCTGTTCGGTGATGGCAGCGATTTCGAGCTGCGTCTCTACCGGGGCAGAAATCCGGACGAGCAGCCCCGCTTCTTCAAAGTTGCTGACGAATTCCGCCAGATGGTCCGCATGCATCATTATGGTGTTGTTCATAGAATTTCAGGATGTCATTGATTACAGTCAGGAATCATAACCGATTCATTACTGGCAACAAATGATCGTGGCTGTGAACCTCTCAGATTATTACGATCCAAGCCTGTCGACGCCCATTAAGTCCGGGAAATGCTCCTATGCTGCAACGTTATCTGTTAGTCTGGCTGATCGCGCTTTCGGGAGCGGCGATCTTGTGGGACAAGATCCTGCCTGGTGCGTTTCATCCGTTTCATGCTTCGAAACCGTATCTCTCGTATTTATTTACCGTCACGATGTTCGTGATCGGCTCATTGCTTCCGCCCGATGAAGTGCGGGCGGTATTTCGTCGCTGGCATCAGGTGCTGGGCGGCACATTTGTGCAATACACGGTGATGCCGAGCCTGGCTTTCCTGATGAGCCTGTTTTTTATTGATCAACCCGAATTACGAATCGGCATTATCCTGGTGGGCTGTGTTCCGGGGGCGATGGCTTCGAATGTGTTAACACTGGCCGCGCGGGGCAACGTCAGTTATTCGGTCTGCCTGACGGCGTCGGCTACCCTGCTCTCGCCGCTGTTTGTGCCGATCGTGCTTTACCTGGCTGTCAGCGGAACTGATATCAACGCTGCGGAACTGGCGAAAAATTCGTTCTTTCAGCTATTAACCCAGGTAGTCTTGCCTGTAATTGGCGGTCATATGCTTGCCCTGTACCACAATGGGTTCAGTCGCTTGATGCAGGTATTTGGCCCTGCTTTCGCGAATTTTTCGATACTGTGGATCATCGCGACGGTGATCAGCCTGCAGGAAGCGCAGTTGAAGAAAGTCTTCTTTTCGCTGGCTGTGGCGCTGCTGGTGATTAATCTGCTGGGCTATCTGTTTGGATACCTGGCAGGTGCGGCGATTCAACTGAATGAATCGATGCGGCGGGCATTGACTTTAGAAGTCGGAATGCAGAACGCGGGTCTGGGAGCAGTGCTGGCGGGCCAACTGTTTCCGGGACAGGAGCTGATTGCGTTACCGCCTGCGCTGTATATGTTTGGCTGCATGCTGACCGGGACGATCCTGGCTCAGATCTGGTCATTTCGATCTGAGCGGCAGCCTGAACAAGAGACGATCCGGGTGAGTCCGGCTGCTGAAGATTAAGTTTCTTCGAGGCGGGCTTTGAGTTCGTCACGTTCTTTTTTGGTGACATCCAGATCGAACATCAGATATTTCACATCCAGGCGTAATTGTGCCAGCGCTTCCTGGATCAGACCCAGAATTCGTCTACGGCGTTTTACCGACTCCACTACCCGTGAATAGGAAACTTCCAGCAGTTGCTGCTGTTCCCGTGGCAGCTCGGCGATTTTCTTGCCCAGGTCAATTACTTCGCGGGGCAGACTTGCACTATCTGTTTCGTCGGTCAGTCGGATATTCATAAGTTTCAATTCTCAGTTTGTGCCTGTACTTTCACAATCAATGATTTCATCAAGGGATGAACTGAAAGCTAATAGAACAGATTTCATGCCGAATATGAATATTTAATAAAGGATTCACTCTAAGTTACTTACCACAGGCTATTTAGAATGACATTCAGAAACAGGCTCTCTGTAGACAGATTCACAAAAATGAGTGGCTTCGTATTGGCTTAGATTGCAAAATCTTCTAAAATCCCCGGGGAACGTAGTCATTTTTGGCTTTGTTATGGCAAGTTGCATTCTGGCAACGCGGTCGTTGTCTGACTGCAACGAAAACCGGACAGCGTACAACAATTCGTAAAGAATGCTGAACGGTGATTGGTTTGCGGAAAATGGGGAATCTTTTCCACAGGCTGTCTGGATTGAATATCACTTACCTGAGTTACCAGAATGTGTAAATCAGTATAGAAACTGTAGAGTCACGATCATTTTTATCCCACGGATGGGTTTGAGTTCAGGCATCGATGCCACGTATATTGAATAAGCTGTATCAGAGTCATATCTGCCTGCTGGTCTTTCTGTTGACGGGACTGTTCAGCGAGTCTGTGCTGCGCGCAGAAACATTCCATGAGCATTTTGATGATACGTCCCGCGTCAGCTGGCAGGTTCGCATTGATCCGAATCAGGCTCAGAAAAAGTGGCATGTCCGTAATACGACCGTGATGCATGCCGGTGCTGCCTGTGAGCATCTACAAATAGCGACTGGAAACCTGGGTTCGCTGATCGAACTGTCTCACCCGCTCCCTTCCAGTCGAATTATTAATGAGCTGACCGTTTCCATGTGGCTGAAATCCAATCGACGCGGAACGCGCGTAGGTCTGGAAGCGGTCCTGCCCCATCAGATTGACCCAGAAACCGGAGAAGTGGCCCGCATTTATTTAATCGGGGATACGTATTCGGATGAAGGTAAGTGGCAGCAGTTGAAGTGCACGACAACCGAGACTCTGGTAAATCAGTCACTGGGACTGCTACGCGGACGCAGCAAGCTTCGTCAGCTGGATACGCGTGAGATGTATGTGGAGCGGGTTCTGGTGGTAACACGTTCATCCTCTGATCAGGTGGAATTCCTGATGGATGACCTGAAACTGACCCCGATAGTGCGTCCCAACGATTCAATCATGCAGACGGCTGCTGCTCTGAGCAAGCAGAATGCGAAACCCATCGTTGAATTTCTGCTGGATCGAGTTCAACTGGAAGGTAGACCGCTGTTTCCGCGCATGTCACGATATCATGGCGAAAATCTGGAAGCGCTCAAACAGGCTGGATTAAATGTCATCGAGGCACCCCGGTTTGATGATTATCAGTTTCTCTCTAATCTGCGCAGTCAGGGATTATGGGCCATGGCGACTCCTCCGCGCCCGCAGGCGCAGGATGGTTCGTTTCTGCCCTCCCGCGATGCCACGCTGATCCCCTTCGATGAGCAGACGGCGCCTATCATTTTCTGGTATCTCGGCACACAAATTCCCGGTAGCAAATGGACTGAAATCCGTAGTCGCGTTGGTCAGATTCAAAGTGCCGATCAACAGTTCAAACGACCTATTATGGCAGACGTTCTCGGGAAAGAGCGACAGATTGCCCGTGAAGTTTCAATGATTGGTTCCAGCCCGCGTATTCTGAACAGTGATATCAGCCTGCTGGAATACCGTGATACCCTGATTGATAAGACACGATTTGCCCCGGGGCGTTTTCTCTGGACCTGGATCCAGACAGAACCGACGTTTGCCAATGCCCGCTGGCGTGATTCTTCCAATCGAATTCCGATTGTGATTGAGCCTGAGCAGATCCGGCTGCAGGTCTACGCGACGCTGTCAGCTGGTTGCCGGGCCGTCGGATACTGGACCACAAATCGCCTGGATAATACAAGTGCTCCAGGCGCCCTGGAACGAAAACTGGTGATCGAGCAGTTAAATCGTGAGATAGATCTCATTGAGCCGTGGCTGGCTACAGGTTCTGTCATTTCTCATGTCCCGTTCCGGCTCAAACAAAAGGAAACACCCCAGATCACCCAGTTAGGAGTTGATTTCAAGCGATCCGGTTCCGATCGACTGCTGGTAAACGAACAACTGTCCGAACGGGAAATGCAGTTACGACGGGAAAAAGAAGCGGCTGCAGAAATGCAGGCGGCTGTGATTCATTCTGAGTATGGCACTTTGATTCTGCCGGTCTGGTATCGTGATGGGGCCCAGTTTGTTCCCGATCAGATGGCGGGAAACGACGCCACGATTGTGATTCCTGGTGGTAATGTATCCGCCTCTGTCTGGGAACTGAGCACGACCAGAATCAAAAATTTAGATCGAAAGCGCGTGAATGGAGGTGTTGAAATATCGCTACCTAAATTCGATATGACCTCAATCATCATCATGACTTCCGATCAGGGACTAATCGAGACGCTGCGAAAAAAAGTGGCCTTAATCAGCCCGCAGGCAGCAGAAACCAGCGTGAAACTGAGCCGCGCCAAACTGGAACGCTGTCAGAAAACACATGCAGAACTGCTGGAACTGGGCGTGAGCCAGGTCGCACGCATGGATGGACCGGCCATTCTGGAGCGAGCCAGAGAGCAGTTGAGCCAGGCTGAGTCGGCTCTTTCGGCTCAGGACTATCACCGTGCTCGCCATGCGGCCCGTAATTGCAGACAGATGCTGCGAATCTTACAGCGCATCCAATGGCGGGAAGCAACGCGGACGCTTGCCTCATCGATGACGAGCCCTTATGCGGTTTCCTACAGCACCCTGCCCGATCACTGGAGAATGATCCAACAGATTGGCCGCAGTGCAAAACACATTGAGCCCAATATGCTACGTTCGGGTGATTGCGAAGACATCGACACCATGGTCGTGGAAGGGTGGACGCACGGGCAAAATGCGATTGAAGGGACTCAGGCGATTGCTGAACTGTATCCTCGTGATAAACAATCCGGAGATTTCAGTCTGAGATTGCTGGCGGCTCCCCTGAACCGCAGTGAAATTCCCCATCATATTGAGGTTCCACTGGTACAGCTCTCAACGCCTCCCCTGGCGGTCCGTAGCGGACAGATCGTGCATGTCACTGGCTGGGTCAAGGTATCGACTGCTATTACAGGCAATCCACTGGGTGCGACGCTGCAGGACAGCATCATGGGGCCTGGGGGCGCCCTTCATTGGAATGAGAAGAGTCAGTGGCAGAAAATTGAACTGATCAGGGAAGTGCCCCAAAGTGAAAACTTCATTCTGACAATGTCCCTGAATGGACTGGGCGCGATCTTATTTGATGATCTACGGGTAATGACTTATACGCCTGAGCCTCGGCTTTATCAGCAGACCCAGGGACTGGAATCCCTGCCCACAACGTCAACCGACTCTTCAGCAGTCGAATTACTGAACAAGGTTCCGAAATAGAGTCCGGAAGCTCAGGAAAAAAAGCCTGTCATACTGTCCTGTAAAAGCGTCCCCCGCTCTCTCAGTTTTTTCGCCAATCCCCGTTCAAAACGGGTATTTTATGACAGGGCTGACAAAAACCTCTGTCAAGCTGCGTATCACAGATTCCCCCGACACTTGAATGACCGGGCAGAACTTGATAAGAAACAGTATATAAGCAGAGTGAAAATCTGGCTCGGGGTTTAGTGCTCTGTCAAACAGTTTTCAGACCGCATTCAAATATTACGGCAATCGCCTCAGCGTTGTTCAACAGGAATTACATTCAAAGAGCAATGATGAATGTCAGGAATACGAATTGAATCCGCGGAAACTCTGAGCCCATTCTCTCGATTATCTTTTCCGGTTCTCTGCTGTTGCCAGTCCGTGATGAAAATCAACTTAATAATTCATCCGGAAACGACGCAGGAACAGGTCAGACAGCGTTTGTCAGATAGATTTTAGCATCATACAGAAGTAACTTTACACTTTTAAACTGAACAGGAAAAACCAATGCCGATTGCAACCCCAGCTCAATACGCAGCGATGCTGGATGCCGCTCAAGAAGGTAACTATGCCTATCCCGCGATGAACGTCACCTCTCTGACAACGATCAACGGAGCCCTGAAAGCATTTGCAGACAAGAAGTCAGACGGAATCATTCAGGTATCAACCGGTGGTGGTCAATTTGCTTCCGGTCTGGATCAGAAAGACGCCGTTCTGGGCGCGATCATTTTGGCAGAAGCCACTCACCGACTGGCAGAACGTTACGACGTTTTGATTGCATTGCACACAGACCACTGTCAGCCCGGTAAGGTTGATTCCTTCCTGAAGCCGCTGATCGCTGAAACAGCTCGTCGACGCGAAGCGGGTCTGCCGAACCTGTTCCAGTCTCACATGCTGGATGCTTCTGAACTGCCCTTGAAGGAAAACCTGGAATTATCGGTTGATCTTCTCAAACTATGTGCAGCCAACGAAATCATTCTGGAAGTCGAAGCCGGTGTGGTTGGTGGTGAAGAAGATGGCGTGGATAACTCCGATCAGCCAGCCGACAAGTTATATACTTCACCAGAAGACATGGTTGCCGTTTACGAAGCACTCAACGGTCTGGGACGTTACATGTTCGCTGCGACCTTCGGGAACGTGCACGGCAGCTACAAACCCGGTGCCGTCAAGCTGCGTCCGGAAATTCTGAAAGAGGGTCAGGAAGCTGTGATTGCCAAATACGGTAAAGAAGCAGAATTCGACCTGGTTTTCCATGGCGGTTCGGGAACTCCCGAAGATCAGTTGCGGGAAACCCTGGAATACGGCGTTGTGAAGATGAATATCGATACCGATACTCAGTACGCATTTACCCGTCCTGTTGTCGACCACATGATGAAGAACTACGACGGCGTATTAAAAATCGATGGTGAAGTCGGGGTCAAGAAAGTTTACGACCCACGCAGTTACCTGAAAGCCGGCGAAATGGGAGTCGTCCAGCGAATGAGCGAAGCCTGCGACGACCTGTTCTCCAGCGGAAAAACTATTTTTGGCAAAGTCTGAAACACGTCCGCTTTTCAGCTGAAATACTGATATTAAGTGAGCTGTTTCCTTCGGGAGCAGCTCACTTTTTTATTACTCAGTTTTACTGGCTGTGTGCTGGAGTGCATCACATTTAACCATAGCGTCTGTCAATCTAAGATACTCGGTCCAAATGGACCTGGAGACGCTATAGTAAAACGGGATACATTCTATTTGCTGCGAACCACGTCCATTTTGGACATATTGGACAGCCTCACGACCAGGATTTTCTGAATGTCCGACTTGGAACCATCTCCGCGGAAAAACAGATGACCTGCGGAATGGGGTTTGACCCCATCGGTGGCGGTGATGATTGCCATTTCACCTACGTTCAGAGTGACTTCAAATTTCTGATTATACAGCGGGTTGGTATTCCGGCGACTTTCCAGCTGCCAGCCAATATTAGTGGGTGTACGTCGCATTTGCTGAGCGCCGTACTGTACTTCGGGAATAAATTCGAGCTTCGCCCAGCCATCCTGGACCTTATGTGCTTTGACTCGCATGACACATTGGGCTTCTTCAAACTCTTTCGACTCCACAGGCTCTTCATCATCGCCGGTGAGCAGATCCAGTTTACATTTCTGGTAAGAGTCGCTCGTCTGGATATCCGTAGGCACCCCCGACCGCAGCATCAGCCGCCGTCCTGAAAGCAGTAATGATTCATCTTCCCGGGAAAGTCCCCCCAGATGGGATTTCAAACCGAGTAACGTCTGCAAGGCCCTGGGGGGAACCGAACTCACATGTCCGACTCGCAGACCATTCTGATTCAGGTTTTCCTGGTCCATCAATTCGATGGCTCCGATTTCATCCACTTCGTTCCAGAGTGTCGAACCGAGCAGCGGGTCTGTGACAGGTCGTTCGATGAAGACAATTTCGACCTGCATGGCGTCCTGTGATACAGGAATCGCAGGCAGTTTATTGACTGTCTGTTTCTCTGCATACTTCTTCAAACCGAATACCGCGCTTTCTTCCATCAGCGCGCAGCCGGATATTTTGATGACCAGTAAAACCAGTGCCACCACCACCAAACAGGATCTGAGAGGGAGTAACTTCATGAAAGGTTCAGGTTGAGAGAGGTATCAGTTTGAGAGATCAGCATGCGACAGGATATCGCCAGTTGACTTGAAGGGGCCGGGAGTCTAACGCGAATCGGATTTTATGTCAATTTGAATCTGCAGACCGGCCACATCCTGTTGAACTCGCCCGATTCGCTCTGAAATTACACTACTCTCGGTCTGAGAACAACTTGGGAATCCCGGCTCATATTGCCTTGTTTGACTGCTCCAGCTATGATCAGCCTGCTTCAGTTAAACCCAACTCAATCCATATTCATAAGAACAGCAATCGTCTTCTCTGAGCGATTTTGACTGTAATCATTGACTCGAATTCATGACATCTGCCTCTGAACCTCGGAAAAATCCAGAATTGCGAATCGGCGCAGGCCAGGACTGCCATCGGCTGGAAACAGGTTACCCGCTGATTCTGGGAGGCATCTCGATTGAATTCGAACTCGGACTGGTGGGTCACAGCGATGCTGATGTATTGTTGCATGCGATTACGGATGCCCTGCTGGGAGCAGCCGGCCTGGGTGATATCGGAGAAATGTTTCCCAATACCGACGACCGCTGGAAAGGCGCTGATTCCGGTGACCTGCTCAAAGCAGCATTCTCGAAAGTAGAGCAAGCTGGCTGGCAAATTGTAAACCTGGATTGCACTATTTCGGCAGAACGTCCTAAACTAGCCAGCTACAAGCCCCAGATCAGGAAATCGGTTGCCGTGTTACTGGATCTGGACGAACAACAAGTCAATATCAAAGCAAAAACGGGAGAACGCGTTGGCCCTGTCGGCAGACAGGAAGCGATGACAGCAGATGCGGTCGTCTTATTAACGCGTTCGCATTGAAATTCATTATCTGACTGAACTTGTTTTCATACAGGTTCCACATAATTTTGATTACAGGAAGAAATTCAGGTATCTAACACAATGACACTCAGAATTTACAACACACTCAGTCGCAAAAAAGAAGATTTCCAGACAATCAAACCAGGTAAGGTTGGCATCTACCTGTGTGGTCCTACCGTTTACAAGCACGCCCATATCGGCCACATGGTCGGCCCGGTCATTATTGATACAATCGCCCGCTACCTGACCTACAACAACTACGATGTCAAATTCGTCAATAACATCACCGACATTGATGACAAACTGATTAACAAAGCCGCCGAACTGAATATCTCGGTAGAGAAACTGGCGGCTGAAATGACGCAGGATTATTTCGATAACCTGGAAACCATGGGCGTCGATACGATTACCGATTTCCCCAAAGCCACCGATTACATCGAGCCGATGCAGGAGATCATTCAATCGCTGATTGATAAAGGCTTCGCTTATCCGCTGGATGGTGATGTCTACTTTTCTGCTGAAGCGGACAGTAAATACGGCTGTCTCAGCGGTCGTAAAATTGAAGAAATGATCGCGGGTACGCGTGTCGAAGCCAATGACAAAAAGAAGAATCCGGCTGACTTCGCGCTCTGGAAGAAATCGCGTCCGGGTGAACCCGCCTGGGATAGTCCCTGGGGACCGGGTCGACCTGGCTGGCATATTGAATGTTCCGCCATGAGCCGTAAACTGCTCGGTGATTCATTTGACATTCACGGCGGTGGTCTCGACCTGATGTTCCCTCATCATGAAAACGAACGGGCACAGTCAGAATGCTGCACGGGAAAAACTTATGTACGTTACTGGGTTCATAACGGTTTGATGCAGGCCAGTGACGCCGCTGGTAAAGTTGGTGGCCAGCATGATCGTCACGGAGATGTGGCCGTTGATCAGCAGGCCCAGGAAGCAGATAAACTCTCAGGTTCCAAAGGTGCCGCATCGGTCAAAGAACTGTTTGCCGTCCACCCGCCGGAAATCGTGCGGCTGTTTCTACTCTCCACTCATTATCGCAGTCCGATCGCATTCAGCGATGAAAATATCCGTGAGACCGGAAAAGGCATCGAAGGCTTCTACCGCTTCTTTGAAACATTCGAACGCATCACAGGCGAAAGTTTCTACCAGCTTCCTACTGCAGAAAAGCGGGAACAGACGACAGGCCTGACAGGGGAACCTGCGGAATACTTCCAGCAGTTATCGGAATTACGTCAACGATTCCTGGAAGCGATGGATGACGATTTTAATACAGGTGGTGCCATTGGCGTACTGTTTGAATTACGGTCGACATTGAATGCCTTGATTCATTCGCAGAATCTGGAAGGAGAAGGCAAGCAGAACCAGGTGATGGTAGAGGCACTCAAGACCGGTGCCGGCCTGCTGAAAGAACTCTCCAACCTGTTGGGTGTGTTCCGTAAAGCGCCTGCGAAAGATTCGGGTGTGGACGATGATCTGGTCAACCACCTGATGGAGTTGGTTCTGGATATCCGTAAAGATGCCCGCACCAACAAAAACTGGGACATCGCAGATAAAATTCGAGAAGGTCTGGCCGCTTGCCAGATCACGGTGGAAGATCGCCCGGAAGGCAGTTTGTGGCGACGTGGCTGATCACGTTTCCTGCAATCAGATTGAGCCAATCATGAATCTGAACTCAACGATGGATGACACAGAGTTGACTGCAGCGGTCCGCTTTCTGGGGATTGACCCGGGGTTGAATCGAACGGGCTATGCTTTACTGCAGCAGTCCGCGAACGGGCCGGCTCTTTGTGAAGGAGGCATCATCCGCTCGAACCAGGATGCCAATCTAGCCGCGCGCGTTCATGAAATTGCTTCCGGGATCCGGGAAGTCATCGCCGAATATCGTCCAGACGTGATGGTCATCGAGCAGGTATTTACAACTCCCCGCTTCCCCAAAAGTTCGATTATTATGGCACATGCCCGTGGCGCAATCCTGTTCGCCGCCCACGATGCGGGTGTGCCTGTCGTGCATTATACGCCGACGCAGATTAAAAAATTAATCACTGGCAGTGGCCGTGCCTCGAAAGAGCAGATGCAGCATGCCATCAAAACAGAACTGGGCTTAAAAGCCATTCTGGAACCCAATGATGTGGCGGATGCTTTCGCGGCAGCCTTATGTCATTATCACACCATCCGTGTCACCTGTTTGTAAAACAAATTTCTCTTATCCACTGGGCACCCATGATTACCAATATCCGCGGCGAACTGATTGAGCTGAGCTTATCCGAAGCGATTATTTCAGTCGGGGCATTCGACTATGAAGTTTTTATCCCCGAGTTTGTCCGCCGCCAGTTGCAACCTCTGATCGGCAGTGAAGTCAGCCTGAAAACCATTCAGTACATCGAAGGGAATCCACAAAAAGGCCGGCTTACTCCACGCATGATTGGATTTATGAGTCACGCTGAACGTGAGTTCTTCGAACTGGTCTGCTCGGTAGATGGGGTGGGAGTCAAAAAAACTTTACGGGCAATGGTGCGCCCCGTAAAAGAAGTAGCGACTGCCATCGAGGAAAAAGATATTAAACAGCTTACCACTCTGCCTGGAATTGGTCCGGCTGTTGCCGAGCGAATTGTTGCCAAGCTCAGACGCAAGATGACAAAATTCGCATTGATCGTCGCAAAAGAATTTCCCGCAGACGAAGGCCGCACGGATGTATTCAGCGAAGCCTATGAAGCGCTGCTCAGTCTGGGTTACTCTGCGACTGAAGCACGTGCCAAGGTAGAATCCATTGCCGCTGAAGGCAAGAAATTCAAAAGCATCGAAGAGTTTCTGACCACTCTCTATCAACAGGAACGTAACTGACTGCCCGTAACAGTCCGTTTTTGCAGCTCTACAATCCCTGTAATTGGCAGATTCGTTAAAAGTTCTGCCTGAATGCACCGGTATACGCATCTCGAGAGCTTCTGGTTTGGCGACAGAGTCTGTCTGACCTAAGTTTAAGAAATCTCAGATGCTTGCGTATCGGTTTATGCAATCCGATCACGCTCCACTCCTGTCAGTTCTTTCAGTTAATCTCACAAGGTCAAAATTGCAAATCCTCAGGCACAGCGGCGTCTCACTTTATGGTTGCCAGAATTATCAAACAAAAACCCAGCCCCTACACTGCGCTGAATATTGACCGCTTGAGAATGGGGGTCAAATTACAGGCTCCCATTTATGATGCTGAGACTGAAAATAACATCCTGCTGCTGGCCAGCGGCAAAAGTATTACCAAAACTACCATCCAGAACCTGAAAAAACGTGGAATTCGCAGTGTGCGGGTTCATGAACGGGATCTGTTAAACCTGACACTGGCTCCCGGTGAAAGCCAGACTTCCAGTTCCACTTCTTCTCAGCGACTGCGCAGTCAAAAGTTAAGAAACCACGCCAGCAATCCCTCATCCCACAGACCAGCCGGTGAGACAGAGCGAACGAATTCTCCCTGGCAGATTCAATCCCAGTCCTTTTTACATGAAGTGACTCCGCCTGCAGCGACCACCTATTCTCCGTCATTACAAAAAGAGTATCGAAAAGAATTCGCGGTACTGACAAAAGTCACAGACGATATTTACAGACAGATCCTGGCTAGCTCGCGTATCAGTAATTCCCAAATTCAATCAGTGACAAACAGTTCCTTCTCACAGATGAGGCAGGATATGGACCTGTTTGTACTGGAGGGAATTTCACCTGTCGCCCTGGGAAATTTCTGCAGACACGGCCTGCAAATGTCAAGTCTGGCAATGGCGATGGGTACACAACTTGGCCTGCAGAGAGAGCATTTATCTCAACTCGGCATCGGTTGTCTGATCCATGACACGGGTATGGTCAAAATTAATACCGGGGGCATGGTAGGGCATCTGCCTGCCAGCCCCATTGACAGCCTGGAACTCAAAAAGCATCCGGTCATCACTTATAACCTGCTTAGTGAATCGAATGAGTTCTCCATGATTTCCCGGATAGTGGCTTATCAGGTTCATGAACGCTGTGACGGATCCGGCTATCCACGCGGCCAGAAAAATAATCAAATCCACCCTTTAGCGAAAATCGCGGCAGTGGCAGATGAATTCCTTTCCCTGGTCTCTCTGGCAGCCGCCAATGCAGACGTCCAGCCTTACCTGGCGGTAGAACAGTTGATCTACGGCGCCTCTCGGGGAGTTTTCGACAGCGGCGCGGTTCGCGCATTATTACAGTCCATCTCGCTCTATCCCGTGGGATCCGTTGTCGAACTGAATCAAGGGCAACTGGCTACGGTACTTCGGGCAAATCGTCAGCAATACGATGCCCCGATTGTCAGCGTACTACATCCGGATGGCAGGACACAGATTTTTAATCTGCAGGAACACGATGATCTGCACGTCATTCGAGCAATTCCCCACGCTGAACTTGAGAGTCTCAGCCTGTAACCGGAACGGCAGTAGACGAGAGCGGAACACATTTTACCATAGTGTCGCGCATTCTAAAATACTTGGTCCAAATGGCTCTGGAGTTGCGAGCGAAATCGGGACATCGTTTAGCGGAATTTTCATTCAACAATCACCACCCGCAAATCCATCACGTTGGTCTGAGTAGCGCCCGTTTTCAGGAGACTCCCTGTTTCTGCCAGAATGGGATACGCATTATGGTCTCGTAAATACAGCGCGGGATTCAGCCGCAGTTCCTGTGCACGTTTCAGGCTGTGCTCATCCAGAATTCCACCGGCTGCATCTGTTGGGCCATCTTCACCATCAGTGCCTCCAGACAGGATACAGAATCCGGAGAGCGATTCATCCCAGAGACGCTGCATCGCAGCCAGTACTAGTTCCTGATTGCGGCCCCCCTTCCCTGGATGGGGAGACGACGATAAATCAACAACCGGTTCCCCTCCACTGAGAATACAGGCAGGGCGATGTACCGGTCCTGTCCCGGCCTGTAACTGCAGACAAAGTTCAGCCAGTTCCATCCCGGTTTCTGCGGCAGCACCTTCGTTTTCCGAGCCAAGAGAATAGACTTCATATCCCAACGCCAGAGCCTGTTCTGAAGCCGCCTCCAGCGCTGTCGCGTTATTGCCAATAATCTGATTGAACACAGTCGCCTGATTGACCGACTTTTGAGGATGTACTGTTGGCGTCCCTGACTGTAAAATACTCCAGACACTATCGGGAATCTGCGCCGGATCAGAGACAAACCGCTGCAGAACCTGTAATGCATCCTGAGGCGTTGAAGCATCGGCCACTGTCGGGCCGGAAGCAATCAGATCAAGAGGGTCGCCGACTATATCTGAAATAATCAAGGCAAACAAATGACGGCAGCCCGCTGCTTGAGCCAGCCGCCCCCCTTTCACGGCTGAGATCTGTTTGCGGACACAATTCAATTCCTGAATGGTGGCCCCCGAGGACATCAGCAACCGCGTTACAAGCTGTTTATCTTCCAGTGTCACTGGCGGCAGCGGTGCAGGTAGCAAAGCACTCCCGCCACCGGAAATCAAGACGATACAGATATCATCCGGTTGCAGATTCGACATTTTCTTCAGGATCTGACGGGCGCCATACACGCCTTCCGCAGTCGGTTCGTTCAGGCTCGCAGGTCGCGCTGGATATAGATGAATCTTTGAAAGCGGGCGAACACAATCCGCGGGAACATTCACCCAGCCGGTTGTTCTTTCAGCCAGCGATGAACCCCGAAGTGCAACTTCCACGCCTGCTGCCATCCCACTACCCGCTTTACCAGCCCCTGTCACCAGCAGGCGTTCATGCCCCTGCAACGGAATGGTGTGCCCGCAGATTGTCAGTTCCTGGTCTGTCACCTGGATGGCATGGGAGACCAGCGTTTCAGAGTCGACTGCTCTGACTCCGGATTTCCAGATCTGAAAAGCACGCTGAGCAGTTGAAGATGCCTGCGACATCAATACCTCACATAAAAGAGAAAAGCAGAACGGCTGATTGCCAGATTACTTTTCGTATCTCCGTGGTTTAACAGGAATGTTAAATGACCGGGAGGCACACTGATCGAGATCCGGTACTGCTTGAGCAAAAGCATACTTTTCAGGGAGCTGCCTGATCCGAACCCGAGTCCTCCACAGTTGTATTTAACGAACGTGCCAGTTCTTTTGCAAGTACACGTCCCTGGACCTCTGCAGGGGGGACTCCCTCCTCAGTCAATTTTTTCCGGGCCAGTTCATCTTCCTGATCATACCAGAGGGGATCTACTTTAGCCTGGGTGATTTCAGAAACTTTCCAGACCCCCGTCTGGCTTTTAACCAGATGAATGTCGGGCTTGATCGCATAACCGTTTTTCTGAATCTGTACACGGACCTGGGCAGTAGAACCGTTTAATTTGACGTCCAGCACGCGACATTCAAGCGGCAGGGGATCTTTATGAGAGTCCTGGTTCAGCTTCTTCGCCAGATCCGCTTTTTCAGGTGTAAGCAGAGCGCGAATCCGTGATTCATTCCCTGTTTCCAGAGCGTCCACAAACTCAAGCGCAATCTGCTTCACCTGGTAATGCTCGTAGAATCGTTGTGCGCCCATGACGACCAGGTAGAGACCTGCTGCCACCAGTACACCAATCAGAAATTTCTGCGAGAGAGGTCTGTTGGCCATCAGGCGCCCGGGCGGAGATGGCTGTAAGCTGCTAAAATGGCGTAGAGATCCGAGGGAATCTTTACTTCGTCTTCTGAAAAATCAGAGATCCAGGTACGACGATAGTAAACTGCTTCCGCCAAAGCATCTGCAATTTCCCCAAATCGAACATTGACCAGACTGTCTTTCTGTTCGAGCGTTTCTTCTTCACCTGTAAAAATTCGAAGCCGATGTTGCATGGAAAGGATCCTTCCTATATCGAACTCAATGATTTCCGGACCGGCTGAATCCACAGCCAGGCAGAGGCCATTCTCTGCAAACCAGTATCATTTTGATTGAGCTGAACAAAACAGGAAACCGGAATTTACTCCAGCCTCATCTTAATTATCGGCTTAATCAATTTAGCTTCTTGACTGAAAAGTTCAGTTTTTTTTGATTTTATCGGCTGTAAGGTCTTCCCAGACCCACCACTTTAAAATCGACGATGTAAGAATTACCAGTCCTCCGGCGTAATTCGCGCATTGAGCTGGTAATGAGAATCATCAAACAGCAATCTTTGCCGGCTGAATTGGAGCCAGGCTGCGTGTTGAATCAGGAAAGTGACGACTGCAGCCCGAGTAAGGCGGGTAGTTCATACATTGAGCGAAACGTTTTTGCCCCGTGTGATTCCAGTTCAACCGGTGAACTGTGGTCGGCATAACCGAGCACGGGGATGCCGGCGGCGACTGCGGCTTGCACTCCGAGTTTACTGTCTTCAATCACCACGCACTCGCTCGGCTGCACTCCCATCTGGTCAGCGGCAAAAAGATACAGATCGGGTTCAGGTTTCCAGACACCTACCGTATAGGCGGAATAAATGCGGCCCTCAAAATAGCGAGACAGATCGGTGATACTCAATGTGAGTGCCATCTTCTCTTCCGGTCCATTCGAAGCGACACATTTCGTCATGGGAATTGCTTCCAGCGCTTCACGGACTCCTTGAATGGCCTGTAGTTCACTCTTAAAGACTTTCGCCATCCGGGCACGGACCTGAGTAGCAAAATCTGCCGGTAGCTTTGCAGCCATCTGATCTTCGACAACCGCCAGACAATCGGCCAGCTTGCCCCCCTTGAACTGTTCAACCGCCTGTTCGGGAGAAAGTGGAAAACCGATATCCGAAATCATCTCGGCCAGAACGCGATTCCCCAGGGTTTCGCTGTCGACCAGAACACCATCACAATCAAATATCACCGCTTTGTATTTCATGTCGCCTGTTAACTCGCTGCTGGATTCTCTATGACTCAGGTAGTTCGATATAAATTCCGTCCTCTTCCACAAAGACGGGATAAGTCGGGTGACACAGGCGTTCATTCAGACAATGTTTGCCGGTGGTGACATCAAACTGCCAGCCATGCCAGGGACAGGTTACAACATTACCCGTGAGTGCCCCTTCTCCCAGGGGACCGCCTGCATGCGGACAGACACCATCCATTGCATAATATTCACCATCCACATGAAACACCGCAATAATCCGGTCTTCAGCGACATACTCACCTGCCTGCCCTTCAGGGATGGCGGTCAGGTCGGCGATCCGTATTTTTTTGCCCATGACTGTCTCCGGTTTGGCTACCTGTTCACTGAATGCGAGGTCTCATTAGGAACAGATGGCAACTCCTTCTGCATTGTGACCTCTGATAGCGGTTGTAGTGCAGATCAGCGCGTGAATCAATTCAGGCTGCCTTTTTTTCCGGAATCGTTTCTGTCTGGCGATTCTTTTTTGCACGGACCCGTGGCTCACTTTTCCAGCGACGGTGTACCCAGAAATACTGTTCCGGTGATTTGCGAACTGCGTTTTCCAAAGCTGTTGTAAACTGCTGAGTGATTTCTCCGACCGGATCTTTAGAGATACACTGGGTGGAATCGATCAGTTGCTCGCAGCCCATTTCGAACTTGACCCACTGATTATTTTCAAAATCATCGGGTAGTCTACGGGCATAGCCTACACAGATATAAGCTCGATACTCCAAAGCCAGCAGAGCAATTGATTTGAAGGTAGAAGCAGGTTTGCCAAAAAAATCAACGAATAAACCACGTTTGCCTGCATCCTGATCGCCGAGCAATGCCAGATGTCCGCGGCGTTCGATCGTCGCGATCATATCGTCGTAGCCCCCTTTTTTCGCCATTGCGCGATGCCCGGTATGCTGACGAAATTTCTCAAACCATTCATTCAGGAAGGGATTGTCCAGCTCTCGAGCGACCACTCCCATCGGAAAGCCAAACAGCCCAAACACGGAAACCGCAATCTCCCAGTTTCCATAGTGGCCGCTTAACAGAATCACTGGTCTGCCGGAACAGAGTGCCGTAATCAACTCCGGCGGATAATCGAAGTCCAGCACATCGAAGATATTTCCCCGATGCAGTTTGCGCGGCAGTTGAATAATTTCCACTACCATGCGAAACAGGTGCGTCCACATCTGATAGATGGTCTGGTCAACTTCCTGATCAGAGAGTTCATCACCTAAAGCGGTCCGCAGATTGGCTGCTGCCACATGATAACGGGTCA
>AZIC01002823.1_pt1 | contig 22037 bp, 13 predicted proteins | sample 359061 | NCBI WGS metagenome assembly AZIC01 (sample SAMN02429709, study PRJNA222657) | marine sediment metagenome | biome: Sediment sample; isolation source: sample MGS-MES from oil contaminated site at the harbour of Messina (Sicily... | place: Italy: Messine | collected 2011-04-30 | depth 1 m m
GCTCGCGCCCCGGAGATCGGGTTGGTCGAGATTTTGTGCCAGGATCGCGATGGTTGCACGGTGATCCTGTTCAATTTTTGCCAGCGCGTGAGCGGCGGCCTGGATCGTGCGTTCGTTGGTCAGCTTTGCCCGTAAAGCCGGAATAGCGGGCGCTGCCGATACCCCCAGCTGTTCCAGCACGTGCGCTGCGTCGGGATAATAACTGACTGTCTCCAGTAGTTCCATCAATTCCGGCAACGCGGGCTTTGCATCTTCACCCATTTGCCCCAGTAAATCGATCGCCGTCGTTCTGGAACTGCGATCTTTTAATAAGGTAATCAGTGTCGGCACTAATCTCGCATCCAGCGCATTCGACGAATCCAGTCCAGAGATTGCCTCATTCTGAACTTCCTGATCAGCGGACTGCAGTGCCTTACTGACAATAGAGACCAGTGTTTCTTCTTGAGCCCCTGATTTCAGAAGACATAATGCTGCCAGTAATCTGGTTTGCTCATAGGAACTCTTCAAGAATGGTTCCAGTCTGGGAACGACGGCTGCGGGAATCACATCCTCAGAACTGTTTAACGTGGACAGTGTCTGCTGCACCAGTTTTTCATCCGGTTCTGACAGCAACTTGACGATTTCGCTTCCCGACTTGTCTTCACGAATGAGAAAACGGATCGCGGTTAAGCGTGTATAATGGTCCTTTTCCTGTGACAGGTTTTGAATCAACGGGATCAGACGCTGTTGTAACTGGTCGTTTTTCACATCCATTCTAAAAAGTGTCAGAAGCAATTCACTCTGTTTTTCGGGTTCCATTTGATCAATGGCCGTCAATGTCTCATCCAGTGCATCGATCGATTTCATCAGAATTTCCAACAGGGCTTCTTCCGAGGTCCGTTTGCTTTCCCAGTTCTCACTCTGCATTCCTGCCAGCAGAAGGGGCATCAGTGTTTTGATATCCTGCTGCTGACCAGCCAGTTCAGTGGCTGCCACGATCTGCAATTCAACTTCATCCTGCTTGAGCAACTTCCTAAGCAGAGGAGCCGCCGATGGCTCGTTCTTCGCAATGGCCCCAATCGCCCGTGCGGCACCAGCGCGTTTTTCGACATCGACTTCGGAGTCAGACAGTATTTTCTCCAGCCCGTCCAACGCCGGTTTTCCGACTCGACCCAGTAATTCGGAGACCTTGTTTATCAGATCCTCTTCGGCCTCCCCCTCTTGTAAAACCGACAGCAGGGGAGCGATGGCTGCGGATGGAATTTCATGTTGTGTTGAGAGCACGCTGAGGACGAGATACTGTGAATCCGTGATCTTGAGCAAGCCGAGCAGTTGTTTCAGTTCAGCTGCTGAGAGTGTTAACTGCTGGAGCGCGTCGGCGGCGTAATCTGCCATGGATTGATCAGAGGCGGACAGTAATTCGATCAATGCTTTTGTGAATTGCTTCTGCTGCGGATCTGACAACGCTTTAAAATGCTGTCGAAGCGACCGGATACTTTCACGGCGGAGTATCTCATTTTCCGATTTAAAAGCCTCCAGGAGCAATGCCACCATTTTCTGATTACTGGTGTCCGTGGACGAAATGGCAAGGGCAGCACACTGTTTCGTCAACGGGTCGGCACTGTCGAGCGCCGCTTTCAGAGACGCCTGTTCTACCGGTGCCAGCGCGTGATAACTCTGCTTGAGCAGTGTCAACGCATTCAGTTTCATCTGCTCCGGGCTCTGCTCTTCACAGATAATTTGGACGAGTTCCGGGATCGCATGCCTCCAGGCGGTTTGAAAAACGGATTGCACTTCCCAGTCCACATTCTCCTGATCGAGCATACCCAGCATGGCAGAAACAATCTGTTGATCGGACCCGCCAATCTTGATCAGCAGGGCAGCCGCTTTTTTACTGACCTCGGGGTCCTCATCTTTTAAAAGCTTGCGGAGTGCCGGGAATGCTTGTGTGATATATTCCGCCTGATCCAGAATCGAGATGGCAACTGCTCTCAACTCTGCGTTTTCATCTGAGAGTGCCTGAATCAACTGATCCGTTGCCGTTTTCGAATCGAGGCAGATCAGCTCCAGAGTCTCGGCAATCAGATCACCATCATCCGGCTGTGACCGATATGCAGACAGCAATTCGGGAACCGCAGCTTCCGCCTGGGCACCGTAATATCCCAGCGCTTCTAGATAAGCCATCCTTTCGAGAGTAGAGGCCTCATTCAAATTCTTCAGTTTTCCCAGTAAGACTGGCAAACCTTCCGTAATCTTATTTCTGCCGACTTCCAATGCCGCTGCCGTCTGCAGTTCTTCTTCCTGAGAACGTTTCAACACCTTGATCAACTCTGCATTGAGCTCACTCGTCTGCTCGGGTACATGGCGGGATAGAAAAATGACGGCGGCCCCCTTCAATTCTGCGGACGCACTGTTGTCATGCATCATCTCTGTCATGGCCGAGATGACTTCTTCGGAACCCGTTTGCGATTCCATAAACGCTTCCAGCGCTTTGATGGCTGACTGACGAAATACTTTACCCTGCTCGGGATCTCGCAGGATCTGAATCAACTGTGGCAAAGAGGTTCCACTCTGAGAGACAAGTTGCTGAACGGCCTCATATCGCAGCCATGGCTTGTCAGACGACATCGCCAACAGCAATCCGTAGACCTTCAGTTTAGGGTCTGTCACTAACAGTTTTTTTTGATCCTTCTTTTTTTCCTGGGGAATTTTTTTGATCAGTTCCAGTAAGTCCGCTTTGGAAACAACGCCGACCCTGCGTTTCTGCATTGAGCCATCGACGATGACCGCAAACGTGGGAATGCTGGTGATATAGAAATACTGACTCAAATCCCGGTGTTGATCCACGTCCACCTGAACCACGGGATATCCTTCGTCCTGCAACTCTTTCACCACTGGTTTCATCAACCGACAGGGACCACACCAGTCAGCGTAGAAATCGACCAGTAATCCCCTGGATTGAAAAGTGCGTGACTGAATATAATCCCGGGCCATTTCTGCCAGCTGTTCATCCTGATCATCGACAACCTTCAACAGCGCAGCCACAACCTGATTGGGGTCTGCTTTGGATGTGACCAATGTCGCGACTGCCATCACCCGTTGATCGCGATTCTGCGATCTCAGATCATGTAAGGCAGTCTGAATCCTTTTAGCGTGATGCTCGGACAGAATTTTCTCTACCACCTGATCGCCGTCAGGCTGCGTTTTTTTCTGCACGGTTTGACTTGCGTCTACTGCAGCCTTTTCTGACGGAGCGGGCTGCGAGACGGCTTTCTTTTGAGATTCCTGAGTCTGTTCTTCGGGAGAAGATTGAGCCCCACAGCCGGCAATGATTAACAGAAAGAGGCTCAAGCAAACAGATTTAGACATCATTGCCCTCGTAGATAATAGTGGCTGAAAGATGGGCGGGAGCTGTTTTTTTCGCCCTGACAGTCATGTAGAGATCGCAACACATAAACTGTTCCCATGTCGATTAACCTATCAGGCTGACATCTGAAACGCAAGATGCCCGCCTGGATTTCATTCTGCAGAAATCGAAGCGGGCATCAATGTTCTTTTTCGCGCTCTGACCGACCGACTCACAGAGCCGATCGGCCAGTATCCGCGCACTCACTATCCAGGAACAGGTCGCAGTTCAGCGCTGGCCGACTGCCACCGCTTTTGCTGCTTTCTGCGGTGACCTGTCCAGATCAAATCGATCCAGGTTCATCACCTTCGTCCACGCTGCCACGAAGTCATTCACGAACTTCTGCTCAGCGTCTTCACTGCCATACACTTCCGCGATGGCACGCAGTTGGGAATTCGAACCGAATACCAGATCGACCGAACTGGCCATCCACTTGACCTGGTCCGTTTTGCTGTCGCGTCCTTCATAAAAATGCTCACACATTTTGGACTTGTCCCATTTGGTATTCATGTCCAGCAGATTCACGAAGAAGTCATTCGTCAACGTACCCGGCTGCTTTGTGAATACACCCAGCGAAGAGTTAGCCGCATTCGCATTCAACGCCCGCATGCCGCCTACCAGAACCGTCATCTCGGGCGCAGTCAGCGTCAACAGATTGGCTCGGTCCACGAGCATCTCCGCCGCGGGTCGGTCATAAACATGACCGTGATCCTGGTAGTTACGAAATCCATCCGCCTTGGGTTCCAGCACTGCGAATGCTTCGGCGTCCGTCATTTCTGCAGTTGCATCGGTGCGTCCCGGTGTGAAGGGAACCTGAACTTCATGCCCGGCTTTTTTCGCAGCTGCTTCCACAGCAGCAGAACCCGCCAGCACGATCAAGTCAGCCAGCGATACTTTTTTGTCACCCGACTGTGCGCTGTTAAATTCGGACTGAATCTGTTCCAGCGTTTTGATCACTTTCGCCAGTGTGGCAGGATCGTTGGCTTTCCAGTCTTTCTGTGGAGCCAGACGAATTCGGGCACCATTGGCGCCCCCACGGTTATCGGAACCACGGAAGGTGGAAGCCGACGCCCAGGCAGTGGAGACCAGTTCGGGGACTGTCAATTCCGATGCCAGCACTTTGGCCTTCAGTTCAGCGATGTCCTGCTTGTTGACCAATTCATGATCGACGGCGGGAACGGGATCCTGCCACAACTGAGCGGCAGGTACTTCCGGTCCCAGGCAGCGGGAGACAGGTCCCATATCGCGGTGAGTCAACTTGTACCAGGCTTTCGCGAAGGCAGCGGCAAACTCATCGGGGTTTTCATGGAAGCGTTTGGAAATCTTGCCATACGCGGGATCCATCTTGAGTGCCAGGTCAGTCGTAAACATCATCGGCGCATGTGATTTATTGGGATCGTGTGCATCGGGAACCGTTCCCTTAGCTGACTCTTCCTTGGGAGTCCACTGCCAGGCACCGGCGGGACTTTTCACCAGCTCCCACTCATAACCGAACAGGTTATCGAAGTAGCCGTTCGACCATTGTGTCGGCGTGGATGTCCAGGCACCTTCCAGGCCACTGGTGATCGTGTCCTCTGCGTTCCCTTTTTTATATTTGTTCTTCCAGCCCAATCCCTGTTCCGCCAGACTGGCGCCTTCGGGTTCCGGACCGACGTTTCCTTTGGGACTGGCGGCACCGTGTGCTTTACCAAACGTGTGTCCGCCGGCAATCAACGCGACGGTCTCTTCATCATTCATCGCCATTCGACCGAAGGTTTCCCGAATGTCATGAGCGGCAGCCAGTGGATCGGGCTTCCCGTTGGGACCTTCCGGATTGACGTAGATCAAACCCATCTGAACGGCTGCCAGCGGGTTCTCCAGTTCACGGTCGCCCGTATAGCGTTTGTCGCCCAGCCATTCACTTTCCGGTCCCCAGTACACATCCTTCTGTGGTTCCCAGACGTCTTCACGACCGCCGGCAAATCCGAACGTCTTGAAGCCCATCGATTCCAGTGCGCAGTTGCCGGTCAATACCATCAGATCGGCCCAGGATATTTTACGGCCGTACTTCTGCTTGATCGGCCAGAGCAAACGCCGGGCTTTGTCGAGGTTCGCATTATCGGGCCAGCTGTTGAGGGGTGCAAAGCGTTGTGTGCCATCCGAAGCACCGCCGCGACCATCGGTCACACGATAGGTACCTGCACTATGCCAGGCCATGCGAATAAACAGCGGACCATAATGACCGTAGTCCGCAGGCCACCAGTCCTGAGAGGATGTCATCAATTTTTTGATGTCTTTCTTCACGGCTGCCAGGTCGAGTTTCTGAAACTCCGAGGCGTAGTCGAAATCTTCGCCCATCGGATTGCTCTTCTTCGAGTTCTGATGCAACACATCCAGATTCAACTGGTTCGGCCACCAGTTCCCGTTCGACATGCTGCCGGCAGCAGTATTCCTCTGGGAGGGATGACTGGTGCCCCCCATCACCGGACATTTACTGATGTCCTGTTTTTTGTCAGCCTGTTGAGCGGCCTCTTTCGTCAGAGGCGGATGCTGCTGAGCAAACGCGGCGCCTGCGATGCAGAACACCGCACAGCTCGAAACGAAACGCTTAAAGTGAGTTTTCATGGTCATGTCTCTCCAGGAATGAACAGTGATGCGGATTACGTACAGAGTGAGATCATCCCACCTTGCTTCCTTATTATGGATGCGAGCATCTGATATATCCAATGCATTTTCAACATGCGCGCCATGCATGAAACGCATGGATAAACCGCGAGCAGCCTGTGCCTGCCGACCAGAAACAAGACACACACTATGTTATACTATAGCAATCACTTACAGCATCTTCATTACTTTCGACTCTGTCGCGAATCCCTTTTGATTCCTATTCACTTGCTTCCGTTTTTATTCAGGAAAAGAATGCTCACTGAACTCTGACTCGACAACAAAAAGCGATTTCTCTGTTGATAAATAAAGACTGTGCGATCGCCCGCAGGCACTGAAGTCTTTCAACACCTGACCGTTCTCTGTCACTGCTTTCAGTTTTTTGAACACCCCGGTAGGAAGATGGACTTTGATGAGCTCTGTTCGGTTATTATAGCCTCCTGCGAAAAGCACATTTTCCTTTGAAACAGCGAAGGCATGTGAACCGGCAACGGGAATGTTCCGCCAGATTTCATTCACTTTATGGTCTGTCAGCCGGACGAGGGGAAAATCGGTGTAGTAGCACAACCATGTTTCATGGCTGGAACAGACATTGAGTGCATAGCAATCAATGATGGGGTCTGCTTCTATGCAAACAGAACGAAAATCGAAAACCTGTTTTCCCTCATTGTCGAGACAGACCAGACCACTTCGACTCCATTCACAATCTCCAAAAACACCTTCGTCAAAATAACTGATCCAGATATTTGAGTCTTTCGTGACTTGGACATCTTCAATCCCGTCTCCAGCAGGGAAGGAGCGAACGTGTTCTCCGTATGCACTATAAACATGGGCGTTATGATCTTTATCCCCCGAAGATCGACAACGGACTAACAGCCAATCTTGATCCCCAATCGGTTGAACAGAATGAAAGTTTTCTAAAGTCGGAGCAAGATCGACAGAGAACCAGTCTTCTCCTGCGCAGTAATGGATACGATAGTCATTGAGAGTATCTGAATTTTTCTTCGCAAAACTACCACCCCCAGAGCTTTCTTGACGGTAATCCGGAAGCTTTCCCAGAGAGAGAATGATCGGATTGAGTTGAGGCCCCACCGTGACCGTAATCAGGCTTCGATTTCCGATCACAGTTTCAAAATCGACAAGATGGCGCGCGACGATCTTTGCAGACATTTGTATCATTTTTCTGTACAAATTAAAAAGTCTCAGCGACGAACGGGAACGTCTTCCGCGCGAATCAGATTAGGATCGCCCCAGACAGCGAGATTATGCAACGGATTTGATTCCGGATGCGGAATCGTCTGCAAACCAATTGTGATGATGTCGGATTCAGGCAGGGAGACTTCGATCATTTCAGGTTTGTCGGCAGGCGTCAGGAATTTCGTTTTCGCCGTTTCGACCCCATTGACGAAGATCGCAAAAGCGACTTTCCCCGCTGCACCAGCCGTCGGATGCAATCCGACTCGACAGGTAAAGTGATCAAACACGACCCCAGGTCCCACTTTATAATTCAGCGTGTAGGGAGTCCCCATCCCCAAGCCATGTGTGATGGCCGATTCGGTATCCGCTTCATTGGCGAAGGCGAGGGGATGTAACTTGCGTCCCGCATCCAAAGCCTGATTCACCAGGAAGGGAGTCACATAATACGGATGAGAAATCATCTGCATTTTGGTATCCGGTTCCCAGGCAGTGAGGGGTTGCGTTTTCAACGCTGCCACTTCGTCGCTGGCAAAACGTTTTTCCTGCAAACAAAACAGGGTGTATAAAATGTCGGCCACATGTTTCGCGTTGTAAATGGCCGCGGTTTGCCGCTGCAGATCTGCCTGGGCAGCGTTTCCGGCAATCTCCGCCTGAATGAGCGGAATAATCAAGGCAGCCGCATGGGCGCGCAACAATCGTTGACGCTGATAAATGCGGGCCGCTGCCTCGGGAATAGTGGTCCCCAGTAATTGGGGACGATATGGTTCTTCAGGGATGGTGTAACTCCCAATATCGGCGATCCCGCCATAGCCAAACAGATAATTCTTGTTGGCCATGCCAGCGGTCGGAGGCAACAAACGGCGTAACGTCGCTTCGTTGATCGGACTGCTGTGGGCACAAGGGCAGCCGGGATCTTCGTTCCAGTGGCACAAGACGCCGAGAAATTTCATCGCTTCATCGGGCTCGTTCCGGGCGAGATGGTCGAGCGTCTGCTGGATGTACCATTCAATATCTGGCAGGCTTGCTTCAATACTACCGACATCATGCAGACTCAATCGAACCGGTGGTTTGCAGTATTTGTCCAGGTGAGGCGATTTTCCACCCGCGTGAGCATCCTGCAGGGAGGTGTAATCAGATTGCAGATGTTGCCAGACTTCCGGGGCTAATAACTCTTTCTGCCAGGCCGGTAATCGCGCCACCGCCCAGGCCCGTATCAGCTTATGCCCCCGCCCCCAACCCCAGCTTTTCTGCAGCGACATGTCTGGCAGCAGAAGTGAAACGACGAACAGACAACTGACCGCGCCACGGTAGAAATACAGACGTGCCAACGAATGTTTAAGAATAGGTAGCATGAATCGACTCCCGGTTTTAATGCTATTCGCGACAGAAAGCGGACTTTCCTGGTCGCTCTTATTGGTTCGCGACACGCAGCAGCATTGATTTACATTTATTGATGCTCAAAATCAAGTTGGTTCCCTTTGAGGGGAATCCGTATGAAGACGGCACATCGTCGTGTCAGGGGAATTCAAAATCAGCGATGAGTGGACCGGTCCCCGCTTCTAACTGGATCGTAAGCCCTGACGTCTGCGGATCGGCAAATTTCTCGGGAACCCGTTCACTCACAATTGCTACATGATAATCCCCCGCCTGGAGCGAATCCATGCTATAACTTCCCTCCGCGTTGATTTCAGCGACCACAACCTCAGCATCGCCGCTGTGAAGTTCGACTCTTCCAGCCGTCACCGGTTGGCCGTTACGAACCACCCTGCCACCAACGACACCACTCAAAGGAGGTTCGCCTGAAAAACATCCCCCGTTGAGCAATCCAAGTATTAACAATCCTATCTGCGGCCAGTGAAGCGATCTCCCGACCGAGTGAGGGCTTCGGTTTTTACGCAAGAGTTGCCATTTCATGTTTTAGAACTCCGCCAGAACCTGGCCATCGCCAATGGAAGCCAGATTCTGCTGTGTGGGGAGGTGAATGTTTTCACTAAGAAATCGAACCGAGCCATCTCCCAGCACCGCCTGGCAACCTCCTGTATGATAACTGCCTGGTGTACTTCGCCCCGGCCCCTCGTTGTGAGTTGTGCAGGCTGACTGATTGATGCGAAACGATCTGGGAAGTAGAAACGTGTATCGCGTAAACTGGCTCCAGTAAGGGCCGAATTCAGGACTGATCCAACTCGCGGCGGCAGCGTTCGAACACTGAAAACTGTTCCATTTTTTCATCCGCGATTCCATCATCAAAATCGTATTGCTGGTCCCATCTGTAATGTCACGTATTCGTGCTGCTCCGTTATTTCCGAACGCACATTTTGTCACGCCGGAGGTTTCGCCATACGTGTTCTGGCTCTCTGTCTGTGTATGGCTGACAAATCCATAACTGGTTCGCTGGTTATTCTGACAGTTGTAATGCCGGGAAGTGCTTGTGTTCGTTCGCGTGAACGTGAATGAACCATAGCCAGAACCACCGTTGGAACCGAAATCACTGGGACAGCGAAAATTTGCCACGTATTGATCGGTGATCACTTTGCCGGAGGCGTCGGTCTGCACGCCCCCTCCCCCAATGGAGGCTGTGTCGGCGGTCCCGGTCGCGAGACTGAAATTAATACTGTTGTATAATGCTGTCTGTTCCAGGTAAGGGAGCAGCATCAAATGCCCGGTGTGATTGCGAATTTGATCGGCTTGAATCCAGGCAGCAAAACTGCCGGTTCCCGGATTGATGTTACCTGGAGGAAATATCCCATGGGTGCTGTGATAGTTATTTAAAGCCAGTCCGAGTTGCTTCAGGTTATTTTTGCAGGAAGACCGTCGCGCAGCTTCTCGCGCCTGCTGTACGGCAGGCAACAGCAATGCTACCAAAATCGCAATGATGGCGATGACAACCAATAGTTCAATTAAAGTAAACCCGGAGAACCTTGTCTTCTTGTGGTGTGGAGGGATCATTTCGCTAGGGCTTTCTACTAGTTGTGGACTGTAGGGTGAGTAGCAGTAACCTGAGGCAGGAGGCCGCTGCGGGCGCAGGGCTCGTCGTTGAAGACTGAGTTTATGCATCAGGTATTAAGAAACCATTAGCGAACCGTAAAACTTTCTATAACACCTCATTCTGCTGACTTACTGGCAACCAGGCAGGTCTGTTGCACGTGGACTTCGGGGTGAAGAGTCAACTGCCAGAGGGGTTCACAGCCTTGACCCGGTGGTTCGCGCAGCTGATACTGAAAGGAACGATTCAGAGAGTCACAGGATCATTCCTTTCAGAGGAGCCACTATGCAGACCGTTACATGTTTTCCCCAGCGCCCGGTGAAATCTGTGAAAACAGCTTTACAACACACTTTAACGACATTACTCCTGACGACAGTGATCGCGTTGGTTGCATCTGGTTCTCATCAGACAGCACAAGCCGCGGAAAAAACGAACGATCCCAACATCATCTACATTTTGGCCGACGATATGGGCTATGGTGACATTCGGGCACTCAATCCGGAATGTAAAATTGCGACGCCGCACCTGGATCAACTCGCGCACGGCGGCATGATTTTTACCGACGCGCATTCCAGTTCGTCTGTCTGCACGCCGACCCGTTACGGCGTGCTCACCGGTCGCTACAACTGGCGCTCGCGGCTCAAGAGCGGTGTGCTCTGGGGATTATCGCGATGTCTGATTGAACCGGATCGGGAAACCGTCCCTTCAATGCTCAAAGAACATGGTTACTATACCGCCTGTGTCGGTAAATGGCATCTGGGAATGGACTGGTCACTCAAGCAGGGCGGCTTCGCGACAGAACAGTCTTATAACAAAAAAACCAATCCGGGCTGGGACGTTGATTACTCCAAACCGATCCAGAACGGACCGAACAGCGTGGGCTTCGACTACTTCTTTGGCATCAGCGCTTCACTCGACATGCCCCCGTATGTCTATATTGAAAACGATCGCAGCCAGGGCATTCCCACGGTCACCAAAGCCTTCTTTCGCGATGGTCCCGCGCACAAAGATTTCGAAGCCATCGACGTGCTGCCCCGCATCACCGACAAAACCGTCGAGATCATCGACGCGCACGCTACTGCTTCCAAAGAAGGAAAGCCGTTCTTCATTTACTTTCCTCTCAACGCACCCCACACTCCGATTCTACCGACACCCGCATGGCAGGGCAAAAGCGGCATCAACGCTTACTGCGATTTCGTCATGCAGGTGGACGACACCGTCGGCCAGGTGATGCAGGCGCTCAAGAAACAGGGCATCCATGAAAACACACTGGTCATCTTCACCGCCGACAATGGCTGCTCACCCGCTGCCAACTTCAAAGAGATGACCGATAAAGATCATTACCCCAGTTACCAGTTTCGCGGACACAAGGCCGACATTTATGAAGGCGGACATCGGGTTCCCTTCATCGCCAACTGGCCCGCACGGATTAAAGCGGGCACACATTCGGATCAGCTCACCTGTCTGACCGATCTGTTCGCGACCGCCGCCGACATCGTAGGCGCGAAGGTTCCCGATGATGCGGGCGAAGACAGCGTGAGCATGCTCCCGGCGATGGAAGGCAAAGCAGACACGCCTCTCAGAGAAGCCGCCGTCCATCATTCAATCCGCGGTGCCTTCTCGATTCGTAAGGATCACTGGAAGCTCGAGCTCTGTCCGGGATCGGGAGGCTGGAGTTTCCCCAAGCCGGGCAAAGACGATCTGAGTGACCTCCCTGCGATCCAGCTGTATGACCTTAATACTGATGTCGGCGAGCAGAAGAACGTGCAGGCCGAACATCCCGAAGTCGTCAAAGAACTGACGGAATTACTGCAGAGCTATGCCGATCGCGGACGCTCCACACCGGGCAAACCCCAGCAGAATACGGGCGAAGTCGATATCTTCAAAGCGGGAAAATCAGCACAGAGCATGAAAAAGCCCGCGAAGAAAAACACGAAGAAGAAATCCTAAGTCATACTATGTTCGGACTTTAGCAATCCGGTGATTCCACAATTGCCGGTTATGCTAATACCTTGTGTCCAGATGAAAAAACTTGAACTTTCTCTGCGTGTCCGTTATTCTAACATATTGAATTACTCCGATAGGAAAAGAACAACGCCTATCGACTCTCCCCAAAATGAATTCAGCCCGTCAGACAATGGTGTCTGACTACCGTCCCCCGAATTCGGCGGTTCTGACGGACCGGCATTACTTTCAATTATCTCACCAGGTTCCCTCTTGAGATTGTTAAAGTCTTACGGATGGTCTGACAGGGATTGAACGCGTATGTATGGTTCTCAAGTTCCACGAACTGTCTGCGGCTGCCTCGCGGTTCTCTTACCTCTTTTGTTGAGCACTCCGGCCACTTCTCTTGGTGCGCCTGCTTCAGCCGAAAAACCCGCTGCTCACAAAATCGACTTTGAGAAATCGATCCGCCCGCTGTTTGTCAAACACTGCCAGGACTGCCATGGTCCGGATGCCCGCGAAGGAGGCTTGCGATTAACCAGCCGCAAAAATATTCTGCTTCGCAACGATTCAGGTGAACCGGCCATCATCGTCGGTAACAGTAAAGAAAGTCTGCTCCTGCATCGCGTCTCCAGCAAAGACGAGAGCGAACAGATGCCTCCCGCTGATGCCGGCACGCGACTGACCGAACAGGAAATTCAAACTCTCAAACAATGGATCGACGCCGGCGCAGTCTGGCCGACCGAATCGGAAGAACCGAAACACTGGGCCTACATTCCACCGGTCAAAAGTCCGTTACCGCAGGTTGACTCTGCGTTTCGCATCAACAACGCCATTGATGCTTTTGTCGCAGAAATATTATCACAACAAACGCCGCCGCTCACTCAGTCTCCGCAGGCCAGTCCGGCGCGACTGCTGCGACGTGTCTCCCTCGACCTGATCGGCCTGCCCCCCTCGCCCGAAGATGTCATCGCGTTTGAAAAAGATCCTTCTCCCGCCGCTTACGAGAAATATGTCGACAAGCTCCTCAAGTCACCTCGCTATGGTGAAAAATGGGCGCGACAGTGGCTCGACCTGGCCCGTTATGCGGACTCCAACGGATTTCAGGCGGATCAGCTCCGCGAGATGTGGCTCTATCGTGACTGGGTCATCAATGCCTTGAATGAGGATCTGCCCTTCGATCAGTTTACCATTCAACAGATTGCCGGCGACCTGATCCCCAAAGCAACTCTGGACCAGAAAATCGCCACCGGCTTTCATCGCTGCACCACCTGTAACGTGGAAGCGGGAGTCGACCCCGAAGAGAATCGCGTCAACCAGATCTTCGACCGCGTTAATACCACTGGACTGGTCTGGCTCGGTTCCACATTCGAATGTGCACAATGCCACAACCACAAATACGATCCCTTCTCGCAGCAGGACTACTACCAGATTTTCGCCTTCTTCAACAATACGCCACTGGAGGTCAAGCAGGTGGGTAAGAGCGTGACATTCGAAGTCACCGGCCCCAAACTGGCGGTTCCGCTGGCCAAAGAAGAACTGAAAACAAAAGATCAACTGACGGCCGAACGCCTGGCGCTGCAGAAGCAGTTAAACCAGCGTCAAAAAGATCTGAAAACCGCCTGGTCTGAATGGGAAGAAACCACACTGGCGCTACTGGAGAACAGTGAAGAAGCCGGCAAAATTCCCGCCGACGTGCGCAAAGCACTGCAAACCGAAACAGAGGAACGGACCAAAAAACAGACCAATGCTTTAACACAGTTTCAGCAGCAGCAGGATGCGAAGTACGCCGACCTCGACCAGAAACTGAGTCAGGTCCGCGAACAGTTAACCGTGCTGGAACCCGATTCCACACTGGTGATGGTGGAGATGCCGGAACCGCGTATGAACAATATTTTCAAACGCGGTGATTTCCTCAGCAAAGGGGCCGCAGTCGCTCCCCGCACACCGGACGCACTGCATCCCCTCAACACAAAAGAGACACCCAGCCGCCTGGAATTTGCCCGCTGGCTTGTCGCCCGAGAAAACCCCCTGGTCGCGCGGGTCACCGTCAATCGCTGGTGGTCACAGTTCTTCGGTCATGGCATTGTCGCCACCCAGGAAGATTTCGGCAGCCAGGGAGATGCCCCCACGCATCCCGAATTACTCGACTGGCTGGCGGTGGAATTCATGGACCACAACTGGTCGATGAAACAGGTACACAAACTGATCGTGATGTCGGCCACCTATCAGCAGTCGGCCCGCATCACACCGGAACTGCTCGCAGCAGATCCTTATAACAAACTCTATACCCGCGGCCCGCGGCTGCGACTCTCGGCAGAAACAATTCGCGATAACGCGCTGACCATCAGTGGTCTGCTCTCAACGAAAATGGGAGGCCCGCCCGTTTATCCACCCCAGCCAAAGGGACTCTGGAGGCACGTAGGCCGGAATGCACCCAAGTATCTGACCTCCACTTCGGAAGATCGTTACCGCCGCGGCGTCTATGTGATCTGGCGACGCAGTGCCCCTTATCCGAGTTTTACGAATTTCGATGCGCCCGATCGGGGTGCCTGTGTGATCAATCGTTCGCGCACCAACACACCACTGCAGGCTCTGACACTGCTCAACGATCCAGCATACGTCGAGATCGGCGTCGGTCTGGCGAAACGACTGGCAACGAAAGGCCTGAATTCCGAAATGACCGACCGTGAGCGCATTGCGTATGCCTTTCGCCTGTGTGTCGCCCGCGAAGCGAAGCCTGTGGAAGTGAATCATTTAACCAAAGTCTTTGAGCAGGAACTGAAATATTTCCAGGATCATCCCCAGGCAGCCCAGAAGCTGATTGCAACAGACGACCGGCCGGAAGGCGTCGGTGCCTCTCGCATGGCAGCCTGGTTGTATGTCGCGAATATCCTGTTGAATTTAGATGAAACCATTACGAAGGGTTAATCATGAACGCGCACCTGCAACAACTGCTGAATTATACCCGACGTGAATTTTTCCAGCGGGCCGGCATGGGGGTCGGAGGCGCGGCGCTCACTGCGCTGCTGTCCAACGATTTACAGGCGGCACTCCCCACAGCCGCCAACCCGATGGCGGCCCGCAAATCACACTTCACTCCTAAAGCCAAAAATGTGATCTTCCTGCACATGGTCGGCGCCCCCTCTCACCTTGACTTGTATGATGCCAAACCCAAGCTGCAGGAACTGGACGGCGAACTCGTACCTGACAAACTCTGGGAAGGACTGCGGCTGGCGTTTATTCGCGAACAACCCAAACTGATGGGCAGCCCGTTCGCCTTTCAGCAGCAGGGAGAAGCGGGTCTCCCCATCTCGGAACTCATGCCTCACCTGGGCTCGGTCTCCGATGAACTCTGTATGATCCATTCCCTGAAAACTGATCATTTCAATCACGCGCCCGCCCAACTCTTTTTCCAGACCGGCTTCTCGCGTTTCGGACGCCCTTCCCTGGGTTCGTGGGTCAACTATGGTCTGGGTTCCGCAAACAGTAATCTGCCTGGCTTTGTCGTTTTAATTACCGGCAACGTCGCGGGCGCCGGAAACAGCCTGTGGGGCAGCGGCTTTCTGCCCAGTATTTACCAGGGTGTCGAGTTCCGCTCCTCAGGAGACCCGGTTCTGTTTCTGTCCAATCCCAAAGGAATGACCGGCGAAGACCGCAAACGAATTATTGACAGCGTAAATCATCTCAACAAAGTTCAACTGGCCGACGTGGGTGATCCCGAAATCGCCACACGTATCAATCAGTACGAGATGGCATATCGCATGCAGTCCGCCGTGCCCGAGCTGATGGATATTTCCAACGAACCAAAACACATCCATGAGCAGTATGGCACACAGCCGGGCAAAGCCAGCTTTGCCAACAACTGCCTGCTGGCACGACGACTGGTGGAACGGGGTGTGCGGTTCGTACAACTCTTCGACCAGGGCTGGGACCATCATGGCAGTATCGTCAAAAGCCTGAAGAAGAAATGCCGACAGGTCGATCAACCTATTGCCGCTCTCATCAGAGACCTCAGACAGCGTGGCCTGCTGGATGACACGCTGGTCGTCTGGGGCGCGGAGTTCGGCAGAACCCCCATGGTCCAGGGAGATCGCAAAGCCCCCGGTCGCGATCACCACAAAGACGCTTATACCGTCTGGATGGCGGGTGGAGGCGTGAAGCGCGGCTTCGCGTATGGCAAAACGGATGACATCGGTTTCAATGTGGCCGAAAATCCGATGCACGTCAACGATTTTCACGCGACACTGCTGCATCTGCTAGGTATGGATCACGAGCGGCTCACGTTCAAATTCCAGGGGCTCGACATGCGGGTCACGGGAGTCGCCGGCAATGTGATACCGGATATCATCGCCTGAGTAACGCTGTTCCTTCAGTCGTCGGTTCGCAGCATCGGCTGGATTTCGGTCACGAAGTCATTTGCATCGGTAAAGTTGCGATAGACTGAAGCGAAGCGGACGAAGGCGACCTGATCCACGTCCTTCAATACTGTGGAAACCCGTTCGCCGATAAATCGCGAGGGGACTTCCCGATCAAAGTTCTCGTAAATTTCTGCCTCAATCTGTGCGACGATGGATTCAATCTGATCGGGACTGACCGGACGTTTGTAGCAGGCGGTTTCAATCCCGGTGACCATTTTCATGCGATCAAAGGGAATACGGGCACCATCTTTTTTGATGACTTTAAGCGGTGACTCTTCGATTTTTTCGTAAGTCGTATAGCGTTTTCCACAGGCCAGACACTCTCGTCGTCGGCGCACACTGAAAGGTTGACTCAAACGTGAATCAATTACTTTCGTCTCACCATCACGACAAAAAGGGCACATCATGAACGACGCGACTCCTGCTCTGAACCAACAGAAGGCTCTCTTCACATTCAGAGAGTTTCTGCAGACTGATGTTTAAAAATAGCATGATCGAAACTGCGGCACCAGTCTATTGTTCCGAAATCCGCAATTTTTATCGGTTTACGACGAGTGGTGGTCTGCCGAGACCATCAACGATCTGGCATCTATTCCACAGGACGATCCAGAATTTCCTCATGCGCCTGCGATTCCTTTACATCGGCTTTCAGGTCATTAAGGGTGTCCCGCAATTCGGCTTTCACACCATACGAAACGTAAGCGAGTACCACCAGAAAGGCCACCCCACTGATCAGTAACAGCAACGTCCAGATTGTCATCCATGTATACATATTAATCTCTCACACCTCTGCTTCAGGATTGATCGAAGCGGTATTCATCGCGCGAGGCTGATCCGGTAAAAGCAGTGACCCCAGCACATACACGACTGCGGAAAAGGCAAATGTAATCAGCGTCAGATGGGTTCCATTCAGATTAGAAGAGAACCAGCAATTGATCGTTTCCACACAAGGTCCCATGGCAGACAGTCCCAGCAGGCCTCCCAGAATCGCTGCCAGTGCACCCGCCTGACTTCCCCGCTTCCAGTACAAGCCTCCCACCACTGTGGGAATCGCTCCTGCCAGGTAAACCGTACCCGTTACTGCCAGATAACCCCATAAATCACTGCTGACTTCATACCATAGACCCCAGATCAACAGCATCACCCCAATCACAAAAATCGCGATACGGGTTACCAAAATACGCGAACGCTGACTCATCGGGCCCGTCAGGGGGGCAACAATATCCTGTGTGATCACGCCACTCCAGCAGAGCAGATAGCTGTCATGTGTCGACATGAACGCGGCAATCATGCCTGCAGTCACCAGCCCCAGTAATCCGGTAGGCACAACTTTCGCCAGAAACAGAGGCATCGCCGACAGAGACGTGATTGAGTTGTTGGTTTTCACTGCCTCTTCAAATTCAGCGAACAATTCAGGTTGAGACGCGAAAAACGCAAAGGTGCCAATCCCCCAGAAGACGGGGAGTGCCCGCCGCGCCAGAAAAGAGATCGAACTCAATGTATACAGTCTCTGCGCGACCGCCGCACTCTGGCAGGAGAGAGTCCGTGCCGCGCTCGTGGGCCACAACATGGCGGCGGAACCGATTACCACGGTCATTTGAATGATCTGCAGCCAGCCAATCCCGCCCCCTTTTCCGGACGGGTTCTCAGGATTGGTGGGATCAAAATACCCGTTTTGTTCGGTCACGATGGCAGAAAACCCATCCCAGCCAATCGACCAGAAGACGACACCGGTCACAATGACCATGCCGGTTCCCAGAATCAGAAACTGGATCAGGTCGGTAATGACCACGGAGACCATTCCCCCCAGTACCGTATAAAACAGTACCAGCAATAACAGTCCGGTCATGATCAGCTTGAGGTACATCTCATCCTGCAGGCCGGAAATCGCAGTCAGAAACTGGGAACCCGCCTTCAGGAACAGCCCCATATTGAGCACACCGGAAACCACCATCACGCTGGCCCCTACCACACGGACTGACTGTGAATAGCGTTTTTCGTAATATTCGGGAATCGTCATGATCGAGGAATCCCGCAGCCGATACACAACAAAACCGGTCAGTCCAATCACCAGTACGGCCCCTGCTTCCAGAAAAGCCAGGTACAATGACGCATACTGCTGGATAAAACCGAGTTCTGCCATATACATGACAGTCACCAGCCCAAGTTCGGTCCCTGTCATGGTCGCCAGGGCCAGCCGGATACGAAGTTTGCGGCCTGCGACCAGGTAATCAGACAGGTTTCCGACGTAACGATTGGCCCACAAACCAATTACGATCGATGATAACAGGTAGCAGACAACGATCGACCAGTCCAACAAGGTGAAATTTGTATCGTAAAGAGAAATGGCGGGGCCCCCTCGATCCTCGTTTGACCGACGAAAATCGGAATTTCACGAAAAACAGCGGAAAGGAATCATTTACCAGCGGTTGCAATCAATGACCATTCCATTTACCATATGTCGCTTCGCAAATCGTCACGGGTCCAGAATCCGTTTGACCAGCCCGCTGACTACAGCGCTTCTTGCGAACGATACACCACTATGCCAGTTTTGACAGTCAATTTCCATAGTAAATGGCTGTCTTCGAAATAACATCTAACAAAGGGGATGACACCGTGTCACTCGACAAAAGTTTAAAGAGCAAAAGTACGCTGGTCCGTGCACGTAACGTGTTAAAACGGGCAGAACGTATCGAAAAGTTGAAATTCGAAGACCGCTGGGTCGAAGGCCAGGGTGCCCTCGGTTTACCCAAAGTACGCGTCGAAAAGATTTCGATTGGTAAGAAGAAGAAAAAGAAGAAAGACGAAGACGAAGATTAATCGTCTGTCTCTGTAGGGGGGAGGAGAGCCCTTTCTGTTTTCAGACTCTCCTCCATAGTTCCCCTGTTCTGAAGCGCAGCAATTATCGACCGGGGAGCAAGGAATGCATGCCCTGAATCTGCTACGGGCTGCCGGCGGCACATTGACACGACGACGCTATCGTCGGGCCGCCCATTCGTTTCTTGCCCATACGTCACGCTGCCGTGAAGTCCAGCAGCAGACCCTGCAGCGCATCCTGCAGTTGAACGCGGACAGTGATTTCAGCCGCGAGTGGCAGTTGGATGGTTCCTGCACAATCGAAGATTTCCAGACCCGCTTTCCCGTCTCCGATTACGAACGCTTTCGCCCCTGGATCGATCGTGTCAAAAACGGTGAAACGACCGCACTGCTGGGAGGCGCAAACCGACTGCTGATGTTTACCCTCAGCAGTGGCACCACAGCGGATTCCAAATTCATTCCCATCACAGAGCCGTTCCTGAAAGATTATCGCCAGGGCTGGCAGAACTGGGGCATTCTGACCTACGACGATTTTCCCAGACTCAAGTATCAGAACATCGTTCAGCTCTCGAGTAACTTTGACAAGTTCCGCACACCCGGCGGCACTCCTTGTGGCAATATCAGCGGCCTCGTCGCCGCCATGCAGAGCCCGGTCGTCAAACTCCTGTATACCGTTCCCGGCGAAGTCTCGCAGATTGAAGACCCGCACCTCAAATACTACACCGCCCTGCGCCTCGCGATCGCTGATCGAGAAGTTGGTATGATCACCACAGCCAATCCGAGCACTCTGCTGCATCTGGCGCAGTTTGCAGATCAACATCGCGAATCACTGATCCGCGACATCGCAGAGGGCCGACTCACGGGAGCTGCATCGGTGGAGCCTGCGATTCTGAAAATTCTGCAATCGAAACTCCAGCGCAAAAACCGTTCGCGCGCCCACGAACTGGAACGCATTGTTGAACGCACGGGGCACCTCTACCCCCGCGATTTCTGGCCCGGGCTGTCCCTGCTGGCAGTCTGGATGGGGGGTTCCGCCGGTGCGTATCTGTCACAGTTGGCCCCTTATTATGGCACTCCCCCTGTCCGCGATCACGGGCTTTCCGCCAGCGAAGGACGAATGACGATTCCCCTCGAATCAGGTAGTTCTACCGGTGTGCTGGATATCACGTCTCACTTCTTCGAGTTCGTTCCCGCAGACGAAGATCCACTGACGACTTCGAATATCCTCACCGCCGATCAACTGGAAGTGGGGCACAATTATTTCATCCTGCTGACCACCCCCTCGGGTTTGTACCGTTATCATATCTGTGATGTCGTCCGCTGCACCGGGTTTTACAGCCAGACTCCTCTGCTCGAGTTTCTGCACAAGGGCGCGCATATTTCCAATCTGACCGGAGAAAAAATCACGGAATCACAGGTTGTTAATGCGGTTCGAAATGCCATCGAACAGACGTCACTGGAAATCGGTCAGTACACCCTGATCCCCCAGTGGGGAGAACCCCCTCGTTATCAACTGCTGTTTGAAGCGTCGGCCCTGTCGTCGGACGAGCAACTCCCGGCTCTACTGGAACAACTCGACCGATGTTTGCAGGAAACCAACTGTGAGTATGCTGAGAAACGCCAGTCCGGTCGCCTGGCAGCCCCCGTTTGCTGCAAACTGACAGCAGGCACCTGGCGCCGGTTTGCCGCGGAACGACAGAATAAGCTCGGCGGCAGCATCGAACAATATAAGCACCCCTGTCTGATTCCCGAACTCGATTACGCACAACAGATCCTGCAGTGCTTTTCCAGCTAAGCGTCCTGCCAGACAGGCGAATGTTTCCTTTATTTGAATACGGGCTGACTGCTCCGCAGGAATCCGAACAGATCGCGCAGCTCCTGCTCGCTTAGTTTATCCAGCAACCCTTCCGGCATCAGTGACTTGGGCTGCTTGATCATTTCATCAATGTTTTCCCGTTTGATCGTCACGTTCTGTCCATCGGCCCCCCGGATGACCACGATCTGCTGATCCTGGTCAAACAGGAACCCGGAAACGACCAGTCCATCCACGGTGACCACCAGATACGTTTCGTAGCCTTCCCGGATTTCTGCGCTGGGATTGACGATATGCATCAGCATCCGCAGTGAATCATCGCGTTTGTATTGTGTCAGTTCGGGGCCTACCCGTTTCCCCTCGCCAAACAGGATATGGCATTTCGCACAATTCTGCTGATAGAGTTCTTTGCCATGGTATACATCGCTGGACTCGGTTCCCAGTAGTTTGGATATACGGGTTATCTGATCCTGCATCTGCTGATTGGAAGCCCCCTTGATCGTCTTCCAGTGTTTACTGACCAGCTCCGCGATCTGTTGATCCTGATGAATGGTCATTTTGCGGACCAGGTCAGCGGGAATTGTGTCAGCTTTAATTTCGCCGGTATCAATGGCAGCCAGCAACTGGCGGGTCCATGCTTTGCGGCTGATCAGTGTCGATTGGGCCACTTCGCGCACCGGTTCGCTGAAATCTGAATACCGGTTCAAAATCGTCTCCGCGACTTGAGACTTGTTATATTTCTGCAATGCCACCAGTAAACCAATCTGTATGTCGGGCACTTTGGTTGTGCTCAACAGTTTCTGCAACGCGGGCAATGCCTGCGGCTCCTGTAAC